>Ga0209566_100448_pt1 | contig 30404 bp, 22 predicted proteins | sample Araplavi_mTSA_r2_2_FD_184287 | JGI IMG/M metagenome (GOLD analysis project Ga0209566, IMG submission 184287) | Arabidopsis root microbial communities from North Carolina, USA - plate scrape CL_Cvi_mTSA_r2 (SPAdes) (version 2) | ecosystem: Host-associated > Plants > Roots > Endosphere | place...
CGGATGGATGATTTGCCGGACATTATGGCGTTTTTGCATAGTTATGGGGTTAAAGGATTTCTGACGTTTAATATATTGGTGTTTGAAAATGAGCTTGAGGATGCAAAGGGGCTTATCGAAGCTTGTATCGATGCGGGTGTAGACGCGGTTATCGTACAGGACTTGGGCTTGGTAAAAATGATTCGTGAAATTTCGCCTGACTTCCCGATTCATGGTTCAACACAAATGACGATAACGTCGCCAGAAGCGGCTGAATTTACGAAGCCGTATGGGATGGAACGTGTCGTGCTTGGCCGCGAAAACAACCTGAAGCAAATTCAGAAAATCGGCGAGAAGGCCAACGTACCGATGGAAGTTTTCGTGCATGGCGCGTTGTGCGTGTCCTACTCAGGACAATGCCTGACGTCTGAAATGTGGGGCGGCCGCTCGGCGAACCGAGGGGAATGCGCGCAGGCTTGCCGTTTGCCGTATGACATGATGGTTGACGGGGAGCACCAGCCGATGGGCGATGTGACGTATTTGCTGTCGCCGAAGGATTTGGCGGCGATTGATATTGTGCCGGAGTTGATTGAAGCGGGTGTTACGTCCTTCAAAATCGAAGGACGTATGAAGCAGCCGGAATATGTGGCGAACGTGGTGAGCAAGTACCGCAAAGCGATCGATGACTATTTCGATGGTAACTGGAATGGCCCTTCGAAGGAAGAAGTACGCGAGCTTCAACAAAGCTTCTCTCGCGGCTTCACGCACGGCTTCTTGAAGGGGACGAACAACAAGCAGCTTGTAGACGGAACGTTCCCGAAGAGCCGTGGTGTATATGTTGGTACGGTGCAGCAGGTGCTGCGTGACGGTGTCGTATGTAAGCTGGAAGCACCTCTGAAGCGCGGAGACGGCATTGGCTTTGATGCCGGTGATCCGACGAAGAAGGAAGAAGGCGGACGCATTTACGATTTGCGTCGTCAAGGCGTGAAGCTGGAAGGCGAAGCCGAAGAAGGCTGGATCGTGGACATCGTGCCCGGACGCAATGACGTGGACTTGCGCCGCGTTCATGTTGGGGATCGCGTCTGGAAGACGAGCGATCAGGCGCTCGATAAGCGCATGCGTGCCACGTTTGAGACGGACAAGCCATACCGTGTCTTCCCTGTGCATGTACGCGTAGAAGGCCGCGCTGGAGAGCCTCTGCGTACGTGGTGGACGGACGTGCAAAAGGGAACGGTTGTCCAAGTTGATTCGGAGCTGCCTCTTGATGTCGCACAAAAACGTCCAATGGACGAGGCACTTCTTCACGAGCAGCTCGGACGACTTGGCGGAACGGTATATCAGCTTGAGGCATTGGAAGCGGCGCTTGAAGGCGATGTCATCGTTCCGATGCGCGAATTGAATGCGATTCGTCGCCGTGCTGTAGAGGAGCTTGCAGGCGAGCGTCCGAAGCCGCCGGTATACGTGAAGCACGATATCACGGCTATGGGAGATGCTGTTAAGGAGCAGACGCCAGTACCGTTTGGCGGTGCTCAGTTGACAGCGTTGTGCCGCAACTTGGAGCAGGTACAGGCTGCTGTGAAGACAGACGTATCGTTGATCTATGCTGACTTTGAATTCATTAAGCAGTTCCCGGCTGCTATTGAAGCATGCCGCGCAGCAGGCAAGCCGATTGCATTGGTAACGCCGCGCATCCATATGCCGAACGAGAATGGATACCATCGCAACATCTTGAACCTGAAGCCTGATGCAGTGCTCGTCCGCAACACGGGTGCACTGAATTACTATCAGTTGGAGAAGTCAGAATGGGAGAGCAAGATGGCGTCATCCGGGCTGCCTAGCCAAGAGGTTATGGAGCAGGCTGCAAATGATCCGCAGCTAGCCATTTGCCCAGGCAAGCCGGAAGGAGAGCCGTTCCCGCAGCTGATCGGGGATTTCTCCTTGAACGTGGCGAACCATAAGACGGTACAGCTGTTCAAGGAAGCGGGATTGGATCGCATTACACCATCGTATGACTTGAACATTCAGCAAATGGTCGATATGCTGCGTCATGCAGATACGTCGATGCTGGAGATTGTTATTCATCAGCATTTGCCGATGTTCCATACCGAGCACTGCGTGTATTGCACATTCTTGAGTGAAGGAACAGATTACACGAACTGCGGCCGTCCGTGCGAAGAGCACCGCGTATCGCTGCGTGACCGCATCGGCATGTCCCACCCTGTTCGGGTAGACGAAGGCTGCCGTAATACCGTGTACAACGCAATTGAGCAGTCAGGCGCAGAGTATTTGGTCAACTTCTTGGAGCTTGGTGTCGGGACATACCGTGTCGAGTTCTTGGAGGAGACGCCAGAGCAGGTGCAAGAGGTTATTGACCTTTACGGTCGTGCGCTTCGCGGTGAAATAAGCGGCACTGAAGTATGGCGCAAGCTGAAGGCAACGAACCAGCTCGGCGTAACGCGTGGGCAGTTGGTGAAGTAAGTAGTTGTTATTAACAAGATAATGTAAGTTACAATAATCGACTCGAACCGGATGGTATGTGTAGGAAACTGCATGGAAATCTGGATTCGGGTCTTTTTGTTAAGAAATCTCCTATTTCGAGTTCATGTCCTGTGCTGATTATGGTTAGTTTTAAGAATAATATCTAATGGTGTATACCTTGGTAAGTATATTTATTGGTAGCTTTTCATGTATACTAAAGTTAGCATCAGGTATGGACGGATGGAGTTAGATGAACGATTGAGATTGGAGCGACTAGTGATGAAGATTAGAAAAGCAATTATTCCAGCCGCAGGTCTGGGTACGCGCTTTTTGCCTGCAACAAAAGCAATGCCTAAAGAAATACTGCCGATTGTCGATAAGCCGACGATTCAGTACATTGTGGAAGAGGCTGTAGACTCTGGCATCGAGGATATCATTATTGTTACAGGTAAGGGGAAGCGGGCTATCGAGGATCATTTTGATAATTACTTTGAGCTCGAGCATAATCTGTTGGAGAAAGATAAGCTAGCGCTGTTAGAGGAAGTACGGAAATCCTCGGAAATGGCCAACATTCATTATATCCGGCAAAGGGAGCCCCGCGGATTAGGACACGCGATTTGGTGTGCTCGCAAATTTATCGGAAATGAACCGTTTGCTGTACTGCTTGGAGACGATATCGTACAAGCCGAGGTACCTTGCTTGAAACAAATGATCGACGTATACGATCGTTATGAATCCTCGGTTGTAGGTGTACAGCCAGTCCCTTGGGAGCATGTATCTCGTTATGGACTCGTAGCAGGCCCTTCTGTAGAAGAACGGATCATTCGCGCAGAACAGCTTGTAGAGAAGCCAGACAAAGAGTCGGCTCCATCGAATTGGGCCATCATGGGACGATATATACTGACTCCCCGTATATTTGAATTGCTAGAACAGCAAGAAGCTGGAGTTAATGGAGAGATACAGCTTACCGATGCGATTGCACAGCTAAGTGCAGAAGAACAGAGTGTGTTGGCTTATCATTTTAATGGTCAACGACATGACGTTGGGGATAAGCTTGGCTTCATTGAAACGACGCTGCATTATGCGCTGCAACGTCCCGAACTGCGGGAAGATTTGTTGGAGTATATGAAACGTATGATTGTTGAGTATGAGAAAGAATAATTGACACATGAAAAAATGGCCCTTTTTACGAGAGCCATGCAAAACGAATACAGTTTATGTAAAAAGCAACCCAGTACCGCGCCGGTACTGGGTTTGTTGTATACTGGGAGAAAAGGGAAAGCGAGATGAGAGGATTTGCTGCAGCCAGCCAGACAATTAACCGCATCGTTCCATGCGGAGTTATATAAACTTGTACCGGAAAACCACCTGCTTCGCAAAATACATGCCACTGTGGATTTTGGATTTATTCATGAACTAGTGGAGCATTCCTACTGTAAGTATTACGGCAGACCGGCAAACGAACCGGAACTGCTGTTTCGTTTGTTGTTCTTACAGATCCTGTACAACCTATCGGATGAGCGAATCATACAGGAAACGCAAGTGAATCTGGCGTACAAATGGTTTATCGGGATCAATCCAGAAGACTCGCTTCCGGATGCGTCACAGTTGTCTCGGTTCCGAAATCATCGCTTGGGAGCCAGCCAAGTTGAAGATGTGCTGAAACATGTGGTTGGCCAGTGCATGAATCAGGGGTTGGTGAATAGCAAAGCCATCATTATGGACGCAACACACACGCAGGCAGGCAGTCAAAAGCAACGGCCGCTCGACGTACTGCGTGGTGCAGCCAAGCGTCTATTTCGCGTTGTTACTAAACATCATCCCAAGCTGGAGAAAAAACTTCCTAAGCTACCATCCGTCAAAAGCGAGCAAGCGGATGCCGAGCAATTCATGCTGGCCTATTTGGCGCAGCTTAGCCAGACGGTAGAGGAGCTCTTGCCGGATCATGAAGGTGCGGTGAGCGATAAACTTGGCATCGCTAAGCAGATTATCGAGGACGAGCGGCTACTCTCACATAAAGGGATTATCTCAGCCATCGACCCAGATGCGCGCTTCGGCTGGAAGAGCAGTTCCAAATCGTTTTTCGGGTACAAAGAACATATTGCTATGACGGAAGAAGAAATAATTACCGCCATAGAGGTTACACCAGGAAGCACCGACGACGGTAAGCAATTGTTGGCGTTGCTCGAACAGACAACAACAAATGGCATAAGCGTAAGCGAAATCATCGCGGATACCGCATATTCCGGTAAGGATAATTTGGCGAGAATGAAAAAGGAGAACATATTACCTGTCGTACCGCTAAACCCCGTCGTTCACGAGGGAGGCCAGCGTCAGGAAGGATTCGAATATAACAAGGACGCCGATTTCGTCATCTGTCCGGCCGGTGAACGAAGTAAGCGCAAGGCGATGCAAGGTAGCAAGAGCAGTGGAGACAGTCGCTCTCTCGTGTATTACTTTGACGTCGAGAAGTGCAAGACGTGTTCGATGCGTGAAGGATGTTACAAGCCAGGCGCCAAGAGCAAAACCTACTCGATTCGAATCATCGCCGAACATTTCAAGGAACAGATCGAGTTCGAATTAAGCGATGCGTTCAAGGAACGAATCAAGCGCAGACCAATCATTGAACATAAAAATGCAGAAATGAAAAGATTCCACGGTATGGGCACGGCTAAATATCGAGGTCTCTTTCGTATGCGAATACAAGCCTACCTCACCGCGTTCGTTGTAAACGCAAAGCGGATGGTAAAGCTAATAGAGCAAAAGCAGCCTATTCCTCGAGTGAGGATAGACTGCTTTTTTCTCTTATGGGGCTCTTTTTTTCATTTTTTGGTTTTCACCTCAATAATATTGAGGCTTTTGCAGGGCTCTCTTTTACGGGGCCGTTTTTTCATGTATTATTTCTCTACTCTGCTTAAAATCTCATTTCCGCGATTTGATCAATCTGCTTTTTTTGGTCTGGGCCTAGTGCTACAAGCTTATCATACCAATTTTGATCTACTTGCCCCTGTTGGATCGTTGCGGCTACGTACCATCGTGCGAGCTCACGGTTGTTCTCAGGGCTGTTCTCAGGGTCGTTCGAGTTAGTTAAGTCTTCTTGTAAGTATGGCTTCATCGTTTCAGCCGCCTTAGCAGGATCCCCCTTCATCACATATGCGCGCCCAGCATTCATAGCCATACTAGAAGTAACGTAAAATGGATTGCCTTGAAGCTGTCCTTTCGGCAATGTCTTCAAGTGCTCCACGCCTGCCTTAACATGCTCAAACGCTGCGATGACCTCGTTCAAATACCCATCTTTTTTGTCTGGTGCTGTTGTTATAGATTTATATCCCTCACGTAAAGCCTTATCCATATATTCACCGTACCATTTCATGTCCCAAGGGAAGTTGGATGCGTTTTGAGAATATACGGTGTAAACTTGTTCGTCCAGCCCCTTTATGTTATAAAGCTTGATTAGCTGCAATAGCAGCGACTTATTATGAGGGTTATCCACCAGCGCATTTTTTAATACCTTTTCGGCTTCTACAAAGAACTGCTCATCTTTTTGCTGTTCATATACTGACATGTACAGCTTCGCCTCGAAAGTTGCGTAATCCGGGTGAGTAGAGCGGATGCTCTTTGCTTTTCTTAGCTGATCCATCGTTTTGTTAAAGTCCTGGGTTGTAAGTACGGTTTCTTTTGCATTCGCGAACGAGCTTGATGCTTGAACAAAGAGAATTGAAGTAATGAAAAGGCCGATACCAACTACTCCTAAAATACTTGTCAGTGCAATCTGGTATGTTTTTTGCGTACGTTTCTCGATTGGCTTTGACTTAATGGATGCAGTCATCCCCCCAAGAGATATGAAAACAAGTATACCAATGTACACATAACTCATGTTAAAGTCCATTGCACTATGAATAAGAATACTCGTTGAAAGAATGAAATACAAAAAGTAACTATCGCGTTCTTGATCATTGGCGTTTATATATGATCGGATGTAGTTCCAATAAATATAGATAAGAAAAGCCATAAGAATGAGAATCCCGATGATCCCGGTTTCAACTAAGTATTGCATATAAAAACTATGTGCTTGTTGAATGTCATAGGGATTGTTTTCATATTTCGCATAAAGAGCGGCCCAAGCGCCTCCACCGGCACCAATTAACGGGTAATCCGCTACGAGTTTCAGTGAGTCCTTATAGAATGTGATACGTTCGAGAACACTATGTTGTTGGAAGTTAATAGTTTCCAACCGTGTTGTAATGTTCTCAGGAAGCATATTTTTCACATTCGTTCCAATAAGAACAAACAACAGAAGACCTGCCAAAACTGCTCCGCCGACAGGTATTAGGAAACTTCCCCATCGTTTATTAGAAATTGCAGTTGTTTTTTGTTCTAACCACGGCGAAATCCAGCGTTCAAGTGCATAAGATATTGCTGCAGAGAGTATAGAGCCGACTATGATATAGGCCCAGCCCTTCAAGGAATCAGATACGGAAAAATCTTTCTGAACCCGTAGACCAATTTCAGTAACTGGATTCAAAATAAGAACCGTGATTACTCCGCTGATAATTAAATGCATAAACCACATCAATTGACGATATGGCTTTAAAAAAACAAGAACAACGATAAACGCAACGGGGAGGAGAAGTAGTCCACCACGAGATAAAGTTAAAAAGATGGATAACATAATGGGTACAATCATAAATGAATGGACAGATTTCCTCCACCAATTCTGAGACTTACTAATGAAGAGTAACGCTCCCAACAGAAATGCCATTAAAAAGCCAGCGTATGTATTTGCATATTGGAAGACAGATGCCAGCCGCTCGCCATTAGAGTCACTCATAACTGCATTCAAGTATGCTCCAGATGGCGTTGTTGAAATCCCCAGCCACTTGATAAGTGCCGTCACACCAGGTCCATTTCCTAACCAATGAAACAATCCAAAAAAGACGACGATATAAGAAATGATCATGATAGCTAGATTTAATGTTCGATTTACGACACCATCTTGCGCTATAATGGAAGAAGCGACAAAAAATATGCCGTACATCAGCATGATAATTAACATGTTGACTGCCAAGTAATTTGACGCTGCTGATATCGTAGATAACGCGAAGCTGGCAGGCAATAAGAATACGCAGAGAGACAATAAGTCTTTGCGGCTAGACCAATTAAATTGCTTCCAACCAACAGCGATGGCTATCATAGCTATAATAGCGGATAATAATGCAGCTACATATATTGGTTGATCGAAATCTGCCATTTGTCCGTTAAATAATGCAACTTTAAAGGTAGACCAAAGTAAAAATAAGATGATGACTCCAAGCAGCAGCCAAGGTGCTCTGGAGCCTTCGCTGTTTTTCTTGGCTTTGGAGCCAGTATATCCATAAGTCGACAATTTTTACGCTCCTTTACTAACGAATTATAAACTCAATTTTAGCATAAATTATCGACTATAAGGTATCTCAATTTAAGGTCATGATTTAGATTAGGTCTTAAATGTGAATTTTCAAGTTCCAAATGGTCATTTATATAACTATTATTTCGGATGGAAAACTTTATATATTCTGTTTACATAGAAAACTTTAATATTGAGATAGCAATAGAAATAAAGGAGAGTTCATACTGTGAATCTATTAAAACATCGGGAGTTAATTCTTCAATTTACAAAACGAGAAATAGCTAGTAGATACCGGGGATCAAAGTTAGGGATATTATGGTCTATTATCAACCCTCTAATTATGTTGACGATTTATACTTTTGTTTTTAGTGAAATTTTTAAGAGTAGATGGTCTGAAGGAAGTACAAATAAGCTGGAATTTGCACTGCTTGTTTTTTCTGGACTAATTATTTTTAATATATTTGCGGATCTAATGACAAAATCACCCGGTGTCATAGTCGGAAATCCAAACTATGTAAAAAAAGTAATATTTCCACTTGAAATCTTCCCGTTAGTATTAATGAACTCAGCGTTGTTTCATGCAACTATTAGTTTTGTTATACTGCAACTTGGTCTTTATTTTATTATGGGAATTATTCATTGGACGGCGTTATTTCTTCCATTGGTACTGCTTCCATTTATTTTGTTGTGTTTAGGGATATCGTGGATTATGGCATCACTAGGGGTTTATCTTCGTGATATAGGACACTTTATTACGTTAGTGGTTCAAGGTTTGATGTTACTAAGTCCTATATTCTATCCTATTTCATCTATCCCAGAACACTTTTTGTTTATTTACGAGCTTAATCCTATTACATTGATTGTTGAAAATGTGAGAAAAATCATGATATGGGGTCAATATCCAGATGGAATTGCGCTTATAAAGTTGTTTATTGTCGCTATCGCTTTTTATTTAGTGGGCAAATATTTCTTCAATAAAACTAAAGGGGGGTTTGCTGATGTTATCTAGTGTAGCAATACGAATTAATGACATAACCAAGGTATACAATAAATTTCAAACCCCGCTGGAAAGATTGAAACAATCTTTCATTTCTGAAAATAAAGATGAATCCAATAAATTTTATGCATTAAGAAACATCTCTTTTCAAGTTTGTAAAGGTGAAAGAGTTGGGATAATTGGCAGAAACGGTTCTGGGAAAAGTACTTTATTACAAATTATATCTGGTATACTGTCCCCAACATCAGGAGAAGTAAGTGTGAATGGCAGAATAGCAGCGTTGCTTGAATTAGGGAGTGGGTTTAATCCGGAATTTACTGGCAGGGAAAATATTTTTCTTAATGCCTCTATTCTTGGTTTATCTCAAGAAGAAATTAAAGCAAAATTTGCTGAAATAGTTGAGTTCTCAGAAATAGAGGGATTTATAGATCAACCAATAAAGACATACTCGAGTGGTATGATTGTACGCCTAGCATTCTCAGTAGCGGTTCACGTTAATCCAGACATATTAATAGTAGACGAGGCCTTGGCTGTCGGAGATGTTTTCTTTCAAAGAAAATGTTTTTCCAAAATAAAAGAGTTAAATCAATCAGGATGTACTTTGCTGTATGTTACGCATGAATTGGCTAATTTAAAGCAGGTTGTTGATCGTGCGATATTGCTAGAGAATGGGGAACAAAAGTTTGATGGTGCACCAGTAGATGCGGTCAATAAATTCTACAGAAGTGTATATGGTGTCCTGCAAGAAACAAACCAAAAGGAAATCGTGAATGTTAAGGAAAAACACAGTGATTTAAAGAAAGATTCTATCACTTTAAAAGATAGAGAGCGTTATGGGAACCAACTAGCAACTATTGAAGCTGTGTATATAGAGGACGAGGCAAAAGCTATCTGGTCCGGGGATAATGTGAACTTAAAGATAAAGATTCGTGGGAAAGCAGCTATTAATAATCTTGTATTTGGAATCAGGATTAAAACACAAACAGGAATAGATGTGTTTGCTTCTAACACTAGAGATGAAGGTATCATATTAAATGATTTAGTTGAAGATAGCGTATATTATTTCAATATTCACATAATGAACTTGAATCTTATAGCAGGCGATTATTTCTTATCGTTAGCACTTGGTAACCAGCAAGGGGAAACGTATACTCCTATTGATCACAGAATAGATGCTATTTACCTGAAAATTTTACAACAAGGAAAAGCGACAGGAATCTCGAATTACACATATCAAATATCCATGGAAAAGGAATGAGAAAATGACCTACCAACCTTTAAAATGGAATATAAGTGCTCTACTGAGTCTTAAAAATGATAAAGCAGACCTTGTACGTTTGTTTAATGAGACTAATCTTGATAAAGTAGAGAGATTTACATTTGAAAGAGCATTTGCGATTGCAAAAGATATGCAAAGAGACAAAATTTATAAACCAGCGGTTCTAGATTTAGGATCAAGCGGTGGGGTCTTTTCTTTAATTATAAAGATGCTATTAGATGCACACGTGACTTCTATTGATGACGATAGATATATCGATGTGCAGGGAGAAAATGCAGAATCAAGCATTGTGAAAATGCATGAAAGGTTGAAAATGGGGAATATTCATGGGGTAACACCCAGGAACATCTCCATTGAAGAGTTTCTAAATAACTGTCCCTCTTGTCCACTGTACGATTCTATTTTGCTTTTAAACGTGTTACATCACTTTTATACAGGATATGGCCAGTGCTCGGAACATGGGAAGATGAATTTGGATGAAGTTACAAAACTATTAAGAAAAATAGGGGATATAACAACAAAAAGTTTATACTTTGAAATAAATTCTTTAGTAATTAATGATTACGAAACATATTTATCGGATATTATGTATGCCGCTAATTTCAGCCGATTAGAATATATATCGAGATCTACTGCCACGGATGGTACAATAAGAGCATTATGGTGCTTTAAAAAGTAGGAGAGTGAGAACATGGAGTTGGAACTTCCCTTATACTCTAACGGAAAGTGCGAGTATAGAATTATTTCCGAACGGGAGCCTTGTTCAGATGATTGCTTAATTACCCATAGAGAAATGCTTGCATTCTATTCTCCAGGTTTGAGAGGGGATGTCAACCATTTAAATTATTCGTTGATTACAAAAGATAACACTTTGATAAAGAGAAAAAATGATAAGAACATTGAGTGGAACAATTTGTCGTATACTTATAGCCTTGATTCATCAATTCAGGATGCTATATATGAACAGTTGATAAAGCGTCCAATCGAGGGGCTGAATCGTATTGTCCAACAGTGTTCTTGCTCATATGAACTTGAGTTTATCAGTGGAGGATCTTTAGCTTATTCATATTCATTACCGATATCAGAGCATTATAAAAAATCTTTTTCAACAATTGAAAGATGGGATCACGCACGTTTCAAAAAGTTTATGTGCAATTCATCGAGTATAATATTCAATTTACATACTCACCAACTGACTCATGGTGATCTTACTGCTCATAACTTTATAATTACTGCCTCTGATGAGGTTGTTTTAATAGATTTAGATACCTTGACTGAGGGAAATGATATTCTTTATAAACAGGATATAATGTCATACATCCTGTATACACTAACCCCTATTTTGAAGAGTTTTGAAAGTGTTGACAATGTTGAAAAATTTATAGAAGTGTTTGTTTATCATTTTGAAAGATGCGATCGTATTTCGGATTGGCGTCAGCTATTAATTGAGTGTTATGAAACATTTAAAGAGGCAAATACTCCTCAGAATCCATTAATACATGCTTACTTATATAACTTCAAACTATTGGGGACTTTCGCAGAGGACAATCATAAAGTTACTGAAAAAATTCAGTTGCTTCAATTAGAAATACTTGAAAGTAACAGAACAAAAGAAATTCACTCAAAGAAACAGCAAGAGTATTTTTCAGAGCAATTGAATGAAGCTGCTGAATATGCTAAATCCCTAGAAATAAAAAGTGAAGATGCAACCAGATATGCAATTTCTCTAGAATCCAAAAATAGAGAGAACGAAAAGTACGCAATATCATTAAGAGATAGCCTAGATACAATTGAAAAGCAATATGCCGAGCTTGAGAAATATACAAAATCTTTAGAAGAAGTAAGAAAAGAACTTGACGAAAAGCTTGGAGAACTGAAGGGCGAATACCAACAGTTACAATCTCGACTTAATTCTGAGCAGAATGAAAAGTCTTCTTTGAAAAAGGAATTAATAAAATCCAACAAAGAGTTATCCAAAGAAAAAAACAAAACAATGATTGAAAAAATATTTAAGAAATAAGGGTGAGACAAATCATTAATTCATCAAAAACAGCCGTGTTTACTATAGTATCCAAAAATTATTTGTCCTTTGCGAGAACGCTTTTACATTCCGTGGAGCAACACCATCCTGAATGGGATCGATACCTGCTGCTTGTCGACGAAGTCGAAGATAAATTTGACATTGGAAAAGAGCCATTTGAAGTTTTAACAATGTCCGATATTAATTTGCCAGATATGAAAAAATTTATATTTAGATATACAATTTTAGAATTAAATACAGCAGTAAAACCATCGATGTTTTTATGGCTGTTTAACCAAAACAAATATGACAATGTAGTTTACATTGATCCAGACATATACCTCTATAATCGTATGACAGAAGTGGAAGAGGCACTTAATGATGGTAAACTCATGGTTCTTACGCCTCATTTGACTGGCTTTTTGGATGACGATAAAAAGCCTAGCGAACAAAATATTTTACAAGCAGGCACGTATAACCTAGGTTTTTTGGCAGTATCTAAGCATGCAGATACCACGAAATTTTTGAACTGGTGGAAGGATAAGTTAGAATTTGATTGCACAGTAGATCTGGCAAACGGATTATTTGTTGATCAAAAGTGGATGGATCTTGTACCGGGCTTTTTTAAAGATGTTAGTATACTCCATCACCCTGGTTACAATGTTGCATATTGGAATCTAAACCATAGAACTGTTGAAAAGCACTCAGCCAAGTATGTTGTTAATGGTGAGAAGTTAGTTTTTTTCCATTATAGTGGAGTTAATCCGAGTAAGCCTGACGTATTTTCAAAACACCAAAATCGTTTTACTATTAATAATATTGGTGAAGCTAAAGGGCTAGTGAAGGATTATGCAGATAAAGTATTGAGCCATAACTTTAAGGAAAGTACTACTTGGAATTTTTACTATAATTCTTTTGAAGATGGAATTAAAATAAATGATTTTGTGAGAATATCATATAGAAATTCTGTAGAGCTCCAAAATCGTTGTGGCGATGAGCCATTTAAATGCTCGAAAATATTTTTGGAAGAGCAGTCAAGAGTCGAGGACAGAGAACAGAATCTTCCATTAATTTCTCATGTGATGTACACGCTTTGGAACTCTAGACCTGATTTGAAAAATGTATTTCCAGATATCTTTGGAAAAGATCGCATAGCTTATTGTCACTGGTTTATTGATAGTGCTAATAGGGAATATTCTTTTACAGAAGAATATATAAATCCTGTAGTAGACTCACTTTCGCAGATCAAGGTCAATATTATAGAACAGGCACAACAATCACAACAAAGTTCGATTCAGCCGACTGTATCAATGAAGAATACAATTTATAAACAGCTATACCGTTTATCATTAAAAACGAAACCGTTATTATTACGGATGGTGAATGATTCACAAAAAGAAAAATTGAGAGCATATAAAGAAAAATTGCAACGAAAGGCATACTTCAGTGAACAGCAGCCTCTTGTACAAACACTGAATATGCAAACTGAATCTGAAAAGAAGGAACAGTTCGAACCTGGTATAAATTTAATAGGATATTCTCGTTCTGAGACTGGTGTCGGAGAATCGAGCAGACTTGCGGCAAGAGCCTATGATAGAGTTAATCTTCCTTTTGGAATTATAAATTACAACACCGGTAATTTAGCAAACTGTAATGATTTGACCTGGGCAGAACGAGAAATGGATCATGCAAAGCACAATGTAAATATATTTCATATTAATGCAGATCAAATGCCTATCGCATTTGATACTTTGGGGAAAGAAGTATTCGAAGGGAAATATAACATTGGCTACTGGCACTGGGAATTACCTGATTTTCCAGATGAATGGTTAAATAGTTTTAATTATGTGAATGAAATCTGGGCTCCTTCTCAATTTATTGTTGATGCATTATCAGAAAAATCACCGGTACCTGTTGTGAAAATACCACATGGAATTGAACTAACTGAATATGACACCCTTAATAGAGAGAAGCTGCAACTACCAGAGGATTGTTTTCTTTTCTTGACGATGTACGATACATACAGTTTTCAAGAAAGAAAGAACCCAATTTCAGTTATAGAATCATTTAAAAAGTCTTTCAGAAAAGATGATCGTTCTGTAGGGCTTGTCATAAAAGTAAATCATTCTGACAATAATTCGGAAGGATTGACGAAGCTTGAACAGTTAATCGAGGGATATCAAAATATATACTTGGTTAAAGGTACATTGAGTAGATCTGATGTTAACTCACTTATTAATTGTACGGATTGTTTTGTTTCTTTGCATCGATCAGAGGGATTTGGATTAGGTTTAGCCGAGGCAATGTACCTAGGAAAACCAGTTATAGGGACACATTGGTCTGCTAACACGGATTTTATGAATCATCGTAACTCTTGCGTAGTTGATTACAAACTAGTTCAGATAGGGAAAGATTTAGGTCCGTATAAAGCTTATCAACATTGGGCAGATCCAGATGTTGATCATGCCTCATATTATATGAAGAAGTTGGTCGAGGATAAGAGCTATTATGAAAGAATTGGTTTAGCCGGACAAGAAACAATTCGTAATTTATTTTCACCTGAAGTTGTAGGGAACAAAGCGAAAAAGAGACTACAATATTTAGGGTTGTTATAAGGAGATTATCATGAAAAATGCACTTATTACAGGAATAACAGGTCAAGATGGGGCTTATTTGGCTCAATTATTACTTTCCAAGGGATACAAAGTCTATGGTACGATGGCTCGTAGAAGTACACCAACAACTTGGAGATTAGACTATTTGGGAATAACGAATGAAGTGGAGATAATTGAAGCTGATATGGTAGACTCTACTTCATTACTAAGGGCTGTTAAAGAATCTAAGCCTTGTGAAATATACAATCTAGCTGCTCAGAGTTTTGTCGGAACATCTTGGAACCAACCGATTGCCACTGCTGAGATAACAGGCCTAGGGGTGTTGAATTTACTTGAAGCTGTAAGATTGACAGATCCGAGTATTAAAATGTATCAAGCTTCTACAAGTGAAATGTTTGGTTTAATTCAAGAAGACAAGCAGTCCGAATCAACTCCTTTCTATCCTAGAAGTCCATATGGGGTCTCCAAATTATTTGGGCATTGGATGACTGTAAATTATCGGGAGAGTTTTAACATGTATGCTTGCAGCGGAATTTTGTTCAATCATGAGTCTCCGCTAAGAGGGATAGAATTTGTAACAAGAAAAGTAACTGATGCTGTAGCAAGAATAAAATTGGGTAAACAAAATAAGCTTTTACTGGGTAATATTGATGCAAAACGAGATTGGGGTTTTGCAGGAGATTACGTCGAGGCTATGTGGCTTATGCTTCAACAAGATTATGCGGATGATTATGTAGTGGCGACAGGGGAAACCACAACAGTAAGAGATATGTGTAAGATTGCTTTTGAGTATGTGGGTTTGGACTATAATAATTATGTTGAGATTGATCCACGATTTTATCGTCCAGCAGAGGTTGATGTTCTATTGGGAAATCCAGAAAAAGCAAATGAAAAATTAGGGTGGAAGGCGAACACTAGCCTTGAATCTTTAATTCATATGATGGTCGATGCAGATTTAGATAGAGTAAAATCCGAGTTATAGAGGAAGATATACATGCGTATTCTTGTAATTGGTGCAGGAGGGTTTGTTGGAGAAAAACTTACCTCAAGGTTGAAAAACAGTGATTATGAGGTGTTCGCTGGTTTCAGAAAGCCTGTACATCAGAGTGATGTTTATATTGATATTTTAGATAAAAAGAGCTTAGATTATGCCATGAAAGCAATTAGCCCAGATTGCATATATCATTTAGCTGCACAAACAAAAGTTTGGGAGTCTTGGAATGATCCTAAATCTTTCTTAGAGACAAATGCAATCGGTACTTTGAATGTAATTGAATCTGTCATGGACTATGCTCCCAATGCTAAGATAGTAATGATAGGCTCTAGCGAAGAATATGGTTTGTCGGCATTACAAGGTGTTCCTTTAAGTGAAGAGACACCTTGTAATCCTCAAAATCCTTATGCAATAAGTAAATTTGCAGCTGGCCAATTAGCACTGCAATTAGGAATAAAGCATAATCTAAATATTGTGCACGTTCGTGCATTTAACCATTATGGGCCCGGACAACACACGGGCTTTGTTATTAGTGATTTTATTTCCCAAATCGTAGACATTGAAAGTGCCCTGATTGAGCCCGTGATGACTGTAGGGGATTTAAGTGCTCTTAGGGACTTCACCTACATCGATGATATTATTGAAGCGTACATTAGCTTACTTAATCAAAAAGTGACTCCAGGAATATATAATGTTTGCTCGAAAAAGAACGTAAGTATACAAGAAATACTAGATACGTTACTTATGTTAAGCAATCAAAAGATTAGCGTTGAAATAGACGCACAAAGATTTAGAAAGAATAATGTTCCTATCTTTTTGGGGTCGTATGATAAATTGAATCAAGCCACAGGCTGGTATCCTAAAGTAAATCTTGTTGAGGGACTAAGTAATACGCTAGAGTGGTGGCGTACGTATAAAAAGGTTTAAGGGGCAAAATTATGAGATTAATATTACTTTCCGGAGGTTCAGGTAAAAGACTATGGCCTTTGAGTAACGACTCTAGATCAAAGCAATTTTTGAAAGTGTTAATGAATGAAAACGGTGAATATGAGTCAATGATACAAAGAGTGTGGAAGCAGCTCAAAGCCGCTGAACTCTCTGATTATTCAGTCATAGCGACAAGCGCGACACAAAAAGAGATTATAACAAGCCAGTTACAAGAAGAGGTTAAAATAGTAGTCGAACCTGAAAGAAGAGATACTTTTCCTGCTATAGCGTTGGCTTCTTTGTTTCTTTACGAAACTGAGCAAATTGATATGAATGAAATCATAACTATTTTACCTGTTGATCCTTTTGTTGAATCCCATTTCTTTCAAGTAATGAAAAGCTTAGAAGAAGCACTAATTGATTCGCAAGCTGATTTAGCTTTAATTGGCGTAGTTCCGACGTATCCTTCTGAAAAGTATGGCTATATCATTCCCAAATGCAAGTCTGATAACGGTTACTTTGAAGTAAATGCATTTAAGGAAAAACCTCAAGAGCAAGAGGCTATTAAACTTATTGCAGAGGATGCATTTTGGAATTGTGGTGTTTTCTCTTTCAAGTTGCAATATATTTTTGAAGTGCTACAAAAACGTAATCTGCCGACAAGTTATAATGAACTCCTTAGAATGTATGATCAGTTGCCCAAAATCAGCTTTGATTATGAGGTCGTTGAAAATGCTAAACACATAATAGTACTACCTTATGAAGGTTATTGGAAGGATCTTGGCACTTGGAATACTCTTACTGAAGAATTAGGAGATAATATAATTGGAAGAGGGATAATTAGTAATACCACTTCTGATCATAATAATCACTTGATAAATGAACTAGATATCCCAGTTGCAATTATGGGGCTGGACAATGTAGTTGTTGCTGTGAGCCCAGATGGTGTTTTAGTAAGTTCCAAAGAGGCAAGTCCTAATGTTAAGGGAATTGCTAATGAATTTGAGAATAGATTAATGTATGAAGAGAAGAGCTGGGGATGGTATCGTGTACTCGACTACTTCGAGGATAACGATGGTATGGAGGTACTCTCCCGGAAGGTCTATATACTGGCCGGGGAGAGACTTGATAAACATCACCATGATTTAAGGGAAGAACATCTCACAATTACAAGCGGAAAAGGCGAAATTTATATAGATAGACAAAAGACAGTTATTAAATCTGGTGATAGCATAACAATTCCAAAGGGAATTGTTCATTCTATTGAATCTATCGAAAACCTACAATTCATAGAAGTACAGATAGGAAAAAGATTGTCAGAGGATGAAAATTATTTAGAATGAATATTTGATGGTTATGGAGAAAATATGAATAATCCTGCTTCGCAAAAATTTATAGGGTTTGTAGCCTTATTAAGGGCTGTAGCTGCGCTACTCGTAGTTTGGGATCATTTAACAGCGCACTGGTTGGATCAAGCCGGGATAAATTGGCTCCCTTTGGAATTGGTACGCACTTATTTATCTAAACCGTTTGCAATAAAAACGGATTTCGGCTTTTTTGGAGTGGCGCTATTTTTCTTAATAAGTGGCTATATTATAAGCTATGTATCTCAACAGGAAACCAGGGTATCATTTATCACAAAACGGTTATTTAGGATTTTCCCTGCTTTATGTATTTCAATTTTCTTTATTATAGCAACATATTCTCTCTATAGTTTTTTTACGGGAAAGCCGACCTTTATTAGTGGACTTTCATTAAGTGACTTTTTATGGTCGATGACTTTATTGAACTATTTTAAAGTACCTCAGAATCCTGTAAATACTGTAGCTTGGACGCTAATTATTGAAATGCTGTTCTATTTGTTATGTTTTATGGTTCTTCCTTGGATAAAGAGAAAACCAGTGTATGCTTTATTATCCATGCAACTAGTATGCTTCTTCATTATTTACTTTGCACGGGAACTAGGCGATAATTTCTTCTTATTTGCTGCTAGTTTTGCTTATATCCCTTATTTAATGATGGGACAGTTGCTTTATTACTTCCATTCTCGAAAGTTGGATTTGTGGTCATTTAGTTTATTTTCGGTATCTAGTTATTTATTAATAATTTACGGAATATTGACCATACATACTCAATTTTACTATCCAACGGATTCTTATGGGATCTCATTTATGTATGCATATTTAATATTTGTAATTTGTATGCTCTTGGACGGAAAAATAAAATTAAATATGCCTATTAGATATATTTCAGATATAAGTTATTCGCTTTATTTGAATCACTCTGCTCTTGGGCGCTTATTTATCACTGTACTATTTCCTTTGCTAGGGTATTCCTTTAGTTTAATGATTACGATAGTAATTGTAATCATTTTAAGTTCTATTTCATTCAGATATATTGAGAAACCTTTCATGAATTATTCTCGCTTTTTGTTAACCAAGTATGCAACTAATCGAACCAGTAGGGGCTTTTATGGAAAAGAGTACTGAACAAAATAAAAATCATATTATTTTTCTTGATTTATTACGTGTTTTAGCGGTATTACTTGTCATATGGGATCATTTAATAGGTGAATGGTTAGAAAAAAACGAAGTTACGTGGTTTTTTTTCGATATTGTAAAAAGTTTCGTCAACGTGCCATTGGGGATTATACAAAATTTCGGATTTTTGGGAGTTGTGCTATTCTTTTTAATAAGTGGCTATGTCATTACTCATGTATCAGCAAGAGAGTCAAGGAAATCATTTATAATAAAAAGATTATTTCGAATATATCCACCATTTCTGTTTTCGATTGTTTTAATTATTGTTTTTTATAAGGTATATGGAATCTTTTATGGGCAGCCAACTTTTGTCGATAGTATTACCTTAACTCAATTATTATACTCAGGAAGTTTATTGAATTATATTTCAGTAAACCATCATGAGCCTATTAATGGAGTAGCATGGACATTGATTATTGAAATGATTTTCTATGTTATTTGCTTCTTGGGATTACCTTTACTTAAGAAAAACGCAAAATGGTTTACATTGCTGTGTAGCTCTCTTGTACTATTTGTGCTCATATATTGCAGGGAGTTTGGAGATAATTTCTTCTTGTTTGCTTCAATTATAGCTTACATTCCTTATTTATTTGTGGGACAAATAATATACTGCTATAAAAATGGGAAGCTGAAAACCATCGAAATGGTAATACTTTTTTTAATTCAGTATTATTTAATTTTTAGAGGGGTAAGGGATATACACTCCCAATTCTTTTCTCCAGATAATTCATATTTTGTATCATTTATGTATGCCCTGCTTTTCTTTATAATTGCACTATTATTAAATAATAAGCTTAGAACAAGTAATATAATTAGTAGGCTCGCAGATTTAAGTTATTCTATATATCTTAATCATGGATTGGGGATTTTACTTTTAACTGTGCTGTATCCCTATGTAGGATATTTTGCTGCCCTTATTATAACGTTACTGGTCATTTATGTTATATGCCACTTTGTTTATAAATATATAGAGCATCCTTCGAGAATTCTTGCACGACGGATGCTAAGGAAAGGATGATAAAAAGGATGAAAGGTATTATATTGGCTGGTGGTACTGGTTCACGACTGTATCCACTAACAAAGGTAACTAATAAACATTTACTCCCAGTAGGGAAATATCCTATGATATTCCACGCTGTTAATAAGTTAAAAAAAGCTGGAATAGAAGACATTCTTATAGTTACTGGTAAAGAGCATATGGGTGAGGTTGTCAACCTTCTTGGAAGTGGAAGTGATATGGAAGTTTGTTTTACCTATAAAGTTCAGGATGAAGCTGGGGGGATTGCTCAAGCTCTTGATCTAGCTGAACAATTTATAGGTGATGATCAAATGATTGTTATTCTAGGAGACAATGTTTTCGAAGATGACATTTCCAACTATGTGTACAACTTCCGTCAACAGAAGAATGGAGCTAAAATACTCCTTCAAGAGGTTCATGATCCAAAGCGGTATGGTGTAGCAGAATTGAAAGGCGATCATATTGTTTCGATTGAGGAAAAACCAGAACAACCAAAAAGCAACTATGCGGTGACAGGGATTTATATGTTCGACCATACGGTGTTTGATATTGTTAAGACGCTTAAGCCATCTGGACGTGGGGAACTTGAAATTACAGACGTTAATAATGCTTACATAAAGCGTAATGAACTTACTTTTGATATTCTCCAAGGCTGGTGGACGGATGCGGGCACTCATGCATCACTAGCAAAAGCAAATGAGCTCGCCAAAGATATTACGTTCGGAGAAGAATTCGGGAAATTGAAGTTGTAAGGAGTGCTGTATCATGAAGGTAATAGAACTATCTCTCTCAGGCGCGTATGTAATTGAACCGGTGATCCATGGAGATCACCGGGGCTTTTTTATGGAAAGCTATAATGAACAGAAGTTGCAGGAACATGGTATTTCATTTAATTTTATGCAAGACAATCAGTCACTATCTGCTGAAGCAGGTGTGATTAGAGGATTGCACTATCAGCTTAATCCTAAGGCGCAAACAAAGTTAGTTAGGGTTATATCCGGGGCAATATATGATGTCATTGTTGATATTCGCAAGAATTCACCAACCTTCGGCCAATGGGTTGGAGTCATTCTTAGCGAACACAATCACCGACAGCTTTTGGTACCTAAGGGATTTGCACATGGTTTTTGTACATTAGTGCCTAATACTCAAGTGTTATATAAAGTGGATGAGTACTATTCACCAGAGCACGATCGTGGGATTTTGTGGAATGATCCAGCCTTAGGTATTGACTGGCCAACATCCAAGCCAATATTGTCTGATAAGGATAAATTACATCCTACACTTCAAGAAGCGGAAATAAATTTTGAATAGGAGCTAGCCCTATGAAGTTACTTGTAACAGGCGGTGCCGGATTTATTGGTAGCAACTTTGTCATTTATATGCTGAATAAGTACCCTGAATATAAAATTGTTAATGTAGATGCTCTGACATATGCAGGTAATTTAGAAAATCTGTCAGAGATTCAGCATAACCTGAATTATCGCTTTGTGAAAGCGGATATTACTGACGCACAGGTAATGGAGCAATTGTTCAGTGAAGGCGTGAATGTTGTTGTAAATTTCGCGGCGGAATCCCATGTAGATAGAAGTATCCTTGAGCCTGAAATCTTTGTGAAGACGAATGTGCTTGGAACCCAAGTACTGCTAGATGCTGCTAAAAAGCATGGCGTTACTAAGTTCGTACAAGTATCGACCGACGAAGTGTACGGATCGCTTGGGGAGACTGGATTGTTTAGTGAAACGACACCATTGACGCCCAATAGTCCGTATTCGGCAAGTAAGGCTGGGGGCGATATGCTCGTAAGGGCATATCACGAGACCTTCGGACTTCCTGTCAATATTACACGCTGCTCGAATAACTATGGTCCGTATCAGTTCCCTGAAAAGCTAATCCCATTAATGATTGCCAATGCTTTGAATGATAAGCAGCTTCCGATTTATGGTGATGGGCTTAATGTTCGTGATTGGTTGTATGTCGAGGATCATTGCAGTGCCATTGATTTGGTTATTCATAAGGGTCAAAATGGCGAAGTATACAATGTAGGCGGTAATAATGAGCGTACGAACATTCATATTGTCAGAACAATATTGGAGCAGCTTGGAAAGCCGGAATCATTAATTAAGTACGTTGAAGATAGACTAGGGCATGATCGTCGTTATGGCATAGACGCAACAAAGATTACGACTGAATTGGGATGGAAACCTAAGCATACGTTCGAAACAGGAATTAAAGAGACGATAAACTGGTATTTGAATAACCGGACATGGTGGGAAAGAATACAGTCTGGTGCGTATCAGGCCTATTATGAACAACAATATGGAACACGGCTGGGGGAGTAATTTATGAAAATACTCGTAACAGGCGCTAACGGGCAATTAGGAGCGGACGTAGTCCGCCTTTTTTCTGAGAAGGGGCATCATGTCGTAGGAGTTGGAAGAGCTCAATTAGATATCACAGACGAGGCAATGTGTCACACTGTCATTGATGAAGTAAGACCAGACGCAATTATTCACTGTGCAGCCTATACAGCAGTAGATCAGGCAGAGACTGATCAGGATCAAGCGTATTTGGTCAATGCGATTGGAACAAGGAATCTTGCTGTTGCCGCAGAACAGATATGTTCCAAATTTTGCTATATCAGTACTGACTATGTATTTGACGGCACAAATTCTAGTCCGTATTATGAGTATGATAATACCAACCCACTGACCGTATACGGAAAGTCTAAACGGGCTGGGGAACAGTTAGTGCAGTCGATATGTTCTCGCTGGTTTATTGTAAGAACATCTTGGGTATACGGAGCTTCGGGCAGCAACTTTGTTAAAACGATGTTGAAGGTAGGACAAGAACGAGACTCGTTGCAAGTAGTTGATGATCAGTGGGGATCACCGACATATACGTGTGATCTGGCATTATTTTTGGAGCAACTTGTAATGACTGATAAGTATGGAATCTATCACACTTCCAATTCGGGAACTTGCACATGGTATGAATTCGCAAAAGCTATATTTGAAGAGGCAGAGATGCCGGTAATGGTTGAGCCTTGTACGACGGAACAATTTCCGCGTCCGGCGCCGCGCCCGCGGTATTCTGTTATGGAACCGATGGCTATACGGATAAATGGTTTTGAACCGATTCGACATTGGCGAGTTGCACTGCGGGAATATTTGAATCAAAAGTAGGATGGAAGTGAATGAGAATGGGTAGAGAGCAAGATAAAGTGCAGATTCTCGTTTCGACCTATAATGGGGAGAAATATTTGAGGGAGCAGCTTGATAGTCTGCTGAATCAGACTCATTCTCATTTCTTCATTACGATAAGAGATGACGGCTCATCTGACAGGACAAAAGCCATTATTCAAGATTATGAATGTAAATTTCCTAATCAGGTGGAAGCTTTTTACGAGCAAAATATAGGCGTTATAGAGAGTTTCTTTAATCTCCTTTCGAGTTATGTCCATGAGGATACGGAGTATATCTGCTTCTGTGATCAAGATGATGTTTGGATGGAAGATAAGTTGGAGCGAGGAGTGCGTACTCTGAGTGAATATTCTGATGACCAAACCATCATGTACGTTACGCCGACTCTAATGGTAAATGAAATGCTTCAGCCGCTTAATAGTTGGCCCCCTATTCCACAGCGCGGGCCGTCTTTTTATAATGCGTTAATTGAGAATATAGCGGTTGGTGCAACGTTAATGTTAAATCGTTCAGCGGCCAAAATGATTATAAGTAACTTACCAAGTCCAAATAAAATCGTTATGCATGATTGGTGGATATACTTAACTGTTTCTGCTTTCGGAGAAATTATATATGATCATGAACCTAGTATTTATTATCGGCAGCATCAAGGCAATGTTGTTGGTGGACAGAATGGCATTAAAGAGAGAATAAAGAAGAAGTGGGATAACTATCTCAAGCATTGCCATGACAAAATTTACTGGAATCAAGCCAAAGAATTTGAACGATGCTGGGGAGAGCATTTGTCCCAAGAATTTAAAAGAGAACTAATGGAATTTCTACTTCCTAATCGAAGTTTCCCCGATCGAATAAGGTATTCATTAACTACTCAATTGTACCGTCAGTCCATGCTGGACAACCTAATGATACGTCTTATGATGATTAAGGGAGATATTTTAAAATGATTGATTTATCCATTATCATCGTGAATTACAACACTAAACAGCTAACACTGAACTGTCTGAAATCAGTATATGAGTCTATAACAAACTATAGTTACGAAGTCATTCTTATTGATAATGCATCGCGAGATGACTCTGTATCTGTTATCCAAGAACAATATCCCCAAGTAAGACTGATCCCCAACACTGAAAATTTAGGCTTTGCGAAGGCAAACAATCAAGGCATGCTTATTGCTGAGGGGCGATATGTTCTACTCTTGAACTCAGATACCGTTATCGAGCCGGATACGCTCGATATCATGATCCGATTCATGGACGACAATCCGAAGGTTGGGGCATCCGGATGCAAGGTGCTGCTGCCCGATGGTTCACTAGATAAAGCGTGTCGAAGGGGTTTTCCAACTCCATTGGCTACATTATTTTACGTATCCAAGTTGTCAAAATTGTTTCCCAAAAATCCAAAAATCAACGCTTACCATCGCGAAGATCTTGATCCGAATGAATCATATCCAATCGATTGTTTAGTGGGGGCTTTTATGATGGTACGGCGAGAGGCAATTGATACTGTTGGGTTGTTGGATGAGAATTTCTTTATGTATTTTGAAGATACGGACTGGTGTTATCGTTTAATGGAAGCGGGTTGGACGAATTACTATTATCCGAAGACTACGATATTACATTATAAACGCGCCAGTAGCCGAAATAAGCCCATGCGAATAACATATGAATTCCATAGGGCGATGACATTGTTTTATAACAAGCACTACCGTTCGAAATACCCAATATGGGTAACTGGAATTATGTATTTAGGGATTGGTGCTAAGTTTACGATATCCATTACGTTAAATGCAGTATCAAAATTTATTAAAAAGCTAATTCCGTCTTCATAATAAAATGCACCCTCTTCATGATTAGCTTATAGAAGAGAGTGCATTTGTTGTTTTTGAATATTCTTATACCGTGAGCCCCATATGTATTTTAATATGCACCTTCACCTTTTAGGACAACGGGGATTGTTTTGATCAAGATCTTTAACTCAAGTGAGATACTCCACTTTTCAATATAGTATAAGTCTAACTTAACCCACTCATCAAAAGTGATATCACTGCGACCGCTAACCTGCCACAACCCTGTGATTCCAGGACGGATATCCAACCGTCTCCATTGAAAATCACTATATTGCTCCACTTCATTTGGCAGTGGTGGGCGAGGCCCAATAAGACTCATTTCACCCTTCAATACATTAAATAATTGCGGTAGCTCATCGATTGAAAATTTTCGAATAAACCGTCCAACCCTGGTGATTCGAGGGTCATTCTTCATTTTGAATGCGGGGCCGTCCGCTTCATTATATTTTTCGAGCTGTTCTTTTAGCTCCTCTGCATTATTTACCATAGAACGGAATTTGTGCATGTGGAACGGCGCTCCATTTTTTCCGATTCGCTTTTGATGTATGAACACAGGCCCTTTAGAGTCAAGTTTGATAAGTAGAGCGACGATTAACAGGATCGGAGAAATAATAATTATGCCAAATAAGGATAATATGATGTCTGCCGCTCGTTTCAAAAATAAATTCAATCCTCTGAGGGGAGTCTTCACAATTTCAATGCAAGGATAATCGTACGCTTGATCGAACGAGATACTCGAGGTCACCAATTCGAATAACTCAGGAATAATCTTGATTTGAACGTCATACTTCCGAATGGAAGTTATAAGTTCATTTATTATGTTCTTTTCTGATGGAATGGTAATATAGATTTCCTGTACTTTATGGCGAGCGATGAGCTTCTCAATGTTCTGAATATCGCCTAAGACTTGATCACCTTTTTTATAATCATCTAAAAATCCAACAAAATGGCAGCTTGTGTTAGCCATAACATGGTTCCGGATCTGCATTCCGACTTTTCCTGCACCGATTATTAATACTTTTTTATTGTATCTTGTCGAACGATGCAAAAGAACTTGAGCATAATGCCTCATAATTCGAGCTAAGAGGAAAATGAATACCATAAGAATCGCAAGCATTAGTATGAGCACACGGGAGTACACGATACTTGTTTTTAGAAAGAATGCAATCCCTAATGCAATTAGAAATGAAGTCGAAACAGCTTTGACTGCTGATATCGTATCATCAATCAGTCGGATATCGCGATTTCTTTTAAACATACCTTGCTGATACAGCATTGCCGTATAGATTGTAAAAATGATGCCAATTAGTAGCGCGTATTCATCAAGTACTGGTATTTTTGCAATGCTTGTGTGAAGATCACTCCAAGTAAACGAACCGTAATCAGAAACAACTTTATAATAGAACAGGGTAAGAAAGCCGATTATATACAGAATGTATTCTGTTGAAATTAATCCTATATTAATTGCTAATTTGATCCGTTCTGTTTTTCGATTATAAGCTGCAATGTCTTCTGCAATGAGAAGGTTCGTACTTTGATTGAGCTTCTTGTTCAATTGAACAGGCAAACTCATAAATTGACACTCCTCGACATGTTATCTAACTGTAGTGATTATAACATATCAGCTAGAAGTATGTTCCTTGTAGGAACTTAAATTTAAGCACTTTTCTCAGTACTACGAAGCGCTAATAATATTCTATTTCCATAGTAATCGAGAATTATGGGTTCGGGAAGTCTGGAACCAAAAAAGGACAGGTTCACTTTCAACGTAATTTCCATTACAATAAGAACATACATTCTATTCACTCTTATTTCCTTACCTCATTTCTGGCACCCATTTCCCTCCACCCCTAGGCTTATTTCTGGTACACTACAATATAGAACTTAAATATCAAGGTCGCTCATCGTACCATTAACATCAGTGAGCGGCAGACCTGGAGGAAACGCAACGTGAAGACGCCTTTACAACCAATAGATGACTGGCGGCACGTATTCAAGCTTGACCCGGACAAAGAAATTGGCGATGAGGGGCTGGATCGTGTATGTTTATCTGGAACAGATGCGATTATGGTCGGGGGATCGAGTGGAGTCACCTTTGAGAACACGGTAGACCTTATGTCCCGCATTCGGCGGTATGAGCTGCCGACTGTGCTCGAGGTGTCCGAATTGGATGCGGTTGTGCCTGGCTTTGATGCATATATGATACCGATGGTGCTGAACACGAATAACGCCAATTGGCTGATTGGTCAGCATCGTGAAGCGATTCAACAATACGGTTATATGATCCCGTGGGATTTGTTAATCCCAGAAGGGTATATTATTTTGAATCCAGATGCGACAGCAGCTAAGATTACAGGAGCAGATACGCAATTGTCCCCAGCGGAAGCGGCAGCATATGCGCAGGCAGGGGATAAGCTGATGCGCCTTCCGGTCGTCTATGTAGAGTACAGCGGCATGTTTGGCGATATGGAGCTTGTGAAGAAGGTAAAAGGTTCACTGAGCCAAGCTCAGCTCTTCTACGGCGGCGGCATCCGTACAATAGAACAAGCACAAGAGGCAGCTGCCTCAGCTAACACAGTAGTTGTGGGCAATGTCGTCTATGACGACTTGGAAGCAGCCCTCGCGACTGTTCAAGCGGTAAAGGAAATAAAGTTAACGTTATAGCTTGTTAATATTGATGTTTCACATCATGAACGAGATCACATAAAACTTATTTCACACAACTGCAGAAAGGAGACTGCGCACGAAATGTTTGACTTTTTACGACCAGATTCAAATGGTAACTCAAATTCTAACTCGGACTTTAACTCGAATTCGAACACTTATGGAAGCTATGGGGCATCCATCGACATTCAAGACGCTATCAAGCGCTTGAACCCTGAACAACGACGCGCTGTTGAGACCACGGAAGGGCCATTGCTCATTATGGCGGGAGCGGGATCAGGCAAGACGCGAGTACTAACGCATCGCATTGCATATCTAATCGCTACGAGGAAGGCCCCACCATGGAGCATCCTGGCCATTACGTTTACGAACAAGGCTGCACGAGAGATGCAGGAGCGGGTATCCAAGCTGGTAGGCCCAGATGGAAGAGACATTTGGGTATCCACATTTCACTCCATGTGTGTGCGAATCCTACGCAAAGATATTGAACGTATCGGATTTACCTCGAACTTCACGATTCTCGACTCGGGGGATCAGTTGTCTGTTATTCGCGGATGCATGAAGGAATTGAACCTGGATACGAAAAAATTCGATCCACGCGCAGTACAAGCTGCAATTAGTACAGCGAAGAACGAATTGCTGACGCCAAGCCGCTTCGAACAGAAGATTGGCGACCATTTTGACGGAATCGTAGCCAAGGTATATACGATGTATCAGAAACGTCTGAAGAGCAACAACTCGCTTGATTTCGATGATCTCATCATGTCCACGATTCAATTGTTCAAGGACGTCCCTGAAGTATTGGATTTCTATCAGAAAAAATTCAAATACATTCACGTCGACGAGTATCAAGATACGAACCGTGCGCAATACATGCTGTGCCGGATGCTGGCTGATCAGCATCAAAACATTTGCGTCGTCGGAGATAGCGATCAGTCGATTTATCGCTGGCGTGGTGCCGATATTACGAATATTTTGAACTTCGAGGGTGATTACCCTAAGGCTACGACGATTATGTTGGAGCAGAACTATCGCTCAACCTCCAATATTCTGAATGCCGCTAATGGGGTCATTAAGCTGAACACTGGCCGCAAGCCGAAGAAGCTGTGGACGGAATCGGGTGAAGGCGAGAAGATTAAGCTCTATCAAGCAGATACGGAGCATGATGAGGGTTACTTCGTTACCTCGGAGATTAAAAAGAACCATATGGCGAACAAGCATTACGCCGACCATGCGATATTGTATCGCACGAATGCACAGTCTCGTGTTATCGAGGAAATTCTCATTAAGTCGGATATTCCGTACCAGATCGTAGGCGGCGTTAAGTTCTATGATCGTAAAGAGATTAAGGACTTGCTTGCTTATCTGCGACTCATTTCGAATATGGATGATGATATCAGCTTAGAGCGTGTTGTGAATGTGCCGAAGCGGGGTATCGGAGCTACGACAATGAATAAGCTGGCTGAAGCAGCAGCAACTCGCGGTACATCGATGATGAAAGTAATCGCCGACATGGATGACTTGGATATTTCGCCGAAGACCAAGGGCGCTCTGCGGGAGTTCCGTGCAATTATCGATAATCTGAATCATATGGTAGAGTATTTGTCCGTTACGGAATTAACGGAGAAAATGCTCGAACTATCCGAGTACAAGCTGGAGCTGCAGCGAGAGAATACCCTGGAATCGAAGGCGCGCCTCGAGAACATCGATGAGTTCTTGTCCGTTACACAGGAATTTGAACAGCGCAATGAGGACAAGTCCTTGATTTCGTTCCTGACGGATCTTGCATTGATCGCAGATATCGATTCCATGAACGACGAGGAAGGCAACGAGCAGGAAGATGCCGTTATCCTAATGACGATGCACAGTGCAAAAGGGTTGGAATTCCCAGTTGTCTTCATCATCGGTATGGAAGAAGGGGTATTCCCGCACAGCCGTGCATTCAGCGACAATGAGGAGCTGGAGGAAGAACGTCGACTAGCTTACGTAGGGATTACTCGTGCTGAGAAGCAATTATTCCTTACCTGCGCACGTACGCGTACCTTGTTCGGTCGAACGAATGCCAATCCGCCATCTCGCTTCCTGCAGGAGATACCGGATGAAGTGAAGGAAGACGCGACGCCAGAGGGCACACGCTATGGAAGGGTAGACCGTTACGGCCGCAATGCTGCTTCTGCTTCATATGGAGGGCGTGGGTTAGGTTATTCAGGCGGTGGAGGAGCACAAGCTCCAGGCACGAAAGGAATAGGAAGCAGCGCTCAAACAGGATGGCGTGCTTCAGGTGGAGCGGGAGCAGCCGCAAGTAGCGGATCAAGTGTGACAGTGACATCAGCAGCGGAAAAAGTGAAGCAAGCGGGAGCCCAACCCGGAGACTATCAGCCGGGGGACAAAGTATCCCATGCCAAGTGGGGCGTAGGCGTGATCGTGTCGGTTAAGGGTGAGGGCACGGATA
>Ga0209566_100452_pt1 | contig 30253 bp, 15 predicted proteins | sample Araplavi_mTSA_r2_2_FD_184287 | JGI IMG/M metagenome (GOLD analysis project Ga0209566, IMG submission 184287) | Arabidopsis root microbial communities from North Carolina, USA - plate scrape CL_Cvi_mTSA_r2 (SPAdes) (version 2) | ecosystem: Host-associated > Plants > Roots > Endosphere | place...
ACGAAGTATCCGGTCGACCGGACGATCGGCATATGCATGGAAGAACACACCTCCGAGATTCAGCTGGACAACAATGAATTCGTCAATTGCGGTCTCGAGACCCACTCGCACTGGTTCCCGGAAGGAATGGAATAACGAAGCTCTCCCTCATTCATCATCCTCCGCATCTCTTCGGAATTCGTCATTTCCGAAGGGATTTTTTTGCGCTTCGGTACGCATATAGCAAAAAGCCGGCGCCTCCCGGAAAAGTGGCGCCGGCCTTGCTTTTTTTTACTGCCAGACTGTGAAAATCCTAAACCAGCTTACTTTTTCTGCTCTTTTGCTGCGTCTTGATAAATTTGCGTTATAGTTTGGTTGTACTCATCGAGCCCTTTTTCCTTAAGCGTCTTCTCGAGTCCTTGCCAGATGCCGTCGAGCTTGGACGGATCCTTCTCGAGGATAAACTTCGGAAGGGTTTTGCCCCATTCGGCAATGGCTTCCACGTTAAACTTCTTTAGCATGTCCGATTCCTTACCCGTTCCCTTACCGACCGTATTCGGATAAGTCTTTTCTACGCCTTTGACGAGCAGATCGGCTTGGGTTTTTGCCCCGTATTTCGCCAGCGTATCGACCACGACCGGGCTCGTCGTTTTCGCAATCCAGCTTTCCGAGGATTGCCACATCGCAAAATCGCCGTCCGACAGCGTAAACCCGGCACCATAGTTGGCCGACATCTGACGTGCATAGCCGAGGCCCACATCCTCCCAGAACGTATCCGGGTGCGTTTTGTATTGATCGACGAGCCAATCCGTCACGACCCGCTTCCCGTTCTCGACGGTATAGTACTTGCCTTCGAAGCCCCAGCCGACAAGAATTTGATTTTCAAGCTTGAACATATCGTCGTAGAACTCGATGATGCGGACCGGATCCTTGGCGTTTTTCGTAATCGACAGCCACATTTCCCCGCCACGGTTCGCGTGTTTGACCGGCTCCACGACCGTTTTCGTACGGCCCGGCTCTACGATGTCGAACCAGACGTAGGCGTGGTCGGCCATGTTGTTGCTGTCCAGCGAAGCGTTGCAGTCCGAATTGCCGCCGAAGATGACGAGTACGCGACCTTGATTACACTTCGTCATAAACTGGTCTTGCGTCTGCACTAACGACTCTGGGTCGAAGAGCCCTTCCTTGTTGATTTGGTTCAAGAATTTAAAGAAGTCGGTATAACCTGGCTCGAAGAAGCGCTGCCTGGCGTTCAATTGATCGTCAATGACAACGGTCCCAGTACTTGCGAAGCCGGCATACTGGCGTGCCGCGCTATCGAAATTGTTGAACAACATATTCGCTTCGCCGAAGTTGGAGAAGCCGATGGTCTTGCCTCCCCCGATCTCCGGATTTTTTTTCATATAGTCCGCGACGATTTTATGGACATCGTCAAGCGTCTTGATCTGCGGATATCCGGCATCCTTCAGAACGGCGGACTGGATGGCAATCCATCCCTTCTGATTGAGATCGTTGACCTTATCGGTCGGAGGCTGCAGCAGGCCGTATATTTTTCCGTCGTTTTTATCTTGAAGCAAGGACAAGTCGTTGTGATACGCTTTCATTATGTTGGGCGCATGTTCTTTGATGAGATCGGTCAGATCGAGTACGGCCTTCGCCTGGATATACGACTGCAGCGTGTTGTCGTGAATGTTGATGACTTCCGGGTAATCGCCTGCGGCTAGCCATACGTTCATCTTCGTCCGGAAGTCGCCGGTGATGATGTCCCACTTGATGGTTGCGCCCGTGCGTTTCGTAATTTCCTTGGCGACATCGCTCGTCCAGTTCATGTTCGGATTGTCGGTGTTCATCGTGAACGTGAACGGTTTCTTTTCGGCCGGCGCAGACGGCGACGGATCGGCCGATGCGGACGCGGACGCAGTTCCAGAGGCGGTAGGGCTGGGACTTGCGCTTTGCGAAGAATCCCCACCATTATTGCTTTTGGAGCATGCGGTCACCAGCACGCTTGCCGTCAACAAGACGACGCTTAACAATTTAAGCTTGCTCTTTTTCCACATTCTTGCGACCTCCGATTTTTTTATTGATTTATTATTTCAAACCGTTCTCTCGCTTGCTAGCCAGAGACGGCGATGAAATCAGTCCTTCATAACCCCGAGCGTCATACCTTTGACGAAGTATTTTTGCAGGAACGGATAGACGAGCAGATCGGTACGGTAACGAGTATGGTTAACGTCGATTTGATGGTGAGGGGCGTATACGGTCGTTTGGGCAGCTACCGCCAACAGCACGCAGAGAATGACATCGAAGATTCGCTCACCCGTAGTCCGATGAAGAAGCATGGTTGAATTCTCTCCAATCGTTAAGGATAAACCGCTTTCAGCGGTCTTTGTGCAAGCTGATTGTTCTGAGGAATCGAACAATCAGCGCATTTATATGATTGAAGATGCCGACAGCCGTTCCGAACGAGAAATCCCCTTCGTTCAAACCAATTTATTGGGATCGCTTTCAATTCTGAAACAGCATTCAACTCATTCCCATCCTCCACCCTGTTTGATTCATTTTAACACCCGTCTGGAAGCGCTTTGTATCTATTAAATTTGTTGTTTACTGGGTGATTATTAAACCTCAAGCATAATCGGCATAGTCATGAAAGAGTGGTCTCTCGATCGGACATAAGGACATAAATAATCTCATCCAGCATAACAATTTTTCACATAACGTGGAGCTGCTCGGGAATCGGATCGAATACACGAAGTATCCGGTCGACCGGACGATCGGCATATGCATGGAAGAACACACCTCCGAGATTCAGCTGGACAACAATGAATTCGTCAATTGCGGTCTCGAGACCCACTCGCACTGGTTCCCGGAAGGAACGGAATAACGAAGCTCCCCTTCATTCATAATTCTCCGCATCCCTTCGGAATTTACCATTTCTGAAGGGATTTTTTTGCGTCGTACGCGCGTAGCAAAAAACCGGCGCCTCCGGGAAGAGTGGCGCCGGCCTTGTTTTTATACTGCCAGATTGTGAGAATCTATAACCGATTTACAAATTCTGTTCTTTTGCCGCGTCTTGGAAAATTTTCGTTGCGGTCTCGTTGACCTTATCGAGTCCTTTATCCTTAAGCGTTTTCTCGAGACCTTGCCAGATGCCGTCGAGCTTGGACGGGTCCTTCTCGAGGATAAACTTCGGAAGGGTTTTGCCCCATTCGGCAATGGCTTCCGTATTGAACTTTTTCATCTCGTCCGTGCCCTTGCCGGCCGTGCGCGGATACTTCCTTTCTACGCCCTTAACGAGCAGATCGGCTTGCGTTTTGGCTCCGTATTTCGCCAGCGTCTCTACCACGACCGGGCTCGTCGTTTTCTGAATCCAGCTTTCCGAGAATTGCCACATCGCAAAATCGCCGTCCGACAGCGTAAATCCGGCACCATAGTTGGTCGACATTTGACGGGCGTAGCCGAGTCCCACATCCTCCCAGAACGTATCCGGGTGCGTCTTGTATTGATCGACAAGCCAATCCGTCACGACACGTTTCCCGTTCTCGATGGTATAGTGCTTGCCTTCAAATCCCCAGCCGACAAGAATTTGGTTTTCAAGCTTGAACATATCGTCGTAAAACTCGATGATGCGAACCGGGTCCTTGGCGTTTTTCGTAATCGACAGCCACATTTCGCCGCCACGGCGCGCTTCTTTTTCCGGCGTCGCGACCGTTTTCGTCTTCCCTGGCGCCACGATGTCGAACCAGACGTAGGAGTGATCGGCCATGTTGTTGCTCTCCAACGAAGCGTTGCAGTCCATCCCGCCGCCGAAGATGACGAGTACACGGCCCTGATTGCACTTCGTCGTAAATTGGTCTTGCGTCTGAACCAGCGATTCGGGATCGAAGAGCCCTTCCTTGTTGATTTGGTTCAAGAATTTAAAGAAGTCGGTATAGCCTGGCTCGAAGAAGCGATATCTAGCGTTCCACTGATCGTCCACGTAATAGCCTGAAGTATTCGCGAAGCCGGCATACTGGCGTGCCGCGCTATCGAAATTGTTGAACAGTTGATTCGCCTCGCCGAAGTTGGAGAAGCCGATGGTCTTGCCTCCTCCGATCTCCGGATTTTTCTTCATATAATCCGCGACGATTTTACGGACATCGTCGAGCGTCTTGATCTGCGGATATCCGGCGTCCTTCAGAACGGCGGACTGGATGGCAATCCATCCCTTCTGAGTGAGATCGACGACCTTGTCAGTCGGAGGCTGCAGCAGACCGTATATTTTTCCGTCGTTTGAATCTTGAAGCAAAGACAGGTCGTTATGATACGCTTTCATAATGTTGGGCGCATGTTCCTTGATGAGATCGGTCAGATCGAGTACGGCCTTCGCCTGGATATAAGATTGCAGCGTATTGTCGTGAATGTTGATGACTTCCGGGTAATCGCCTGCGGCAAGCCATACGTTCATCTTCGTCCGGAAGTCGCCGGTGATGATGTCCCACTTGATGGTTGCGCCCGTGCGTTTCGTAATTTCCTTCGCCACATCGCTGGACCAGTTCATGTTCGGGTTGTCGGTGTTCATCGTGAACGTGAACGGTTGCTTCTCGGCCGGCGCAGACGGCGACGGATCTGCCGATGCGGACGCGGACGCGGTTCCAGAGGCGGTTGGGCTGGGACTCGCGCTTTGCGAGGACCCCGAGCCATTATTGTTTTTGGAGCATGCGGTCACTAGCATGCTTGCCGTCAACAAGACGACGCTTAATAATTTAAGCTTGCTCTTTTTCCACATTCTTGCGACCTCCGATTTTTTTGTTGATTTATTATTTCATACCATTCTCTTCGCTTGCTAGCCAGAGACGGCAATGAAATCAGTCCTTCATAGCCCCGAGCGTCATGCCTTGGACGAAATATTTTTGCAGAAACGGATAGACGAGCAGGATCGGTACGGTGACGAGTATGGTTAACGTCGATTTGATGGTCAGCGGCGAAATAATGCGCCTTCCCATGCTGTCTCCGGCTTCCGTATTCGTGGTTTCGACGGTCTGAATCATTTTTTGCAGCTCGTATTGAAGGACGGCGAGCTTCTCGTTGCGGCTGTTGTACAGGTAGTTGTCGAACCACGCGTTCCATGCGCCGACGGCGGCATAGAGCGCAACGGTCGATACGACGGGAAGACTGATCCACAGAATGATCTGCGTGTAGACCCGAAAATCGTTCGCGCCGTCGATATGCGCCGACTCGACGAGTCCGTCGGGCAGCTGTTCGAAAAACGTTCTCATGACGAAGACGTAGAAGGCGCTCACAAGCCCGGGAATGATATAAACGAGAAAGGTGTTCGTCAGCCCCAAATTCCTCATCAGCAGATAGGTGGGAATCAACCCTCCGCTGACGTACATGGTGATGATGAGGATAAAGCTGAACTGCTTGCGGAATATGAACGTTCGCCGGCTGAGCACGTAAGCGAGCATCCCGCAGCAGAAGACGGTCAAGACCGTATGAATCACCGTACGAAGAACGGAATTAAGAGCCGCCCTGGCAAGCTTGTCGTTCTCAAAAACATAAGCGTAATTATCGAGCGTAAACTTGCGGGGAAACAGATACAGTCCGCCCTTCAACGCATCCGAGGTCTCGTTAAGCGAAATGATGAGTAAATAAATGAAGGGATATACGGTCGTTAGGGCAGCCACCGCCAACAGCACGTAGAGAATGACATCGAAGATTCGCTCGCCCGCAGTCCGATGAAGAAGCATGTTGGATTCTCTCCAATCGTGAAGGATAAACCGCTTTCAGCGGTCTTTGTGCAAGCTGCTTGTTCCGAGGAATCGAACAATCAGCGCATATTTACGATCTGTACTTTAAAAGAGGTTGGATTTGTATTTTCTGGCTATGGCGTTCACGATAAGAACGAGCGTCAAGCTGACGACGGAATTGAAGATGCCGACGGCCGTACCGAACGAGAAGTCTCCTTCGTTAAGTCCGATCCTCAGTGCCAGAATCGAGATGACTTCCGAATATTCGGCATTAATCACATTGCCCAGCAGGAACTGCGATTCGAAGCCGCCGGTCATCAGGTAGCCGATATCCAGGATGGTGAGCAGCACCAGCGTAGGCACGATCGACGGTATGATGATATACTTCACGCGCTGCCAGCGGCTCGCTCCATCCACCTGGGCTGCATCGTAAAGGCCCGGATCGATGCCGGAGATCGAGGCCAAGTAGATGATCGCGCCCCAGCCGAATCCTTTCCACGTCATGATGATCGTGTGCAGAACCCAGAACCATTTGGCCTTGCCGAAGAAGAAGATCCCTTCGTCGATCCAGCCTAGCTTGATCATCAGCTGATTGACCAACCCGCCGTCCGGGGAGAGCAGCATGACGAAGATATTCGCTACGACGACCATGGAGACGAAGTGCGGCAGGTAGGTCATCGTCTGAACGACGCGGACGAACCCTCTGCTTTTGAGCTCGCTGAGCACGATGGCGAGCCCGATGGCGCACACCGTCCCCAATGCCAGCTGCATCGAATTCATAACGATGTTGTTGCGCAAGTCCTGGAGAAAGCCGCTGTGCGTGAGCAGCGTTTTAAAATGCGTAAACCCGACCCATTTGGCCCCCCACAAGCTTTGCCCGATATGATAGTCTTTAAAGGCCATGAGCCAGCCCCAGAGCGGCACGAACTGGAACAGCGCCAGATGCAGCATGATCGGGACGGACATCCATAATAAGACATGCTGTTTTCTGATTTTCTTCCAAAACAGGGAAGACCGCGTCGTCTTTCTGCTGTTTATTGGAATCGGTTTCAATTCTGAAACAGCCTTCATACTCATTCCCATTCCTCCATCCTGTTTGACTCATTTTAACACCCGTCGCGAAGCGCTTTGTATCTATTAAATTTGTTGTTTACTGGGTGATTATTAAACTACCAGGACCATCGACATGGCCGCTCAGAAGGAAATGCGTCTGGCGCGAAACGATCGGGCGCGAGGCGGTATTATAGGCGGTTTGCGAACCCGGCGGCTTCATTCCGCATAATTTTTAATAGGAAGCAATAAGCCATCTTCCGAGTCAAATCTGACCCTCTAAATATTAAGCCTGCCCTATAGGAAGCCTGCCGGCGAGGATGATAAAATAAATTGACTTTTTGCGGCCTTTGGCAAAAAAAAAGGAAAGGAGTGCATGTCCTCGTGGTTACCCACATCGTTTCGTTAACGGTAAACAATCGGCCCGGCGTACTGGCGAGCGTCTCGGAGCTGTTCGGGCGAATCGGCTGCAACATCGAGAAATTGTCGGTCCGATCCGGCCGAAAGCCTGCCATCGCGCGGATGAAAGTGGCGGTCTCGATCGATGCCGGCAGTCTGGACGGCGTGACCGCGCGTCTGGCGGGGCTGCTAGACGTGATCCAGGTCAAGACCAGAGCGCGGCGCCATTGGCGCGAACCGGTCGCACTCAGCCGGACGTCCGCCTTCTGGATCGTCGCCTACAGCTTGTTCATTACGCTGTTCGGCACGAATTTGGCGGCCCCGCTCTTTGCGCTGTACCGGCTGCAGTGGAATCTGCCTCCGTCGGTCATGACGCTCCTTTTCGCCGCCTATGCCGTCGTTGTTATACCTGTCATACTGGTCGCAGGCCCGCTGTCGGACCGAATCGGACGCGGCAAGCTGCTGCTCGCCGGCGCCCTGTTCGCCTTGCTCGGATCGGTCTGCTTCCTCTATGCCGACGGTCCTGTCATGCTGGTGCTGTCCCGCATGCTGCAAGGGGTGGCGGTCGGCATCATGAACGGGGTGGCGGTTGCGGCCATGACGGAGCTCGGAGGCCCTCAAGCGCGATCGCAAGCCGCGCTCGCGGGTTCAGCCGCCGTGACCGCCGGCAATGCGCTCGGACCCGTCATTTCCGGATTCCTGGGCGAACTTGCCCCTCATCCGACACGTCTCCCCTTCGCGCTTCACGCGATTCTGGTCTTTCCTAGCATCATCGGTCTGCTGCTGATCGGCAATTACGGCGAACGAGCTGGCGGCAAGCTTCGGATTCGATGGCCCTCCGTGCCGCACGCGATTCGTCCCGCGCTTTATGTGGCGGCGGGGACGTCGTTTATCTCCTGGTCTATCATGAGTTTAGTCACTGCGATTCTCCCGACCTACCTCCCCGTAATCGTCGGCGAATCGAGCCTGATCGCCTCGGGCGTCGGGCTAGCCCTTGTTCTCGGATTGTCCGCCTGGGCGCAAATTCAGAGCCGTCGCTTCCCGCTGCTCGCCAATATGACAATCGGCTACCTGCTGCTCACGTTGGGACTTGCCGGGCTTCTCGGCGCCGCAGCTTTCAAGTCGCCTGTACTGCTTGTGCTGTCCGCCGTCCTGCTCGGACTGGGCCATGGCCCCTGCTATGCCCGAAGTCTCCGTTATGTCAACGAATCCGTACCGGATGCGTACCGCGCGCAGGCCGTATCCGTGTATTACGGGGTGACGTACATGGGCGTCAGCATCCCGATACTCGGGCTCGGCATCGTCGCCCAATGGCTCGGCCTCTTGCCCGCCATCTGGCTGTTCTCCGGCTTGATGGCGATCCTGATGGCTTGGAGTTTATACCGGTGGAGGCGGCATTTATGAATGGCCCAGCCGGATAGCCGCTCGCTCCCACCCCACTCCAACCGTATGCAAAACGAACCGCCGGATCAGCTGAGAGGCTGATGCCGGCGGTTCGTTTTTGTCTGACAAACAACGATAAAAAGCCCCCGCGCAGCGTCAAGTTGATACGCGCGCGGGAGCTCTAACGCCGATTGCTTGTTACCTATTCACTGCGTATACTTCCAACTCAGTACACTTCCAGCTCTGCAAGCTGCATCCTGTAATAATTGGCGTCGCCCGGATTCTGGCGCAAGCTGGTACCCGTCACCTTGACATAACGCGCCTGTGCAGACGGGAAGGTGAAGGACTGCACGGCATTTCCCGGCTTCGCATACGCAGTACGGGTCACGACCGTATTCCAAGTGGTCCCGTCAGTGGACACTTGAATCGTAAAGTCCGCAGGAAATCCGGCTCCTACGCTCCCCGTGTCATTGCGGGGGTACAAGTCGACCTGGCTGATCGTCGCTGCCGCTCCCAAATCCACCATGATCCACTCGGTATGATTGGCAGTCAGCGAATCGTTGCTGGTCCACCCGTACTTTCCGGATACGGAATTGCGTTCGCCGTCAACGACTTTCCCTACGCCCCAGTTCGTCGTATTGTAAGTGCTGCTTGCCGTCACCGTCTTCCCCAGCGCCAGATTGGCGAGCGGCGCTGCGGACACTTGCGAGGAGTTCGCGCTCTCGCCTCCGGGATAGACGGAGCTGACCACGTAATAGTACGTCGTCCCGCTCGTCACCGACTGATCGGTGTACGTGACCGCCGTGACGCTCGTGGCGATCGGCGTATAAGGACCGCCGCTGACCGTGCTTCGCTTCACGTTGTAGCCGGATGCGCCGCCTGCCGCCGTCCAGCTGACGGTCACGGAGCCGGCTCCCCCTGTCGCCGTGACCCCCGTCGGAACGAGATTGGGCACGATGACGGATGTTGCGGTCGAATCCGGGCTCGTGCCGCCCGCGCTAACCGCCGCGACGACATAGTAATAAGTCGCGCCCGCCGCAACGGTGTTATCCGTGTAAGCGTTCGTCGTGACGCCTGTCGCCAGGGACGTGTACGGACCGCCGCTGACCGTCGCGCGCTTCACGTTGTAGCTCGTCGCGCCGGCCGAGACGTTCCAGCTCAGCTGGACGGCGCCGCCGTAGACACTGCCCGTGACGCTGGTTGGCGCAAGGGGCGCCGCGCTCACTTCGTCAGCGCCGATATCGTAGGCGGAGCCGGTCGGACGCTGCTGGCCGTCCATGTCGGTCGGGACGTCCGCCGGCAGCGAAGCGCCTGCATCGATCGCAAGCTGACCGGTGGACGGATTGAGATGATAGTTGCCTCCGGCCGGATTGACCAGCCAGTTCGGCGAAGCGTTGACGATGTTGTTGCCGGATGTCGCGGTACCTCCATTGCGGAGCTTGACATCCTTATCCATCAAGTTGTTGCGGATGTCGCCGCTGCTCTCCGCATAGCGCGATTCGACGCCGCCCACGGCCGCAGTCGGCGCGATGTTAAGCATCGTGTTGTTGTACACCTTGAAGCCGGTCGCCTTGTTCATGTAGACAGCCGCATCCAACGTGCCGTACACGACGTTGTTGCGCATGATGCCTCCGCGATGTTCGTAAGTCGTGTCGCCGTTCCGGAACTCGTTCGCCCCGGTGCCTCCGCCGCCGAACGACATGGCGATAAAGCTGTTCAGGAACACGTTGTTCTCCACGATCGTGTCCATCGAGTTGCCCTTGGCGAAGAACGCATAGGCTACCTTATCATCCACGCCCTTGGCGTTCTGGAACGTATTGCCGCGAATGATCCAACCCCTCGAAGCGATCAGGTCGACCCCTTCCACGACGCCGCGTTTGCCGGAGGTCGTATAGCCGATCACCGAATTCTCGATGATCCCGTAATCCGCGTAAGGCAGGTCCGGACTGCCGCCGTGAGTCGACTTGAAGCCGCCTTCACCGTTGTCCCACGTCTTCAGATGATCGGCGTGGAAGTAGTCCGAGCCGCTGTTCACCTGAACCGAATGGTAGTACGAATCGCGAATCGTCATGTTCTTGAAGGTGACATAGTCGGAATCGTTCACCTTGAAGTTGATGTCGAGCGAGTTGTTGTCGATGCCCGGCCCGACGACGACCGTATCGTTGTAATTCGTCGTCGCCCCTTGAATCGTAATATTGTTTTTGCCGTTAATCGAAATGGTGGACGTCTGATTGTACGTGCCTGCAGCGAGCGTAATGACCCGTCCGCCGGCCGGCGCGCCATCGATCGCCTGCTGAAGCTGAGCGAGCGAAGTGACGGTCACCGCATCCGATACAGGGGTATTGGTCGTGGCCGACACGACGTTCGACAGCGCCGAATAGTTGCCTGCGTCATCGAACGTTTTGACGGCGAAGTAGTACTTCACCCCGGTCGTTAACTGATTGACCTGGAACTTCATCGCTGCCCCCGGATCCTTCTGCGCGAGCTCATCCTCGGCTTGCGTAGCCGTCGCCCAGTTCGCTTCGGTGATCGGAGACGTCGAATAGCGGACGTCGTAACCCTCAGCCTTATACAACATACCGTCATTGCCCGGAGCGGTCCAGGTCAGCTGGACGCTGCGGATGTTCGGCGCCACGGCTTGCAGATCGGCAATCGCCGCAGGCGGCGTCGGATCGGATGCCGGCGTCGTCACCGACCATACGTTCGAAATGGCCGATACATTGGTCGCTTCGTCGATGGCGCGCATGGCGAAATAGTAAGTGGTCGCAGGCGTCAGTCCGGATACCCCGACCGACTGAGCGGTGCCCGCGACTTGCGGGGCAGGCGCGTTCGTCACCTGCTTTGCATCGTTCCAGTTGTTCTCGTTAATCGGCGCCGTATGATAGCGGATGTCATAGGCAGCCGCCGTTCCTACGTTACCGTCGTCGCCCGGAGCGGTCCAGCTCAGCTTCGTCGTCTTCCAGGTCGTCTGGCTGCCCGACAGATTCGCGACCGCGGCAGGCGCGACGCTATCGCCAGGATCGGCGTAGACTTCGATCTCTACCGGCGTATTGACCGGATTGTACGTCTGGTTGACCCGCACGTGCCCGTTGGCCCAGAAGCGAACGTAGCGGGCATTGATCGTCGCGGAAAGCGTGATCGTCTTGCCCGATCCGTCTGCCGGCTCCTGGTATTCCGCATCGGTGCCGACCCCGAGCCCGGAGCTGTTATCCTGGTCGTTGTTGAACACCGTCGTCACGCCTGTGGCGAAGTTCGGGTCGTTCGACACTTGGACGATATGGTCGCGTCCGGTCCGGTACGTATCGGAGCTTGCGCCCCAGTCATTGCGAATGTTGATCTTTTTGATGCCGTATGCCTGACCCAGGTCGACTTGAACCCACTTCGGACCGCTCGACACGCCGATCAGCACGTACTGATCGCGAGCCGTGACGCCGTCGGTCACAACGGACAGCGGCATGTTGTTCGATACCGTTCCGTTCGACGTGACCGTCTTGTTCTTGGCCACGTTGATCGTCGTCTCCATGACGACTTGGATCACGTTGGAGAGACCCGAGTAGTTGTTCGCGTTGTCGCGCGTCTTCATCGCGAAGTAGTAGGTCGCTCCCGGCGTCAGCCCCAGGACGCTGAACTGCTGCTTCGTGCCGGCGACCTGCGGGGTAGGTTCCCCGACGACAGGCGTAGCCGAGGCCCAGTTCGCTTCCGTAATCGGCGATGACGAGTAACGCACGTCGTACTGGCTAGCCGTACGCGCGTTGCCATCGTCGCCCGGCGCCGTCCATTTAAGCACCACGTTGCTAAGCGTGCGTTCGCCGGCAGCCAGATCGGCGATCGCGTCAGGCGCAATCGTATCCGTATTGCTGATGACGATAAGCGGCCTGTTGTAGGGGTTCTCCGAGCTGTTAAAATTCACGGGGTTTGACTGTTTCAGAGGATCGCTGAATTTGAACGAAACCTTCTTGTCGCCCATGTGACTGTTCACGAAATCCGTGATGTCGAAATCGTACCAGCCCGGTCCGGTGACGGGGAGCAAGCCCAGATCGACCGCTCCGGTCTCGCTCGGCAAGTTCGAGGCCGTGACGGAGCCTTCCGTCCAGGAATTGTCCTGCAGGCCGGTAACCGTAACCTTCATCGTGATGGGTTTATTGTAGTTGGTATACAGCTTCAGTATTGCTCGCTCTGCCGAGCTTCCCGAAAACGTACTGAAATTTCCCTGCAAATAAGCGGTGTAAATGTAAGATCCGTTGTTTGAAACCGCAAGCGTCTGCTGATTAGGATAAATATTACCGTACGAATTCTGCACGTCGTCCGCCGGGCTGAACTCGGTGGCGGAAGAAGCCGCCATCGTGACGGACACGACGTTCGACAATGCCGAAACATTCCCTTGATCGTCGACCGCTTTCATTGCTGCATAGACGGTCGTCCCTGCGGTTGGCCCGGTCACGGTCAGCGACTGCGAAGTACCGGAAGTCGCCGGAAGCAGGGACGTTTCGACCTTTTGCGCGCTGCTCCAGTTCGCTTCGGTAATCGGCGCATTGGCATATCTGATGTCATACAGATAAGCCTTGCCTACATTGCCGTCGTCTCCCGTAGCGGTCCACGTCAACTTGAACGTGCGCGCGGTCGCTGCGCTTGCCGCAAGGCTGGAGATGGCCGACGGCGGGGTCGTTTCGTCCGGAACGAACTCATCCGCGCCGACATCCGGCGCGCTGCCGTAAGGACGGGTCTGACCGTCCATATCGGTCGGCACCTCGGTCAGCGGAGCGCCGATATCGCGAGCGCCCGCACCGTAGAACGGATGGAGATGAAAGTCCCCTTGCGCCGGATTGGCAAGCCAGCTTCCGTCCGCGCCAATGAGGTTGTTGCCCTGCGTCGCCGTCGCGCTGTTGCGCAGCTTGACGTCAGCGCCGAGCAGGTTGTTGCGAATGTCGCCGCTCGTCTCGACGAAGCGCGGTTCGATGGAACCCACGCCGCTGCCGGTTTTCAGAATCGTGTTGTTGTACACCTTGAACCCGGTCGCTTTGTTCAGATAAACGCCTGCGTCCGTCGTGCCGTACACCACGTTGTTGCGCATGATGCCGCCGCGATGCTCATAGGTGGTGTCCTGGTTGCGGAAAAACGCTGAACCGGAGCCCCCGCCGCCGAACGACATCGCGATAAAGCTGTTTGTGAATACGTTGTTCTCGATGATCGTGTCGAGGGAGTTCGCTTTGGCGAAGACGGCATAGGCGGGATTGCCGCCAGCTTGGGTGTTCTCGAATTTATTGCCGCGAACGACCCAGCCTTTGCCAGCGATAATATCGATGCCTTCGACGACGCCCTGGATGCCGCCGGTGGTATAACCGATTAAAGAGTTCTCGATCAAACCGTAATCGGTGTAGCCGTTGATTCCGTTCACGTCAAAGGTCGTCTTGAAGCCGCCTTCTCCGTTGTCCCACGTCTTCAGATTGTCGGCATGGAAATAGTTCGAGCCGTCGTTAATCTGGATGGCGTGATAGTAACTATCCTGAATGGTCATGTTCTTGATCGTGGCGTAGTCCGAGTTATTGACCTTGATGTTGATGTCCATGGTTGAGTTGTTGATGCCCGGTCCTTTAATAATCGTATCGCCTCTGTTCGATGTAGCGCCCTGGATCGTGATGTTGTTTTTGCCGGTGATCTGGATGGTCGTCGTCTGGTTATACGTGCCGGCCGCTAGCGTAATGACGCGGCCTCCCGCAGGCGCGTTAGTGATCGCCTGCTGCAGGGCGCTCAGGGAGTTGACCGTCACGGCGTCTGCCGTCGGCGTGGCGATCGTAGCGCTCACCACGTTGGACAATCCCGACAAGTTGCCGACCGCATCCTTGGTCCTCACGGCAAAATAATAAGTCGTCCCTGCGGTCAGCTGCTTCACCTTCATGGCCATGGCCGAACCGGATGCCTTCTGCGGCATTTTGTCTTCCACGAGCGACGCAGAAGCCCAATTCGCAGTCGTGATCGGGGAGGTGGAATAGCGTACCTCGAAGCCGGCTGCGGTCCCGATCGTGCCGTCATCGCCCGGCGCCGTCCAGGTCAGCTTCGCGGAGCGGAATATCGCCTGCGACACCTGAAGATCGGCAATGGCGGCAGGCGCCTCCGTATCGGCAGCAAGCGTCGTGCTGCTGACGACGTTCGACAGCGGCGACTCGTTGATGATATCCTTCGACTTCATCGCAAAATAATAAGTCGTGGAGGGGGTCAGCCCGCTTACCGTAAACGTTTGGGTCGTCCCGGCCGTAAGCGGCGCCGGCACTCCGGTCACGACGGTCGCGTTCGCCCAATTCGCCGCCGTAATGGGCGAAGTCGACCGGCGGAATTCGTAAGCGCTCGCCTTGCCGACGTTGCCGTTGTCGCCCGGCGCCGTCCAGCTAAGATCTACGGTTTTCCACGTCGTCCTCGTGACGGCCAGATTCGTGACGGCCGCCGGCGGCACGCTATCTTGCGGATCCGCGTATGCCTCGATCTCGACCGGCGTATCGACCAGGTTGACCGTGCCGTTGATCCGGACATGGCCGTTCGCCCAATAGCGGACATAACGGGCGTTAACCGTATCGTTAAGCAGGATGTCCTTGCCGCTGCCGTCGCCCGGCTCGACGTATTCCGCATCGGTGCCTGCGCCCAGCCCGGAGCTGTTGTCGCCATCATTGTTGAAGATGGTGGTCACGCCGCTGGCGAAGGTGGAATCGTTCGACAGCTGCACGATCAGATCCTTGCCGGTCCGATACGTAGTGGCGGTGCCCCAATCGTTGCGAATGTTGACCCGGGTGAGGTCGTACGCCTTCCCCAGATCGACTTGCGCATACTTGGGGCCGTCCGATACGCCATACAGCACGTATTTGTCCGACGCCGTCACGCCGTCCGTCAGCGCGGAGAGCGGCTGACCGCTTGGCGAGGCGGCGTTCGACGTTACCGTCTTGCCGTACGCGACATTCGCGACCGGCTTGATCGCGATGCTGGCGACGGATGACAGGTTGGATACTTGCCCGCCGGTTCCGATCGTTTTCATCGCGAAATACACGGTCTTCCCGGAAGGCAAGCCCTTCACCGTCATCGTCTGGGCGGAGGATGCCGCAGCCGGAGCCGGTTCGCCTAAGACGCGCTTAACGGTCAACCCGTCGTCCCAGTTGGCGCTTGTAATCGGGGAAGTCGAATAGCGAATGTCATAGCCGGTAACCGCCGACGGTCCCGGACTGGTCCAGTTTAGCGTAGCGCTGTTTACGGTGGCATTGCTTGCGGTTAAATTGACATTGATCGGGAGAGATGCATTTGTTGCGGGGGTGGCGGCGTAGACTTCAAGCTCGACCGGCGTATTGACATTCTGAATCGATCCGTCGGTGCGGATATGCCCGTTCGCCCAGGAGCGAACGTAGCGGGCGGAGATCGGAGAGCTAAGCGCGATCGTATTGCCGCTGCCGTCCGTCGGTTCAAGATAAGTAGAGTCGGTGCCGGCGCCTTGACCGGCGGCATTGCTCGAATCGTTGTTGAAAATGGTGGAAACCCCGGTCGTGAACGTGGGATCGTTAGACAGCTGTACGATAATGCCGCGCCCGGTTCTCGGAGTCGTCGGGTTGTAATCGTTGAGCACGTTCACCTTGGTAACGGGGAACGCTTCGCCCAGATCCAGCTGAACCCACTTCGGTCCGGTCGAGACGCCGATCATATCGTAGTTGCTCGTTGTGCGATCGCCGTCCACGATCAGCTTCAACGAGGCGGCATTCGAGACGACGCCGTTCGTCGTCACGGTCGCCTGGCCGAGCGCGACGTTCGTCTCCGTCGGATCCGCAAAGGCTTTGGGCACGGGCGAAAACATAAATGCGGAGGATAATAGGCTGGCAGCGAGTAACGATACCCCTGATTTTTTGACGATCGTAAGCATTCTTACACTCCCTCCGTTGGATGGTAGTTCCAATTGCGACAGAGCGTGCTCACCTTGCTTCGTATTACGTTCGTAATTTCATCCGCCTTTCTGTGTGTGATTGGCTTTGCGGAAGCGCATGTCGAACCCCTTTCCTCCTTCCGCCATGTAAGCGCTTCTATCATTAAGACTGCCATAGTCCCGAGTGAATCGCCATTAGGATAAATTGGCTTATACTTGGTCATTTTCATCTTTAATCTATTTGCGCTTTCCTATTGAATTTACGGTTAGCTTTGCTAGAACGAAGGTTGTTGAGCGAAGGGAAACCGTAAGTCGCTCTAGTAAGCAGACAAACAGGAAAACACGCAAACGGGACGAAGCAGAAAATGCCTTTGCTTCGCCCCGACTATCAAATATCGGCTTCCATTCGTATAAAATATCGCAGCAAACCTTCTATTAAACTTCTAAACTTCGTTTTCCCCCTTCTCTGCGCGTATCCACTCGCCGACGGCCAGCAGCCCTAATCCTTGCGTAAACGGGGTTACCTGGAGCGGGATCGTCTGATATCCTTCCAGATCGGCCTGAACTGCGGTTCCCGAAGATCCGCCCAGGACATTCCCTTCGGCGTCGATGTTCGCCAGGACGGCCGCTATCGCCCGATCCGCCATCGGCTTATATTTCTCGTCCACGAGACGCAGACGGATTCCTTTTAATATGCCATAGGCAACGCCTGCCGTCACGGAGGTCTCCAGATAACTGTCGGGCTGATCCAGAACGGTTCGCCACATGCCCGATTCATCCTGCAGGCCTGCCAGCGCGTCCAACTGCTCGTTCAACATTTCGATGGCCTGTCTTTTCTCCTGCGTGTCATCCGATTCGTACTGCAAGATATCCACCGCGCTCGCCGTGACCCAGGCATTGCCTCTGCCCCAGAGGAACCCGAGCGGCTTGGACGCCGTATCGTCCCACCCGTGGTAATACAGCTTGCTCGAATCATCCTTTAACTTGGACATGTGGAGGACCAGCTGCTTCACGGCTTCGCGCACATAGCTTTTCTCGCCAAGCTCGGCGCCCCGTCTGGCCAGATAGATCACGCTTACGAATAAGGTGTCCGCCCAAATTTCCGCTGCGGCGCCTCCGATGCTGATGAAATGCGGAATCGCGCCGCTAGGCGTCCTCTTTTGCTCCTGCATGAGGTAACGGTCGTATCGGTCGCAAATGCTTTTGTATTTAGGGTCGTTCTTGCGTTCGCTAAGCGACAGCACGGCGTGCAGCGGCATCGTCGAGTTGACGCAGACATTGTTCATCCCGCTGTCGATCTTGGCGTCGATCCATCGCTGCATCTCCTCGTACCAACCGGAATGAGGGGCGACGTCGTAAGCTTGCGCGATGCCGTAGAAGGCGATTCCGATACTCCAATCCCATCGCGCCCAGCGCCACTCGAGATCATCGTGCTCGTCGTCGTATTTCTGACTCAGCGTTAACGTTCTTTGCACCATTCGGCCCAGATGTTCAATTGCAGTTGCAGTTGCAGCTCCCATGCAATCCTCCCCTGTCTCCGTCCATCGCGTTTTGTATGTAATCTCAGAGCACATTCATTATAGGGGATTTGACGGTTTCAATTTATAAGCCAAAGCTGTCGTTTACTTAGGCAAATCGATAGTTTCGTTCGGCAGCCGGTCATCGATGCGAAAAAGGCAGACCGGGACGCAAAGTTCCCGGTCTGCCTCTTTTCGAGTCTGTCCTAACGCCACTTGCGAACCGGATGCCATTTCAGCTTCTCCTTGGCGAGCGCATTGCTGAACAAGGGCGCCTTGCCGCTTAAGTCGCCGCGAAGATCGGTCACGTCCGGATAGTGCTCCGCGATCAGCTGCGCGGTATCCAGTTCGCTCAATACTTCGTCGCCCGTAATATGGAGCGATAAAGCCTCCCCGTCCACGCCGGCCGTCAAGGCCAAGACGCAGGCTTCCGCGGCGTCGCGGATGTCGATGTAACTCCATAATATATTGCGCAGTCGCTCCGGATGACGCGCGCTCTCCGCCAGGCCCGCATAGTCCTCGGGCGCCGCGATCAGGGAGAACCGCAGGTTGACGATCTCCATGCGGCTGCTTCTTGCGAACATGGCTGCTATCGATTCCCCGACCGTCTTGGACAATCCGTATCCTTCCTGCGGCAGCTGCCGATGCGCCTCGTCCACCGGCAAGTAGTCCGGCGAAAACGGCTGCCTCGCCCATGCGAATCCGTAGCAGGACGTGCTTGAGCCCATCACGACGCGCCGGATGCCGAGCAGGTCGGCCGCCTCGAGCACATTGTAGCTGCCCAGCACGTTGTTCGCGAAAATCGAATGCAGCGGGTACCCGACCGGAGCCGGTATCGCCGCCAGATGAATGACGGCGTCCGCGCCCTTCAGCGCTCCCGCAACCTGTCCGAGATCGCTCATGTCCACGCGGATCTGGCGGCAAGGCAGCTTGTCCGAGATGCGCTGATCGAGCGAAACGACTTCGTAGGAACGGCTCTTCAGCTCGTCGACGACGTACCTGCCCAACTTGCCGCTGCCCCCGGTGACCGCGATCGTTCGCAATGACGATCTCTCCTCTCTTGGCGCGCTCATGGCCGCACCAGCGTGCCGTCTGCCTTGCGGTCCAGTGGATAGGGCGAATGATAGCTTTTACGATTCCAGCCTTCTCCCGTCAACGCCGCGGCCAATGCCTCGTCCATGTCAATGCCGAGTCCCGGCTTGGAGGATGGGTACAAATAACCGCCCACCCGCTCGATCAATCCCGGGAACGCCTCCCGCTCCTCAGGCTTGAAATGATTCACTTCCTGAATGCCGAAGTTCCATACAGCCATATCCAGGTGCACCGCCGCGGCTTGGTTGACCGGATCGTTCTCCCCGCCCTCCTGCCAGGCGGTGCGGACGCCGAACGCCTCGGCGAGCGCGGCGATCTTGCGGCATGCGCTGATGCCGCCGGCCTTCGAGACGCGAACCCGGATAAAGTCGATCAGGCGCTCCGAGATTAACGGCACCCACTCCTGCGGATTGACGAACAGCTCGCCGACCGCCTGCGGCGTCGAACATTGCCCCCGAAGCTGGCGGTACCAGCCGATCTGATCCGGCGGCAGGGCGTCTTCGAGGAAAAACAGCCCGTACGGCTCCAGCCTTCTCGCCAGCCGAATCGCCTGAATCGGCGACAGATGCTCGTGAACGTCGTGGGTGAACTGGACGTCGGGGCCGAATTCAAGACGGAGCTGCTCGAACATCCGCGGGATCGCATTCACATACGCGTGTTCGTCGAAAACTTGGTCCGTCGCCCATCCGCCGCGCGGGACGTTCGCCCGCTCCGAACGGACGAAGCCGCCGCCGCCGTAGCCGCCCATCTGAACGCGCAGCACCGTGTAACCTTCCTCGATATAACGGCTCGCGTCCTCTTTCAGCTCTGCGAAGTCCCTGCCTCCCGCATGCCCGTAGCAGGGCACGGCCGCGCGGGCCGCTCCGCCGAGCAGCTGATAGACGGGCAGCCCCGCCTCCTTGCCCTTGATATCCCAGAGCGCCATGTCGATGCCGCCGATGGCCGTATTCAGCAGCGCGCCGCTTCGCCAATAGCCGCTGTGGTGCATCAGCTGCCACAAATCCTCGATGTTGGCCGCGTCTCTGCCGATCAGCAGAGGTCCGAGCAGCTGCTCGACGATCTGGACGACCGCCTCCGGATTGAAAAGGTCGGTTGCCGAGCCTAGGCCGTACAGCCCGTCCTGATCTGTAAGCACCTTGACGATCGTCCAGCTCCCGTTATGCCTCGTTCGTATGCAGGTAATTCCGGTAATCTTGGCCATGACGCTTTGCCCCCTTCATTAGCCTCATTGTGCGCAATGCTCGCCTCGATCCGTCCGCGCGAATCCGGTGCACCGCCCCCCGTCGGGAGAGGCGGTGCACCTTCTCTTTATTGTCCGCGCAGGTAGATGCGGTACAGCAGCACGGCGGCCTCCGCGCGGGTCAGCTGGCCCTGCGGCCGCAGCTTGCCGCCGGCGCCCTGAAGCAGGCCTGCGCCGACGAGCGCCGCCAGGTCCGGCTGCGCGTACGCGGCCGCTTCGGACGCGTCGGCGAACGACGCGAGCGATGCCGCGTCGCCTGCGGCCAGCTCCGCGCCTGCGATGCGCAGCGCGCGGGCGATCAGCGCCGCCGCTTCCTGGCGGCTGACCGCGTCGCGCGGCCGGAACCGGCCGTCGCCGGTGCCGCCGGCGATGCCGAGCGCCGCGCCGATGCGCACCGCGTCGGCATAGTACGCGCCTGCCGGCACGTCTGCGAAGCCGGCGGACGAATCGTCCGCGCTCGCTTTCAGCTCGAGCAGCCGCACGAGCAGCAGCAGCACATCCGCCCGGCTAACCGGCGCGCCCGGGTCGTATGCACCCTCGCTGCGGCCCTCGAGGATGCCGCGGGCAGCCAGCGCGTCGACGGCTTCGCGCGCCCACTCCGTCTTGCCGAGATCGTCGAAGCGCCGGTCGACGTAAGCGATCGCGTATGCGCTGAAGTGCGTCGTCCGGAAGGTCACGACGCCGCGCGCCGCATCGTATCGGCCGCTGGCGACCGGATGAGCGGCGCCGTCGGCATCGATATGCCGGATCGTCAGCTTCTCCGGGTGCGACGCTTCGCCGACTGCCGGCACGTATGGAATCGAGACGACGGCCGGCGCATTTTCATTGCGCCATTCGACCGGTGCGCCGCCGCTCGTCAGCGATAGGTCAATGGCGGGATGACCGCCAATGAGCGACTGCAGCTCGGGACTCCAATGTTCGCGATTCGCCTGGCGAAGGACTAGCGTCACTCGATCTCCCTTGATAGCCGATACATCGGTTCCGTTCAGCATGTCTCCCGTCACGACGACGGTGCCGATTGGCTTGGACAGCTCGATAGTGCGGCCTACGCCGCCGGCTGCGAGCGCGCTCAGCGACAGCTCGATCGCGTATCCCTTAGCGCCGGATGCCGCAGGCAGCGCAATCTTCACCCGCTTGACGCCGGCTTGACGATACGCCTGTGCGAGCTCGCCGTCGCCGACCGAAGCCCGTACGAGACCGCTGGCCGAATCCAGGGCGGATGCGGGCGTGATCGTCACCGTACCGGCAGCCGGAGATGGCGTAGGCGTTGGCGTAGGCCCATTCTGCCCCGGTGTCGGTGTCGGTGTCGGCGTTGGCGTAGGTGTCGGCGTCGGGGTCGTTTCCCCGCCCCCGTTCTCCAACGCATCAAATTCCGCCTCAAGCGCCGCCCTGTCCTTGCCTTCCGGCAGCAGCGCCACGAAGTTGCGCGCCGCATCGATCGAAGTCGCATCCTTCTTCGCCTTCGCCGAAGCGACGGCCGCCTGCGCGGAGGGCAGCGACCATTCGAGGAAGCTGCCGTCCAGCAGATACAAGTCCCCGAACAGCGTAAAGTCCTTGCTTGCGCCGATGCCCTGGTTGTATTCCATGTAGCCTTCGCGCCCGCTGCCGTCGTTCTCGTTCACGAGCAGCGTGAACCCGAGCGCGTCCCGCGGATTGAACGCATAGCCCGCGCCATGCAGTTGATCCAGCGGGATCGCGATCGCATACCGCGTCGTGCCCGCCTTGTCGTCGCGCGTCACCTTCGCTTCCACGCCCGCGCCGAGCGCGCCGGTCTGCAAGCCCTCCGGCGCCTTCCAGCGCCACTTGACGACGCTGCCGTCGTCGCGCAAAGCGAAGCCTAGCTCGCTCACCTGCTTGCTCCCGGCGCCGGCGCCGCGGTTCAGGTCGATGCCGAGCTGGATGCTGTCGCCCTGCCAGATATCGACGCCGCCGTAGGATTGCGCCTGGACGTCGTCCCGCACCGTGACGTCGAAGTACAGCTTCCCGTCGTCCCAGGCGACGTTTGCCATAGCGCTGAGATCGGCCGCGCCGGACCGGCCGCCGCCCGCGTATTCGTCCTGCGCGGACAAGTCGACGTTCGGCACGCCAGTGCCGACCTCTCCCGCAGGACCCGCGAACGTCTGCCCGAGCTTGACCGACGACAGATACGATTTGCCGTTAGCCAAGGTGACCTTGAATTTGAGCGAAGCGCCCGTCATGAACGGCAGATCCACGCCGACGCTCTTCCCGAGCGCCAGATCCGCGAACCGCACGGGCTTCAGCAGTCCCGCGTAGGCGGAAGGCTGAACCAGCTCGATCGTGCCCGACAACGCCGCAGGTTCCGTCGCGTTGGTCAGCACGAGCCGCGCGTTCGTCCGCTCCTTATGCGCCGGATCCGGCGCGGTCTTGTCGAGCTTGAGCGCGACCGGCACCAGATTCGTGCCGCCGACCTTGACGCCCGCTTCGTTCACGAGCTGAAGGCCGCCTTTAAACAGATTGTTCGTGATCGTCATCCGTTCGATGCCGGGACCGGCGTACACATGCGTCGTGCGCGGCTGCTGGAAATACGAATCGTACAGCGCCACGTCGCCGCCGAGCGCGTTGATCCCCGTTTGCCCGACCGTCGTGAAGTTGCTCTGCTGCATGCGCAGCCGTCCCGAACGGATATCGACCGAGCGCGAGGTATCGCCCCACATCGAGGTGTTGAAAAACCGTGCGGTCGCATCGAAGCCGTCTTCCAGCGTAATGTACACTTTGTCCGTCGAGCTCATCGACACGAGCTCGGTGTTGACGAACGTAAGCCCCCCTGCGCCGGCGCCCTCCAGATATGCGCCCTTCTTGCTTCCGTCCGTGCCGTGTCCGATAACGGTCGCCACCGGACCGCCGCCGCTCTCCGCGGCGAAATGAATGCCGTACTGCGAGCCGTAGACAAACGTGTTGAATATCGTCTCCCCGTCGACATGCCCGATGCGGAACGCGTCCAGATGCTCCTTCTGGTAGCTCCAGACCTTATCGAAGTCCGCGTCCGTGGAAGGGTGGTTCGGGTAGTTGTTGCGCCCGTAATAATGCGGGTTGAACTGCACGTTGCGCATGAAGCCGCCCGTAGCTCCTCCGCCGAGGTAGATGCCTTCCATGAGCGGCGAGCCCGCAACGTAATCGATATAATGGCCGCTCGTATCGTAAGTGCCGAAGTCGATGCCCTGATACGAATTGATCAACGTCGTATCGATGGCGTACACCCCGTGCCCCTGCCCTCGAATCGTCCAGGCGTACGGCTTGACGTTGTTCCAGTCCTGCTCGTCGTAGTAGACCGACAACCCGCGGACGCCAGCGGACGCCGCCAGCGTGATCAGCGCGGTCGCGCCTTCGGGAGCGCCCTGACCGTAGCGGGTGAACAACACGGTGCCGCCGCCGATGGTATGATGCGGCACATCCCAGGAGCCCCGGAGCTCGACGCCAGTAGGCACCGCGATAGGGGAATCGACGCGGTAGATGCCCGCCGGCAAATACACGGTGCCGCCGCCCGCATTCTTCGCCGCGTCCAGCGCTTGCTGGATCGCCGCGGAAGCGTCCGCGTCTCCGCCCCGGTCCGCGTTATACGGGGCAGCGGTCGCATCGAACAGCTGCCGGGTCGCCGGCTTGGGCTGCGCCGGCGCATCCGTCGCGATCGCCGCCGGCAGCCGGTCCAAGGCATACCGGGCATCCTGCGTGACGTTGACCTCGGCCGAATCGCTGTCGTCCGTGACTTGCAGACGGCCTTCGAAACCGGCGTTCACCGCCTGGAGCGACTGCGCCGCGCCGCTCAGCTTCACCTGTTTGGCGGCTTTGGCGAACGCTGTCTGACCGAGGATGAGCGATCCGCCGCCCAGCTCGACCGCGTAGCGTCCGGCTGCGTCGTTCCAGCCCTCGAACGCGCCGTTTTCGAACGACAGCACGCCGCTGCCCTCGCTGACGACCGCGCTGCCGCCGCTGCCGTCGACTTGCACGTCCTGGAACTGCGCGATCGCGTGGAAGCCTGCGGTCGCATAGATCGCGGCCGGCGAATCGCCGACGCCCGCCGCGAAGCTGCTGCGCGTCACCAGCAGTCCGTAATCGTTGACGCCTTCGATCTTGAGTCCGATCCGGCTGTCGGCGACGTGAACGTCATACAACTGCGCGTTCGCCGTCTCGGCCGAGCCGGTGCGCGTCGTCACCCGCATGCCGTTCATGAAGCCCGACAGGCGGATGTCCGACATGTACTCCCAGTCGGAGCGGCCCATCACGATGCCTTCGGCATGCGCGGTCGTGTAGGCATGCAGCCGTTCGGCATCCGGCGCGCCGGCCAGCCCGGACGACGCCCAGTAGGACGGCGCCAGCCGGATGCCTTCGAGCCTGCCGATATCGGTCGTAAAATCGAGGAAGATGCCTGTGCGAAGCACGGTGCCGTACAGGTTTTTCACGTAATGAAGCTCGTTCCATTCCGGGCCGATCTTAATGCCGCCATAGCTGTTGACCAGCGTGATGTTCTCCATCGTCGCGCTGTCGCCCGGCAGCTGCTCGAACGTCCACGGATAAGCGACAGGCGCATCGATGGACTGCTCGGGATACCAGACCGACAGATTCGTGACACCGCTCACCGGCTGCAGCTGGATGAAGCTCTCGCCGTCCGCCTGTCCCCGGCCGCCATAGGAGGCCAGAACGGTGCCCTTCACGAGACCGTTCGCCGCATCGGGATTGATCCAGTCGCCGCGCAGCGTCACCCCGGTCGGCACGTTCAAATGGCCGTTCAGCCGGTACGTGCCCGCCGGCGCGAACACGACGCCGCCTCCGTTGCCTCCGGCCGCATCGAGCGCCGCCTGGAACGCAGCGGTATCGTCGCTCGCGCCGTCGGCCTTCGCGCCGAAGTCGCGCACGCTGAAGTCCGCGATCACGACGTCATTCGTCGCGAACTGCGTATCGTACACCTTCGTCTGCGTCGCCGTCGACGTGCGCGCGACCTTTTTCACCGACACCCGCGCCACGGTCAGGTCGGGGTTGTTTTCCGGATTGCCGCCGCCGCTGATGCCGATACGGAAGTCCGAGCCGTTCGTCCGGTTGGCGAACTTCGCGTCGATGAGCTTGAACGTCTTCGTCTTCCACTGCCCGCTGTTGCCGTACGTGAACAGCGGCGAGTCCTTGAATGCGGCCGAGAGCGCATCGTACTGCAGCACGAAGCTGCCGCTGCCCTGATCCAGATACTCGACGGTCACATAGACGTCCTTGTCCGCATTGTCGTACAAATAAGCGTCGTCCACGTTCATGTACAGATATAGCGTCCGGTCGCCCGGCGCGCCGCGATTCGTTTTCCAGTAGCCTTTGCCGTCCAGCGCGCCTTTCACGAGACCCGACTCGTTGTCCCCGCCCCGGCCGGCGATCCCCTGCTCGATCGGCACGTCGCCGAGCGCGATGCTCGCCTCGTCCGCCGAAGCCGGCTTCAGCTTCTTAGAGACGGTGACGCGCGCCAGCTTCAGCTCCGCGTTGGTCGCCCAGCTCGCACCGCCGCCCTCGATGCCGATCCGGAAGTCTGCACCGCCCGTCCGGTTCGCGAAGTTCGCGTCGGTCAGCACGAACGTATGCGTCTTCCAGGCGCCCGAATCGCCGTAGCTGAACAACGGCGCGTCCTTGAAGCCTTTGCCTTCCCCCTGCGCGTCGTACTGCAGCACCAGCTTGCCGCTTCCCGCGTCGAAGTAATCGACCGTTACCTCGACGTCGTAAGCGGCCATGTTCACCGAGTAACCGTCGTCCACATTCATATAAAAGTACAAGATCCGCTTGATCTCGTCGTCCGGCGATTTGTTCGTCTGCCAGTACGTGCGGCCGGCCAGCTCGCCTGTTACGAGCCCCTCCGGCGCCCCGTCTCCGGGCCTGGCCGTTATCCCATGCCCCTCAGGCACATCCCCAAGGTCGATGCTAACGCTTTCATTTCCATCCGAAGTTCCCGCCGGAATCTCCGCCGCGCTCGCCCGCCCAAGCGCCCGACCCGGCGCGTCGCCCGGCCAGCTGCCGAGCAGCAGCAGGACGGCCAGCAAGCCCGACACCCACGTGCTTAAGCTTCTTTTCCTGAATCCACGCATCAAATTTCCCTCCCGAACCCTGTTTTAGACAAAAGAAAAGGAAGCCCCCTCGCGAATCATCGACAGCTATGATGAGTGCGAGGCGGGCTCCCGCCGTTCATAAGCGCTTTACTTCTTGGATGCGAGGAAGGCGTCGACCTGCTTTTGCGTTTCCGCGATAATCTTGTCGAGGCCGTTCTTCTTTTGCTTTTCGATATAGTCGTCGACCGCTTTTTCCGGATCCTTCACCGTGCCGAATTCGATCGGCTTGTTGAATTCCTCGATCGCCTGGTCGCGCTTGGCCAGCTCGTTTTTCATCGGCTCCTCGGAGACGAACAGCCCGTCGAGCGGCGAGTTGACGTTGATCGGCTCGCTGGCGAACTCGGCCTCGTGCAGCCAGAAGTCCTTCGGATACGTCGTCGTCGGACGCATGAACTGCGGCTTCCAGAACGCCCATTGGCCGCCCCACTCCATGTAGTTGCTCGTCGTCGTGCTCATGCCGTCCGGATAGACGGCCGTGTCGCCGTCGAGCTTGTACGTCTTGCCTTCGATGCCGTATTGAACGAGATCGTACAGCGTGCGGTCCGTCTCGATCATGTCGAGGAAGCGAAGCACGCGGTCCGGGTGCTTGGAATTGCGGTTGATCGCTGCGACGTTGGCGAGCGGCGTGCGGTTCACCTGCTTTTTGTCCGGATAGATCAGCGACGAGTCCAGCTTGAACGAAGGATCGGAAAAGCCCGGATCGGCGTTGACCCACTCATGCGAAGTGAGCGTGAATACGGATTTGCCGTTGCGCCATTCGGCCGCGCCGTCCGTCTTGTCGATCATCGCGTCGCGGTTGATGAGCTTCTCGTCGTACCACTGGCGCGCCTTGACCGCCGCTTCCTTGTAGAAAGGCTGCTGCTCGATCGGCTGGATCTTCATCGTCGGATCGCTCAGGTAGTAGCCGAGCCCATGCTGGTTCAGGTCGATCCACTCTTCGCGGATCTTGATCAGCGTCAGCGGGCCGGTGCGGTTCAGCTTCATGTTCGGATACGCCTTGCGCAGCTCGCGCAGCAGATTTTCCGTATCTTCGATCGTCTTGACCGAGTCCTTGGCCACGTTGATGCCGGCCTTCTCGGTCAGATCCGAGCGCCAGGTGACGAACTGCCGCTGGTTCATCTTCATCGTCCAAGGGAGACCGACGATCTTGCCGTCGATCGTCGCCGCGGAGAGCGTGCCCTGCTCCTCGTACTTCTTGTACAGGTTCGGCGCGTATTGCGGCAGCAGGTCGTTCAGCGCCATGTAGGAGCCTTTTGCCGCCATCTGGTTGTAAGACAGCCAGTCGCCGTCGAAGTTCAGATCCCAGTTGTCGCCGGACGCCGCCATGACGAGCATCTTGTCCTTAAAGTCGTTGAACGGGATGAAGTTGATGTCGAACTTGACGTTCAGCCCTTTGTCTTTGACATAGTCGCTGACCTTGGACCATACCTCGTCGGTGGCCGCCTTCTTGTCGCCGCCGAAGTAGAACTTGAGCGTGACCTCTTCTTCCGCCTTGGCCGTCTGGCTCGGACTTGCGGCGCCTCTGGCGCCGGCGCTTGCGCCTGCCGAAGCCGTGCCCGACGGACTGGCCGCGCCGTTGTTGTTATTGCCTCCGCAGGCCGACAGCATCGCGCCGAGCAGCATGACGCCGGCGAGGACCGCGGTAGCCGATTTCCCCTTGCGCATGTGAACCTCTCCCCTTAATTGTGAGTTATATACTATCACGGCCGAAGCCGTTATAGTCAACCTTTGACTGCGCCGACCATGAGGCCTTTGACGAAGTAACGCTGGACGAACGGATACAGGAAGATAATCGGCCCGATCGTAATGACGGTGAGCGCCATCTTGATCGATTCGGACGGGATCGTCGCCGAGATCTGCTGCATCGCCGCGGCGTTGCTGGAGCTCTTGAGGAACTCGACGTTGGAGACGAGCGTTCGCAGCAGCAGCTGCAGCGGCTGAAGCTCCTGCTTGTCGATGAACATCAGGCCGAGGAACCAGTCGTTCCAGTAGCCCAGGGCGACGAACAGGCCGACGGTGGCGAGCACCGGCACGGACAGCGGCGCGATGAGGCGGAAGAATATCCGGTATTCGCTGGCGCCGTCCATTTTCGCCGATTCGTACAGATCCTCCGGGATCGCCATCATGAAGTTGCGGATGAGGAACATGTTGAAGGCGTTCGCTAGCGGCGGCAGGATCATCGCCCACAGCGTGTCCTTCAGATCGAGATAGCGGACGCAGATGATGTACCAGGGGACGAGCCCCCCGCTGAACAGCATCGTGATGATGACATAAATGGACAGGATGTTGCGGTATTTGAAAGATCGCCTCGCCATGACGTATCCGCCCATGCCGTTCACGATTATGGACAGCACGGTGCCGATGACGGTGACGAGAATGCTGATGACATAGGCGTCGACGATCCGGCTCGAGCCGAGCAGCAGGATCTTGTAGGAGCTCAGCGTGACATGGCGCGGGATGAGCGCGTAGCCGTAGTTGACGATATCGTTTTCCGTGCTGAGCGAGCCGGAGACGACCATGATGAAGGGGAACAGGCACGCCAGGCTGAACAGCAGGACGATCGTGCCGATCGCCGCCTGACTGAGCGAGAATCTTCGGGTAAGCATCGTTTATCAGCCTCCTTGCCTCTAATGCAGGTCATTGTTCGGTTGCCGCGCTTGACGGCTCGAATTGGAATCAGAATATCGCCGAGTCCCTGTCGATCTTGCGTGCGGCATAGTTGCTGGACAGCACAAGCACGAAGGCGACGACGGATTGCAGGAAGCCGGCCGCGGAGGCCATGCCGATATCGCCGGATTGGCGCAGGCTGCGGTAGACGAGCGTGTCGATGACGTCGGTCGTGGGGAACAGCAGCGTCGCGTCGCCGACCATCGCGTAGAACATGCCGAAGTCCGCGTTCATGATGCGTCCGATCGCGAGCAGCGTCAGTATGACGACAGTCGGTCTCAGCATCGGCAGGCTGATGTAGCGGATCTGCTGCCACCGCGAAGCGCCGTCGATCGCGGCCGCTTCGTAATACGAGTTGTCGATGGACGTGAGGGCGGCGAGGTAGATGATCGTGCCGTAGCCGGTAACTTTCCACCGGATCGCGATCGTCAGGATGAGCGGCCACAGGCCCGCTTCGCTGTAGAAGTCCACGGGGCCGGCGCCGATCCACTCGAGGAACCGGTTGACCGCGCCTGTCTCGTAGTTGAGCAGGTTGTAGGTGAACACGCCGACGACGATCCAGGAGATGAAGAACGGCAGGAACGTCAGCGATTGGGTGACGCGCTTGAAGTACTTGTTCCGAAGCTCGTTCAGCATGAGCGCGAAGCCGACTTCGAAGATCAGGCCGACGGCGATGAAGAGCACGTTGAGCAGGATCGTGTTGCGGACGGCGCGGAAGGCGGCGTCTGAGGACAGCAGGTAGTCGAAGTTGTTGAACAGCGGGTGCATCCAGTCGCTGCCGAAGATGCCTTTCTGGAAGTCGAAGTTTTTGAAAGGGATGACCAGGCCCGACAGCGGCAGGTAGCAGAACAAAAACAGCAGCGTCGCGACGGGCAGGAACATGACGATCAGCTGATGGTTTTGCGCGAGGTCCCGGACCAGTCCGTTTCTGCGTTTCATGCGCGATGTTCCTTTCTGTTATCGTGATACTTTTATGATAAGGGGGGGCCGTTCGCCGTTCCACTAGCGGATCTTATCCTTTGCGGTCCCTGAATGTCCTGTTCGGATGCAGGCGTCCGCACGCAAAAAAAAGAGCCGCCCTAGTCGGCAATGTCATTAAGTTAAGCTCAACGAAATGACCAGGAATACAAATGGATTCTGAAACGGCATGGGGAAACCTCCCTGTGCCGTTGTTTTCGTGGATGTAAATGAAAAAGCGTACAGCAAACAAAGCG
>Ga0209566_100454_pt1 | contig 30227 bp, 24 predicted proteins | sample Araplavi_mTSA_r2_2_FD_184287 | JGI IMG/M metagenome (GOLD analysis project Ga0209566, IMG submission 184287) | Arabidopsis root microbial communities from North Carolina, USA - plate scrape CL_Cvi_mTSA_r2 (SPAdes) (version 2) | ecosystem: Host-associated > Plants > Roots > Endosphere | place...
ACGCGGATTTGCGGAAGTACTCTTCCGCTAACCGAGGCAAAATGCCGCGCCGGCGGCTCTTTTGGCGCAATAGCGGAACTCTAGTTCCGCTATCGCCTCGCGCCGGCGACAAAAACGCGGATTTGCGGAAGTACTCTTCCGCTAACCGAGGCAAAATGCCGCGCCGGCGGCTCTTTTGGCGCAATAGCGGAACTCCAGTTCCGCTATCGCCTACCGGCGGCCGCAAAAACGCGGATTTGCGGAAGTACTCTTCCGCTAACCGAGGCAAAATGCCGCGCCGGCGGCTCTTTTGGCGCAATAGCGGAACTCTAGTTCCGCTATCGCCTCCCGCCGGCGACAAAAACGCGGATTTGCGGAAGTACTCTTCCGCTAACCGAGGCAAAATGCCGCGCCGGCGGCTCTTTTGGCACAATAGCGGAACTCTAGTTCCGCTATCGCCTCGCGCCGGCGACAAAAACGCGGATTAGCGGAAGGACCATTCCGCTAACCTAGGCAAAATGCCGCGCCGGCGGCTCTTTTGGCGCAATAGCGGAACTCCAGTTCCGCTATTGCCTCCCGTCGGCGGCAAAAACGCGGATTTGCGGAAGTACCCTTCCGCTAACCTAGGCAAAATGCCGTGCCGGCGGCTCTTTTGGCGCAATAGCGGAACTCCAGTTCCGCTATTGCCTCCCGTCGGCGGCAAAAACGCGGATTAGCGGAAGTACTCTTCCGCTAACCGAGGCAAAATGCCGCGCCGGCGGCTCTTTTGGCGCAATAGCGGAACTCCAGTTCCGCTATTGCCTCCCGCCAGCGGCAAAAACGCGGATTAGCGGAAGTACTCTTCCGCTAACCGAGGCAAAATGCCGCGCCGGCGGCTCTTTTGGCGCAGCGCCCCCTGCGGCCAAAACGCAAAAAGCCAACCCATTGGGTTGGCTTTTTGCTCTTTCATGGCTGTGAATTGCCTTTGCTCAAGATTACCTTACTCCGGGGTCTCCAGGATGGCTTTGCTTGAGTTTACCTTGCTCCCATGCGCTCTGGCTTGCCTTTGCTCAAGATTACCTTGCTCCGGGGCGCTCCAGGTTGGCTTTGCTCGAGACTGGCTTGCTCCCGATTGGCTGTGGATTTGCTCAGCGCCGGATTGGTTTTTCTCTCGCTCACACCTGCTTCAGCCTGCCAGCAAGCTCTTACTGATGCGTCACTGTATAATCATAGACCCAGTTTTCCGCGTAAGCATCAGGGCTTTCATCGGGCGCTGTGGAATCGTTAGATTGCGTGTAGTTGCCGATTTTGAAGTAGCAGCCTGTGGCATTTTTTGTTTGCGTGTATGGCACGGGCTGACCGTTGTACTCGTAGCTGATGACGCCGCCGGAAGCCGTTACTTTAACCGTGAAGACGGTGCCGAGCGTATAGTTGTCGTCCAGCAGGTAAGCGTGCGTATTGTTGCCGTCCGTAATATATACTTTGGCTGTTGTCGAGACGCCGCCCGGATTGTTACCTTCCACCCGGAACACGGTGATATCTGAACTTGCGTCGTGAATTTGACCGACAACCGTATGCGGCTTCACGCTCGTCAGGTGCGTCACTTTTTGCTTGATGAACATGGAATGGGTCTTGCCATCGTTCGTTCCCCATGACGCAAAGTTGCTGGAATCCGCGCCTGAATAGTTATCTTTCATTTCACGCAGCTCGCTGCGCGGATTTTTGGAACCGCTCGTGGAGATGGCACCGTGGTTGGCACGGAATTGCACAGCATCGCCATCGGCATCATGCACCACCTTGAACCATGGATCCACAGAGTACGTATCCAGCTCCGGCTGGACGATTTCCTTCGGCTTCGTGACATCCGTATCTTGCGGAATCGGGAGCGTAATTTTCCAATTTTTGAGATACAGCACATCAGATGGCAGCACTGGCGTCCCGCCTGCTTGTGTCGTTGCAGTAGCCGTACTGCTCGCCTCCGACAGATTGCCTGCCGCATCTTTCGCTTTCACCGTGTAGCTGTAGGAGGTGGAGGCGCTTAACCCGCTGTCGCTGAAAGTTGTACCTGTCACAGCACCGGCAAGCGTCGATCCCCGGTATACGTTATAGCCCGTTACGCTGACATTGTCGGTGGACGGTGTCCAGCTCAAATTCACTTGGCTGCTGGAAGCGGCCGTCGCCGTCAACCCTGTCGGAGCTGTAGGCGCTTGCGTATCCCCGCCACCACCGCTTCCACCCGTCACGGTGAAGTCGTCAAAACGGACATCCGTGGACGTCGTACCACGAGCGAAAACAACTGCACTTGTATTCGCCGCACCCGTTGTGAAAGAAACTTGAATTTGCGTCCAAGCCGCAGAGTTACCGCTGACGGTCACTTCGCTGCCGCCAAACGTGTTCGCGCCAATCAAGCCTTGGCCAAGAATCCAGGCACTCGCTGTATAGCTGGTGCTTGGGCTTAAGCCGGATATCGTCTGCGAAACTTGGGAGCCGGAAGTGGAAACTTTGGCAGATTTGCTGCCACTGTGGAAATCGCTCGTCGAGATCGCTGTACTGCCGCTTGTCGTCCAGCTCGTGAAGCTGCTTTCGAAACCGGGATTCGCGACTGTCACAGTTGTACCGCCGCCGCTCGCCTGCGTCGAAGCGCTGGCTGTATGACTGGCAGCCGAGACGTTGCCTGCGGCATCCTTCGCCATGACCGTGTAGCTGTACGATGTGGACGGGCTCAGGCCGGTGTCGCTGAACGACGTTGCCGCTACGGAGCCGACCAGCGTCGAACCGCGATACACATCGTAGCCAGTCACGGCCACGTTATCCGTGGACGCCGTCCAGCTTAGATCGATCTGGCTGCTGGACACTGCGGTTGCCGCCAGTCCAGCAGGCACTGTCGGAGCTTGCGTGTCGCTGCCGGTAATATCGCTGACGAGCACATCGTCCCACCAGCCTGCGCCTGTGGAGTAAATGGCAATTTTACCACTGGATAAGCTGCTGTCCGTTGCGCTGACTTGCTGCACGCCATTAACGGAGCCGGTAATGGCCGAGCCGTTCACGGCCAATTGCAGCGTATAGAAGGTCGATGTGTCGAATGTAAACGGAGCGCTCTGCAAGGTTGTGACGGTGCCGCCGACTTTCTTCTTCAGCACGACGCTGCCGTTATTCAATGCGAGCATGTAGTAGTTGTTATTATCGGAATAACGGGCCAAAATCCCCGTTGTGGCGCTTGTTGATCCTGTTTGAAGGCGTGAAGCGTAGGTGTAATTCGTCCAGGTGGATGGACCGTTCGTCATGATGTAATCGGTCGAAGTGGTTGTGGTTTGTTTAGCGAGTTTGGTGCTGATCGTGGATATGGCCCAATTGCCGTTGCTTGTTGCATTCACCCAGGCGCCTTGCGGGAATGCCGAGTAACTTTCAAATGTATCGCTGAATAATGTGGCTGCAAAAATCGGCGTAGCCGGAATCATCGCCACCAGTAACATCATGCAAAGCAAGAAGCGCATTCCTTTGTTGGCATAAGAACGCATCATGAGTTCATCCTCCGCTTTCGTATTGGATTGTTCAGCCTCTTACCTGTTAGCCGTACCCGATGTGATCTGGTTGTCCTGACATCCCATCTTCATCCTCTTGAAGCGCTTTCAAAACCCGTCAACCTTCACCTCCGCCTCTGTGCTTAATGCCGATTATACGGCGCTATGGTCGTTTGTACCTCCCATGTGATCCCATTATAGCCGCTTCCCGCAGCAGTCCGTTAAAAGTTTTTTTAGGTCGAGTTGTCTAATTTATAGGTTTGCATAGTTCGCTGGACTATGGGAAAAATAACCAGAATCAGGATACAAAGGAGAGATCCGAAGCGTGGATCAGACGTTGCAGGACCTCATTTACAAATTCGAGGATAATGATGATTTCTTTTTACAACGGGATTTTTTCGCGGATCGGCCTGTCTACTTGTTGGGTCTGAAATCGTTGATCGATATGGCGCGCAGCCGTACGTTTATACATCAATATCTGGATCAAGCGATTTCCAACAATACCGCTCTGTCGGATGGGGCCCTCATGCAAATGTTAGGCGAGGTGCGGGGCACCAATCTGCAAGATATCTCATCATCGGTGTATGATGGCAAATTTATTATTTATTTCGAGCATGTGCAGCAGTATGTCGTTGCTGAGCCCGTCCCCAATCTGCTATCGCGCTTATTTGATACGCCCACGAACGAAAATGTGCTGCAGGGCACGTTAAGCTCTTTCGTGGAGGACATCGATCATAATATCGGTATAGCCAGAAAACAATTCTCTTCGGAAAGCCTGCGAGTGAAATCGTTCTCCGTCGGACAGAATCAGCAGAAGAGGATCGCATTGCTGTTTGCCGAAGGCCATGTCGATATGGCTTTGGTCGAGCAAATCATCGGGCAATTCGAAACCTATATTGACCATGACATCAATCATATCCAGGACTTATCGCGTACGCTGGGGCTTTCCCCCTGGGGTTCCATAGCGAAATTTAAAACAACTGAAATGCCACAGGAAGCCGCTCACTCGCTGAAAACGGGCAAAGTTGTGATCTTCGTCGATCGTCTCCCCTTTGCGCTTGTCCTCCCCAACCTGCTATGGGACATGTTCTGCCTGGACAACGATCATAACTATTCGCTTCCCTTAATGATCGTCCTGCGCTCCTTGCGCATCGTTGGCGTCTTGATCACCTTGATCGTCCCTGCTCTGTACGTGGCGCTTGTGGCCGTCAATCCTGAAGTGCTGCGGATCGAGATTGCGCTGACCGTCGCGCAAAGCCGTGAAGGGGTCCCGTACCCGGCGCTCGTGGAGATCATTCTGATTCTACTCATCCTGGAGCTCATTATGGAAGCCAGCGTGCGGCTGCCCCGGAGCATCGGCCCTACCATTACGATGGTTGGAGGTATCATCCTCGGTGAAGCGACTGTTGCCGCCAAATTGGTGAGCAATCTCCTGATCATTATTCTTGCCGCTACCACGATAGCAAACTCAACGGTCGTCGGCTTTCAAAACTCGCTCTCCATCCGGCTGTTTAAATATTTGCTGCTGCTTCTGGCTGCGGTCTACGGCGTGCTCGGCATCTTGGCGGGTGTCGTCATTATTTGCGCTTATGTGGCGAGCCTGAACACGTTCGGAGTCCCTTATATTTCCATAACAAGGATGAAGGAGAGAGGCAATCATGGATAAAAGCCACTATGTCATGCTCATGTATCTCATTATGCATTTAGGGCTTATTTTTTTCATGTATCCGGAAAATATAATTGCCAGCACGGACGCCGTCCACTGGATCGCCATCGTGAGCGGGCTTGCCGTTCAGTTTATCTTCATTGCCATTTATATGAAAGGGCTGAACTTTTTTCCCGGTAAAGATATCATCGCTATTTACGGGAGTGCCGGCCTCGGCGTCTCCCTCGTCTTTCTAGTGCCTATTGTTTTGTATTTCTTGATGATCAATATCATTACCGTTCGTGCCTATTCCGAAATTATTTCGATTGTTTTTTTAGCCAACACACCACTCTGGGCGATTATGATTTTATTGATGCTCGTGTCCACTTATATTGCGGCTAAAGGTGTGGAAACGATCTTTCGAACCGGCTTGCTGCTCGGGCTCCTCTTCTTGCCCATGATCCTGCTGATCTTCCTGGCTTCCTTTCAAAATGTCGATTGGAACTACGTTTTCCCGCTCTACGAGAACGATTTTACGTTTTGGACAAGACCAACCTTTTATCAAAGCTTCTTTGCTTTTGCAGGCAGTTTTTTATTTCTTGGCTTCGTTAGAACCCATTTTCCTTATAAAGACAACAAAGTATACTTGACAGTGCTTTCGCTCGTTCCTTTCTTTATCTTCTCCGTCTATGTGCCGGTTCTCACGTTCGGACAAAACACGGCATCCACCCTGCATTTCCCTTATGTGGTCGTAATCGACACGCTGCAGATCAATTGGCTGATTTTTGACCGGATTACGATGTTTTTCCTGTTCACGTTAATTACGTTTATTATGCTTTTTACCTCGCTGATCTTATGGATGACCAGCCGAATCGTCAGCTGCTGCAAACCTTCCATTAAGCAAATGTATTACACGCAGGGACTTGCGGTTGTCATTTATATCCTTTGCTTACTAGTTCCCGACTGGAAGAAAGTGGAGACTCTCTTTACTTGGAATGCGCCCTTAAGGTTTTACTGCCTGATCGCCATTCCGCTGTCTGTCTACTATTTGGGGCTGCGATCAAGGAGAAAGATGCGTCATGAGCATGCTTAAATGGACCGTTCGACTCCTGATGCTTCTTAGCATCATGGGACTGCTCAGTGGATGCTGGGATAATAAGGACATCAATCACCGCACACTGCCACTCATTTTGGGGGTGTCGCTGCAAGATCATGAATATAAGATCATCATGCAGATCCCTGAACTTGTACACGATTCTGTTGAGATTAAAATGATCAGCGAATCCGGCAAAACGATCAATCAAGCGATTGACAAAATTAGTGTGAACCTGGAAAAGCAAGTGGATTTGCTTCATATCAAGGTGATCATCCTGGAACGGAAGCTCGCCGAGCGGGGGATGAAAGACGCGATTTCCGGCTTTATGCGGAGTGAGGAGATATCGGACAAGGCTTATATTGTCATTTGCGATGAAGACCTTAACTCTTTTTTTGAACATTTGAATAAAACGAACGATCCCAAGGGGATGACACTTTATAATTTTTTCGAAAAAAATGCAGGCTGGAACCCGCAAATCGCCATCTCCCCCATTTGGCAAGTGTACCGAAGCGTCCATTCTTACACACGCGATGTGGCGATTCCGATGATCAAAGCGGGGAAAAGCACGATATGCGATTATACGGGCTCAGCTGTCATTAAGAACGGGAAGATGATCGAGCGAATCAGCCCCGATGAGACCCTCCTGTTCAATGCCTTTAATGAACAAAGCACACAGGGCAAGATCGAAGTCATGAATCATGCCAGCGTCCTGGTCGTCAGTAATTCCTTGAAGCATACAACCAGTCTCCAGAATAACAAGCCTTATATGCAAAGCCGATTGAAGCTCAAAGTAGTCATCTTGGAAACGCGCGGAAACCCGACTTCGGCGATCATCAAACAAGAGATCGATAAACTGCTTACCGAGCGGTTCCAGCGCTTATTCAGCAAAATTCAAAAAAGCAAAGCTGACATTTTTGGCATCGGCCAGCATTTCCGCAACAAGATCCCGCGCGAGGAATTAGTTCGCTGGCGCACCGACTACTTCCCGAATCTGCAATTGTCGCTGAAAATCGTGACCGATATCCAAAATGAGGGCTATCTGAAAATACGCGCGGATTAGCGAAAAGCCAGCTTGCTGCTCTGCACCGCCTCCAGCCACGCCTGCGCGATCAGTTGGTGCCCGGCAGCGGTCGGATGCACGCCGTCGGCGATCCAATACGCAGCGTCAGCGCGGGAGCAAGCGGCCTCGAAGCGCGCTTGCAGCGGCACCCAGACTGCGTCATATTCCGCGGCCAATTGGCGCGCTGCCGCCTGGTAGCTCGCGATCAGCGCCTTCCACGCATCCCACTTGGCTGCAGGCGCCCCGCAGTTGAGGATAAACGGTTCCAGCATGATCAGCCCCGTTTCCGGCATATACTGCTTCGTGAGCTGCAGCAAATGGCGGTAAGCACTCTCGAAGCGATCCGCAGCGCCGGTCGGCAGGTTGTCCATGATGCGCCAGGCATCGTTGACGCCGATCAGGATGCTCAGACGCTTCGGCTGCAAATAGATCGCGTCCTCATTCCAGCGCGCATATAAATCAGATACCCGGTTGCCGCTGATGCCGCGGTTCATGAACGTCGGCCGGGATTCCGCCAGTTCATAGCCGAGCTGCGCGGCAATTAGATTGGGATACCCCCGGCCAAGACTCCATGCATCGTCGCGATTGCGGCTGCAATCGGTGATCGAATCTCCTTGGAACAATACTTCAACCGCATGTTCAACTTTCATTAACGAATCACCCTAACCTCTCCCTGAAATGATATTACCAGGTATATATATTTGACAAAAGGCCCAAGCTCCCTCCAAGGCTGGAGAGGACTTGAGCCTTTTTTATTAGAAAATCAGACGATTTTATTGGAAAAGCTTTGCTGCCGCCGCCAGGCTGAGCGCACATAACCGATACCGCAAATAATCCCGAGGATCACAACAACGGTCAAGCCCCAGTAGATGTTGCTATAGGCGTGCGTCAGGGTCAAATCTTTCTGCCAGACGAGGGCGCTAGCCGACATCGCAACACCGAAGGCGCCGCTGAAAAACTGGAGCAGCTGGTACAAGCCGAGCCCGGAACCGATCTGAGCAGCCGGCAGCAATCTTGACATTTCGTTGGAGATGCTGCTGGTTAAGATCGTGAAGCTGGTGCTCATGATCATATAAATGAACAAGATGGCGTAGAACGACACGCCTTCGAACAAAGCGAACAGCACGACCGACGCCAGCAGGAAGAGCGGGACGTAGCGGATAATGGCGCTGTTGCCACGCGTATCGATGATTCGGCCGGCCTGACGGGACACCATCATCGCCAGAAACGAGCCTGGGAAAATCACAAGACCCGCTTGGATGGCGCTAAGTCCGTATTGTTTCACGAGAATTTGCGGCATCAGGAACAGCGTCGCAAAGCTGCACAAGTACGCCGCGACGCCTACCGCGCCGAGAATGAGAAAGGATCTGTTGCCGAATAATGCCGGCAGCACGAAAGGATCTTTGGCTGTGCGGATGCGCACAATATACAGAACAAGGGCAAGGACACCAGCTGCCAGCGTGATCCAGGAGTGGTTCGTTAAGAACAACAGCAAACCCGTCGTTCCCACAGCAAGGAAGATCGCACCTGCAGCGTCAAAGGAGCCTTTGCGCAGCTCTTCTTTCGGGATTAGCTTCATGAAGAATGGAACTAACAGCAATGTGACCGCGGTCACGACAAACAATAAGTGCCAACCCAGGAACTCAACGATGGCTCCGCCCACTACAGGTCCTAAACCGAGTCCCAGCGAGACGGATGACATGATCAAAGCCATCGCTTTACCACGGCGTTCAAGCGGAATGTAACGCGATAAAAGCACTAGCGCCAGTGCCGGAATCGAACCCGCTCCGGACGCCTGCACGATCCGGACGATGAGCAGCATGGCAAAATTGCTGCTGAAGAGGCCGGCAATTGCGCCAAGGCTCAGCGACAGTAGGCCGATGATGAACAGCCGGCGGATCGGAATAAAATCGGCTAAGCGGCTGTACGTAATCGACGCGATCGCAAAGACGATGGAGTACCCCGTCACGATCCACGATGTGGACGAAGCGGACAGCTGAAAAGCTTTGGCTACATCCGGTAGGGCGAGATTAAACATCATCGTGTTCATGATGACGAGTACGATCGTTATGCCGAGCAGGAGGGTGACAACACCTTCATTCATTTGCGCACTGCTCTCATTTGTTTTGTTAGGCATAGGTATGTTTCGCCTCCGTGTTTTTAATTTCATTAGTTCGATAATCTTCGAACAATAGAATAATAACATGCTTTGTGTTATAATTCAATCAGGAAACTTAAAGAAGGAGGCCTAGGGTATGAAGTTCTTATTTCATCCAGATCGCGCAGATATCCATTTGTCCACTGTTCTATATGCCTTAAGCGACCCTGTTCGCTTATTAATGGTTTCCGAGCTTCAGCGTTTAGGCGAAAGTGCCTGTGGCGACATTGAAGTCCCTGTCGTCAAATCGACGCTGTCGCATCACACACGCACATTGCGTGAAGCCGGCGTTGTCAACGTTCGCTCCCAAGGAACGCTGCGGCTTGTCTCGCTGCGGTCTGAGGATCTCGATGCACGCTTTCCCGGGCTGTTAGCCACTGTTCTCGATGCATATGAAGCTTCCGGCGAGAAGCACAAGCTCCTGAATCCAGAGTCATGACCGTTGACTCTTGTAACTATACCACAAAGAGGCTGTCCCGCAAGTAGATGAGTACTCTAATCTACGAATGGGGACAACCTCTTTTTTAGTGGCGGATAGACGTGCCTTCAGCGGGCATATTAATTAGAAGTAAAAGGCTTGATCGACGAATTAAAATGCGACATGTCTACGCCGCTCCAAATATTCGGAACATTCACGGCTTCGGGATGATCAAAAACGAGGAACGCCGTCGGCAGGTACCGCATGCCGTAACTGCTCGAAGGCTTGTTCACAACCTCATTATCTTTAACGAGTACGGAGGATGAACCGCCATCCAAGTTGGCAGCTGTCACAGCGCCTTGCGCCAGGAGAAGCTGCTGCGCGTCATACAGCGTCGCCCCGATAGAGTAGCCCGGCTGTCTCCCGTCGATAACGAGGAAGATGATCGTTCCATCCTTCGTTTGCGCCATACAGGTGCGTGGAGCAATGCCCCAGCCATCCGCTTCATTCTTAATTAACCCTTTGCCATTCACAATAAATTTAGGCTGAAACGTAACGGCGTCTTCCACACCCATCTTCACCAATTCAGACGGTTTGTAGCGGCCCGCCACCATGACGCCATCGCGGTCCAGACCGACCACATTCACCGGATCCTCCATGCCGCCGTCACTGTACAAGAGCTTACCGCCCGACATGACGACCCCAATCGGCCGAAACCCGTTGCCATCATAATTCGGATCATCAAAAGCGCCGCCGTTCACACCGGCAATCGCCCCAGTCCGCTGAACCATGCTGAGGATCTGCTCTCCTTGACCTTGCAGGCTCGTCGTCACAACGCGGATCATTTTCGGATTGTGCACGAACATCATGTAGCCTTTAAAATTTTTCTCCGTCACCGGCTCAACCGTAACGGCGTTATTCGTTGCATTAGTGTTCGGACTCACATCGTGATCGTCTTCCACCAATCCCATGTTGTCGAACTGTTTCTCGTATTCGGCCGTCCGCCGATCCAGCTCACTCTGGCCGATCAAATATTTCGCATAATCGCGATGCTGCGACGTAATGATCGTGTCGGCGAGCATATACCGCCAGTTGCTGCCGGATGGCGTGAGATAGAACCAGCCGAGAAACGCGCATATCAATAGAAAGAAAACTCCAGCCAGGATGCCCAATTTGGATTTGCGCTTTCGCTTCAAGGCTGGCTTTGACCTATTTGGCTGAGCTCCTAATGGATAGCCTTGTAATTCACTCATGTTGTTTTACACCTCTTTATGCAAGCGATCCTCCACATTCTAAAGCACAATCCTTAAGAAATGATGAAAATCCGGAATGCCAATAGGTGCCAACGATCCGCACATAGGCGGAACATACGAAATGAACAAAAAAACAGATCTCTCATGAAGTGAGAAAATCCCACCTTTTGTATAGGCACTCTATAAAAAAGCGTTCACCCCATCGAGCTATGAAGTGAACACTTGATGTGTTTATACGAATTAGACTTCAATTCTAAACAAATCCTCTACGTCACGCCCCAGGACATCGCTCAACTTACGAGCAGTTGCAGGACCTACAGACTTGAGAGACCGTTCCAGCAAACTGATGTACGAATGACTTAAACCCGTGTGTTTCGCCAAATCTCTTTGTGAGTATCCCTTAACGATGCGTGCTTTGATGAAGACATCGGTTCTAGCCATGATCCTCATTTTGCTGCAGCTCCCTTCGATATTTACATTTGTAAACAATAACTTACACTTCTAGAAAGGAAAATCAGGACTCACTCACATCCCCGAAAAGTCTGTTCTCATGCCGTTCCCCATTATGTAATTATATCACTTAATTTTACTTATGCAACCATTTTTGTTTACCTAAGTATAAAATATCATAGACTTCCTTTTCATCAGTATCGTCAAGCTTTAAATGGATGAAGTCGAACGATTCTGCATGAAAAAAGCTTCTCCGCAGGTCCCTTGGCAAAGGGGGTTCGGAAAAGCTCTGATTTCTATTCATCGTTGAATCGAATATAACTTTGAAATCGGATAACGCTGCTTATTTTTTCTTAATTGGAATCCAGATTTCACTTTTAAATTGCGGCGATGTTATATCTTTGCGCTCATGCCAAAGCATTTCTGGTCCTTCGTTCAGCTCATATTCGGAGGATGGGAACCATTCGGCATAGATGCGTCCCCAAACCTCTTGAAGCGAACTCGGAAAAGGGCCAATGGCTGTGAATACAGCCCATGTAGAGGCATGCACCTCCAGTTGGGCGAAGCCATCTCCAGCTTTCGTTGATGCCACCCCAATATAATGATCGAGCTCTCCTTTCTCCTCCATCCGCCCTTCACTGAAATTCGTGGAAGCACTAATTAGCCCTAAAGGTTCAACATTCGATAAGCTCTTCATCTTATCCATCATTTCGGGGGTGAGCCCTTCATACATCGAAGCAATTTCCGGATTAACCCCTTGGAATACGATTGGCACTCTTTTTTTAATCCCCACGATGCGAAAAGCCTCTTTGTCTTCAATCCGGTAGTTCATTTCACTTCCTCCTTTGATCCCATCGTCACCATTTTATCAATTACAAAGATTCTGTCGTATAATTAAGTGAAAATCAACTCATAAGGGAATGAAATCATCATGAAGTCATCTTTTAAGCTCACAGCCGGGACCGTAACGATTATCGCTATCGCAGGACTCGCTACAGGTGTCAAAGCGCTGCTGGAGATTAAGAAAACGAATCAAATTACGAATGTCGAGCTTGTAGACGAACAGTCGATATACGGAATGCCTGGAACTCAAATGCTCGTTCGTACAGGAAAAACAATTGCGATCAGTACCGACAAAGAAGGTGTCCCCGACATCACAGGAGGGCAAGATCTGCTTCCAGGCACACCGATCCCTGATAATCATTTGTTGCTATTCCCGAAAATAACGAGAGGGCTCCAAGCTGATCCCCATACCGATAACGAGATTTGGATTACCGTTCGCGGTGATTATAAGGTTTTCGATAAGCAAGGAAAAAAGATCACACCGATCATCGAATAGTTCGTTTAATAAACGTAAAAAGGAGCTGCCATCCGGCAGCTCTTCTGCATATGTGCCCGAAACCGAGCGCTCTCGAAATAAGACGGCCGCTTTTATCAAATACGTCCTAGCGTTATTGGTTCGATAGTGCAAATGCTGCTCGTTAGTCCTGATCAATCTGTTTCTTATACTGCTTTAGAACGGTTTCTTTCATTTTTGCTTTTTCCCCTTTTTCTTGGAAACCGTTAAGATCATTTAGATCTGTATCATCAAGATTATACTTTCCTAAATGCAAAGACATCACAAAATATTGCCCGGCATCATTTTTCTTGAGAAACAGGATATACTTGCTATCTTTTTTTATTTCACTATAATTCTCAATGGTAATCTTTGTTTTATTCTATTGGTTATCAATAATACTAACCGACTCACCGACCTGAATAACTTCTCCGTTTTTGAGTGATTCCTTAGGCGGCTGCTTGATAATCTTATCTATTTTAAAATTTGATAAAGTATAGAAATCCTGAACATGGTTCTGATCGTTAGGGAAATAAGAAACATAATGTTGGCGCTCCGTGAAGTTTTCCAGAGGCTTCCCTGTAACAATTAAATCCGCAGTTGTAGATAAATCAAGAAAGTTATCGAACTTTATGTAATTTGCATCTAAACTTATTACAGAGAGTTCTTCATCTGAAGCTGGCGCTTGAGCGATACTATTATTTGAATGAATTTGGCTGTTTCTATAAATGCTGTAACCTCCAATACCTAAGGTAGAAGCTATGATCACAGCAGCTGCAGCTTTTAATTTAGTATTCAAAATCATATCACTCCCTTTGATGTATTAGCTGCCCCATTTACTTTTCAATTCACTTTTATCATAGGTTGTTGGGCCAATAGACTGGATGCCTTTCTTCATAACTGCGCTATTTGAGGTGACATAGGGATGATCCAAACTTAAACTATGTCCTATTTCATGAGTCGCATTTGAAATTACTTGGCTGCTATTCATGTTATTACTCTTCATATTGTTATCATATATTGTCACTGTACAATAAGCCCATAGATCTGTAGTAAATGCTAATGTTCCACTGTGATCTTTATAAGCGTTAGTTAAGCCGATTAGAGTAGGATCACTAGAATTGCCTACATAGTAAACATCTGCTTTGGGATCATTATACGAAAGTGAACTATATATAAATACTTTACTGGATATACTGTTCCAATTGTTTCGTGCGGAATCAAAGCTACCTCCGTAACCGTACGTACTTACTGATGAATCATAATAGGTATACCTAAGAGCACTGCTTCTTCCACCACTCCATGTATCAGCGAATGCTACTTGAACACCGAGCATAGAAGCGACAGATACTACACACAGAATGATTCTTTTCTTCTTAGATGAATTCAATTAACTTCCCTCCTATTTAGGCCATTGATTAATAAATAGGAAACAATAGATTGCTCAGATCACCAAGCAAAAATGCGGTTAATTCATCTCACACTTCAGTTTCTTCACAGATTACTTCGAAATTTGGGATAAACGTTTTACTCCCTCACTCCCTTCTGTTTAAGTTTTACCTCAAAAAGAATATATCAATTTATTGATGGGATTTAAAGAAAAATTTGGTATATTTTACTCTATCCATATATATTTATATTATATTTGATTAAAGTTATTTCCTACCAATAAAATTTTCAATGGGAAACGATTTGTTACACTTGCAATTCGAAGTCGGAGAACGCGTTCTGCTGCAGCGGAATTGCGAGTTACTGCTCAAGGAGAATTAAGCCTTAATATCAACAGTTTATTTGTCTTGGCGATCCTTTCCTTGCAGCGAAAACGGGACGCAGCCGTTATCATCCACCTCTCTTCTTCACTTTACTATCTTGACAACCTTAATCAGAAATATTACTATTAACACGTCGTAATAATTACTATTAGCCACCATTACTCTCATACCAATCGTTAGGGGAACCTGTATGCCAATTTCTTTGTTTCGCTGGAGCCGCACGATTCTGCTCACGGCCGGTGCCCTATTCCTGGCCTACGTGTTTCTGCAAAATAACCTGCCCCTCGCTGCGGTCTGGGAATCCTCGGCACTGCAAACGTTCAAAACGATGTTCATCAGCATCATTTTGGAAGCCATTCCTTTTATATTGGTCGGCGTTGTGTTGTCCTCGATTCTCCAAATCTTTGTTACAGAGCAAATGATTCAGCGCATGATTCCTCGGAATCCCCTCTTGGGCATTCTATTTGCATGTTTGCTAGGGATCATTTTCCCGGTTTGCGAGTGCGGGATGATTCCGGTCGTCAGACGGCTTATTCAAAAAGGGATGCCCGTTTATGTGGCTATCACCTTTATTTTAACGGGGCCGATCATTAATCCTGTCGTTTATGCAGCGACCTATATGGCGTTTCGCACGCACCCCGATCTCGTTTACGCGCGCATGGGACTTGCTTTCCTCGTCGCCGCTTCCATCGGGCTCATCCTACATAAAACGGTGACAAAAAGTCCGTTAAAACGAAGCTCAACCAGCTTCCATGTTATCGGTTCAAGCCATACACATACACATACTCACGATCACAATCATGATCATCACCACCACGGTAATAAAATATCGTCCATGCTGTCCCATGCGGCTGAGGAATTTTTTGAAATGGGCAAATTTCTCATGTTCGGCGCCATGCTGACCGCCTTGATTCAAACCTTCGTCGTCCGCGAAAGTCTGGTGACTATTGGCGACGGGGCGATCATCTCGCATCTGTTCATGTTAGGCTTTGCCTATATCTTGTCATTGTGCTCAACGTCCGACGCTTTTGTGGCCTCCTCGTTTCTGAACACGTTCTCCAAAGGCTCGCTGCTCACCTTCATGGTGGTCGGACCTATGCTGGACTTCAAAAGCACGCTCATGCTGCTCACAGTATTCAAGAAAAAGTTTGTCTTCGTCTTAAGCCTGCTTATCGCCATACTGACAATTGCCGGTTCAATGATCATTGAGCATTTGTACTTTTAGAACAAAGGAGGCCTACCATGGAACTTCAGCGATCGAAAACTTCGCATTACTTTTTGCGTGCCTGCATTTTATTAGGCTTTGCCATGCTGATCGTTTATTTGGCCAAAACCGATCGTTTAGTTTACTATATTGCTCCTCACATGCAAAACTATGTCAAGTACTCAAGTGTACTGCTCTATGTCATCGCAATCTATCAGATCTATCTCGGGATCAATTCCGTCTGGGGAAAAAAAGCGGAGCCTACATGTGATTGTGCGCATCCAACATCTCCGTCGCGTTTCAAGAACACTGTCGCTTACAGCTTGTTTATCATTCCGCTGTGCTTAGGGTTTTTGCTCCCCAGTACAGCCATGAGCAGTTCCTTAGCTGACAAAAAAGGGATGAATCTCAGCACCAACACAGCCGCCAAGAACATCAACAAGCAGCTGGCCGCAGCCGGACAAACGGACAACAGCGCTACATTGACAGCAGCGACAACGAGTGCAGCAGCATCGCCAGCTCCGGCGCCGACTCCAACTCCAGCAGCAACACCGACACCGAAGACGAACACCGCCGCGACACCGCCAACGGACGAACAGTTGAAGGAAATGTTCAAAGCGCCGGATGAATTCAACGAGGACTTCGCCAAAATGGGGATGATTCTTTACAAAAGAGATCTGATTACGGTCAAACCGGAAATTTATATGGAAATTCTTTCGACGATTGATCTTTTTAAGGAGCATTTTATCGGTAAAAAAATTGAATTAACCGGCTTCGTCTACCGCGAACAGGATTTGCGTTCCGATCAGTTTATTGTCGGCCGTTTCGCCGTCTCCTGCTGCTCGGCGGATGCCTCGCCTTATGGCGTTCTGACCGAGTTCGCAACGGCCAATCATTTTGCTAAAGACACCTGGGTCAAGGTTACCGGCACGATTGAAAACGGGAATTACAATGGCAACGATATTTTTACTATCCATGCCACCAAAGTTGATCAAATACCGACTCCAAAAACACCGTATGTATACCCTAATTTCGATCCGATTCCAGAGCTGAAAAAACAATAACTGAAAATAGAGCCGCAATAGCTGGGAAATCCAACTGCTGCGGCTCCTATCGTTGCAGCGGGCGTTACGCGTCCGTTATCCCCTAGTCCTGCTCCCTTTTCGCCGACCTCCGCATCAGCAGCTCCATCTTGGCCTCCGTATCCGATCCCGCCGACGGTGTGTACACGCTGCAGCGAAGATCCGCGCGCCCTTGCACCTGCAAGGTTGTCAAATCGAACAGCATTTTCCCGACCTTCGCATGCCTGAACTCGATCACCACTTCCGGTGCCGAGCTGACATCGCTTTGCTCCCAATATTGGCGAAAATCCGCATTATCCGTGCTGAGCTTCCGCGTGAACTCACTGTACCAGTTATCTCCTACATATTGCCCATAATAGGAACGGAACATCGCCAGAAATCCGCGGACAAAATCGCTCCAGTTCACCGCCAGCGCCTTCAGCTCTTTACGGGTAAAGAGCAGCTCTATCATATTCCGCTCCTCCTGCGGCACCAGCTCAAAATCGAGAAATACCCGCGCCGCCGCCGGGTTCCATCCGACAATGTTACAACGGCGGTCAAAAATAATGGTCGGACAGCTGTGCAGCTCACTCACCATCCGATGCAGCGCCGGGCTGATGACCGGCGGGCTATCGATGACCGCGGTCGGAGCCGGCTGTTCCAGGGCAAGCATGAACAAATACTGCCGCTCATCCTGGTTAAGCTGCAGAGCATGGGCAATCGCATCGAGCACGGACACAGACATTTTGATATCGCGACCCTGCTCCAGCCACGTGTACCAGGTCGTGCTAACGCCGGCGACCGCGGCGACTTCCTCTCTGCGCAGTCCCGGCGTCCGCCTTCTGCCGCCGCTGATCAGCCCAGCTTCGCCAGGCTGAATCTTGGCACGGTGCGTTTTAAGAAACTCTGACAACGCTCGTAGCCTTTCCTTCGTATCCACGTTAGCCCACCGCCCCTGTATAAATTATCCTAGCACTTATTATACCCGTATAAACGCTAACTTGTAATAGGATAACGCTTGTGACAATCTATGGATATAACCAATCCAACCAACAACCTTACGGAGGTCAACTTATATGACAAGAGTCGTTATCACAGGGATGGGCGTCATCACACCGATCGGCAACGATGTGCAGACGTTCTGGAACCATCTTACTGAAGGAAAATCCGGCATCACCAAAATCGATACGATGGATATCTCCGCTTATAAAAGCGATATCGCCGGTCAAATCCGCAATTTTGATGCGGAAGCGGCCGTCGGCCGGCGCGAGGTGCGGCGTATGGACCGCTACACCCAATTCGCCGTCGCAGCGGCCAAACAAGCTTTGGAGGATGCGCAGCTCTCCATCGATGAACAAAACGCCGAACGGGTCGGCGTCTATATCGGTTCAGGCATCGGCGGCATTCATACGATGCTGGAGAACTACCGCACGCTGCTGGAGCGCGGCCCGAGCCGGGTCAGCCCCACGGTGGTGCCGATGATGATCGCCAATATGGCGGCGGCGCAGGTCAGCATCATCTACGGGGCGAAAGGCCCGGTGCTCGCGCCGGTCACGGCGTGCGCAACAGGCAACAACGCCATCGGCGAGGCGATGAAGCTGATCCAGCGCGGAGGCGCGGACGTCGTCATTGCCGGCGGAGCCGAAGCGACGATCATCGACCTGGCGCTGGCGGGCTTCGGCAACGCGACGGCGCTGTCGACGCGCGAGGGCGCGCCGGAAGCGGCGAGCCGCCCGTTCGACGCGCAGCGCGACGGCTTCGTGCCTGCCGAAGGCGCCGGCGTGCTCGTGCTGGAGTCGCTCGAACATGCCGAGCGGCGGGGTGCCCCTATCCATGCCGAGCTCATCGGCTATGGCGCATCCTCGGACGCCTACCACATCGTGGCGACCGATCCTGAAGGCGCAGGCGCGTACCGGGCCATGCGCGAAGCGCTCGCCGATGCCGGGCTGGCGGCAGAGGAGATCGGCACGATCAACGCGCATGCGACGAGCACAGTGGCCGGCGATCTCACCGAGACGCTCGCCGTGAAGCGGCTGCTCGGCAAGCGCGCCTACGAGGTGCCGATCAGCGCGAACAAATCGATGATCGGGCACATGCTTGGCGCAGCCGGGGGCGTGGAAGCCGTGGCGCTCATCAAAACACTGCAGGACGGCGTCATTCCGCCAACGATCAACCTCGAAAACCCGGATCCGCAGTGCGATCTGGACTATGTGCCTTTGCAAGCACGCCACGCCGATGTACGAATCGGCTTGTCCAACTCGTTCGGCTTCGGCGGCCATAATGCCGTCCTTATTTTTAAAAAGTTTGAACAGTAATCAATCTGCTAACGCCTCATCCCTACACCTGTAACACGGGTTTGAAACCACAATAGTAAACTGTTAATATAAAAATGTTAACTACTGTTTACTTTCGTTATGGTGAGGGTGACGCGGATGTATTTTTACAGCAAATTAAAAGATATGCGCAAGCTAAAAGGGTTTACGATCCGCGAGCTCGCCGACCGTTCCGGCGTCTCCGCTGCCTATATTTCGCAACTTGAGAACGGCAATCGCGGCATTCCTTCTCCGGATGTTCTGATGAAGCTGTCCGAGGGACTCAACTACTCCTACGCCGAGCTGATGGAAATTGCCGGATACCTGGAACCGCCGCAAGGGGCTCACACGGGAGAAGCCGTGCCGAGCGCGCCTGTGAACTTGCGCCGTTTTATCCGCGAGAATGAGCTGATGTTCGATGGCATTGTGTTGACCGACGAGGATAAGGAGTGGGTTGAACGCATGCTGAGCGTCTTGTTCTGGAAAGAGCGGCAGCGGAAAAACCAGGAGCCTGACGGAGCTATCGAATAGAAAAGCCTATGCCGCTTCACCTTGACCACCGTTTGAAACTACAATTGTAAACTGTTAATATAAATTTGTTAACTACTGTTTACTTTCGTTCATGGTGAGGGTGAGGCGGATGTATTTTTACAACAAGTTAAAGGATTTGCGGAAGCTTAAAGGATTCACGATCCGTGAGCTCGCCGACCGTTCCGGCGTTTCCTCCGCCTATATTTCACAGCTGGAGAACGGCAATCGCGGCATTCCTTCTCCGGATGTTTTGATGAAGCTGTCGGAAGGGCTGAATACCTCCTACGCCGAGTTGATGGAGATCGCTGGATACCTGGAATCGGCACAAGGTGCCCGTACAGGGGAAGCCATGCCTGGCGCGCCCGTGAACTTGCGCCGTTTTATCCGTGAGAACGAGCTGACGTTCGATGGCATTGTGCTGACCGATGAAGATAAAGAATGGATTGAACGTATGCTGAGCGTGCTGTTCTGGCGAGAACGGCAGCGGAAGGTGCACGATCAACCCGATGCTACCGCCGAATAGAAAAGCCTGAGGCCTTATGGCAAAAGACTCGAAGCTAATGCTTCCATCTGTTTGCCAGGTACCTCAGGCTTTTGTTTTCCCTCTACTTCGCTTCCGGCAGTCCCTGTTCATCCAGCACATAGACCATCCGTGCATGAGGATCGCCCCCGGCGAACATGCCGCCCTGCCGCAGAAGCAGCTCATGGTGGTCCTTCGATATCGCATCGGTGACATAGCCTTCAGGAATTTTGTACCGGCTGACCAGCTCCGAATTCGTATCACAAATAATCAGCTCCTGGCTCATGTCAGACGGCTCGTTGCCTTTATCCGTGTGCAGCGTCACATAGAGCTTGCCCCGATCGAGAAGCACTTTGCTCATATTGGCCTGGAATTGCCAGAGGAGCGGCTTGACTCGACCATGATGGAGATCAATCTGCAGCAGCCTGTAGCCTTGAACGAGGTATAGCATGCCCTGATCGCGGTCCAGCACATAAGAGCCCTCGCCAGCAGGTGTCGTATGATAAATGCCATCAGGCAGCGAACGAGGAAACTTGATCTCGTTTATCCATGCGCCTTTGGGATCGAACTCATGAATCCGGTCATCCAGAAGCAGCCAAATTTTGTTCATAAAGGGGAATACTCTGGCTTTACCCCCTGCATGGGTCATAGTACCCGTAAAATAACTGACCATAGTCTGTTTCGCCGGATCATAGCCATACAGTCGGTTCGTTTGAAAAACCCAGTGCAGCCCGTTCGGATCCTCATAGTACCCCTCCGGCCACACGGCCAATTCCTCCTTCGGCCTGTTTCCGACTGCGGCACCCACTATGGGCTTCATCGATAACCGCTTCAAGTCCTCGGTAAATTCCACCGTACCTGACAGCCCTTCTGCCGATAATCGCTTAGCCTTCCCATCGTAGCTTAACCGTGAAGGCATCTCCAATTCCGTCTGATCGACGACGGCTAAGGCATTGTCCAGCTTGATAATCCGATTGCCATATGTATCCGCCACGTACCAGAAGTCACCCGACTTGACGAAATCTCTCGCCGATGTGCATACCGCATAATTGCTCGTGGTGCAGTGGGTTTGAACCGGCAGCTTGCCCACGGTCATGAACCCGAGCGCCGAATCCCAGCGTTCCAGCTGATTCGCCGTCAGCACTACCCATTGCTGATCCGTTTGACGAAGGATATGGCGGTTCGACAGATCGCTGCTGCCGAGAGCATCCCGCTGCTCCAGCGCTCGCCGCAAGCTCTCGGGAATCGCAGGCTCTTCCTGCCCAGTCTCATCGCCGGCCTTGAGCTTCGGGAACACGACGCGGATCTCTTTAGCCGCCGTTTCCGGTTTGGCCGTGCTCACGATGCGGCCCGGCGGCAGTGCGCTCATCCATGGCGGAGATGATGACGCTTCCTGCCTCGTGTTGATCAGATCGTATAGAGAAAGGTACTTTTTGCTCCCGTTGAACTCGCCTTCCAGCTCCATTCCGGTCCGGCTCCAGCTTGCAACGCCTGCAAGCGATAACGAAGCTTCACGCGGCCCGGTGTCGCCTGGCCCTGGCCCCATCGGGTAGGACACCACCTGCAGCTGTCCGTCTTGTTGGCGGACGAAGGTCATGCCATCGACCAGCATCCAACCGGGCTCCATCAGCTTCGGCGATAAAGAGAATGGTGTCGGGTTGTTGGCAGGCAGCAGCACGCCCATTGGAGGCCCTCCGTCGCGGCGCATAATCGTTAGTAACGCTGCGCTACTCCCTGCGTACGGGGACATGGTGCGCAGCGGTGTATCGACAGCCAAGCTAACGGCTTGCGAGAGCTTAACCCCCGATAAACGAAAAATATTCGGACTCACCGCCCCATTCTGAGCCACCAGCAGTCCCCGCTCATCCTCTAGAATCGTCATGTTATTCACATCCAGGATGCTCGAAAATACGGCTTGATCTGCGCCGGCAGCCAGCGGCCGACCGGAAGGACCCGGCGGCGAGTAATCATTGACGAAGAACTGTCCTTTGCCAGCGCCATTCACCCAGAACTCTTGAGTACCATGCGCCGTCTTCTCCATGAATAGCGCTCCCTCCGGCTTATTGGCAAAGGTGACAGACAGCACGTCCTCCGGTGAGAACTGCAGGTCTCCGAGCCTTCTCAGCGGGTTGCCGCTCGGGGCGGCCAGATTGATTTCGTACCAATCGCCTTGTGAGGGACTGCCCGAAGCGCTGGAGACGAGACCGATATAGGCCGTCGTCCCGTTCCGCCAGATCGTTCCGGCTCGTGCTCCGGGAACACTTAAAGGAATCGTCGGATACCCCCGACTGCCGATTACTTCATAGCGGATTTGATTATGCTGAACATAGACCACTTGTTTTTGATTTTGTAAAAGAATGAGCGATTCGTCGGTATCCGTGGTGAAACGGTGTTCCGGCTGCTGCCAACCGCGTATTTCATCCATTCGCCTGGCCAGCTCATCCGCTGCCGGCACCGTAGGCGCCGGCGAGCGTGGCTGCGTCTCTTGGGGCTGCACCACGTGCAGTACATCGGTGAATCGCTGCTCCGCCTTCCCCGTGATCCAGTAACTGATGAGCAGGATGATCCCGATCAGCACGCCGGATGCTGCATAAATCCAGCTCTTCCTATTCACGATTCTCCTGCCACTCCTTCGACTTATTCGATGGTTGTTACATAGAGGTGCTCGAAAATTTCAGATAGATCAAGAAGATTTGGCATGCTTCCATTTTAATTTTATTCTACCATAGGTATGGGACAGAAGAACTAGATATCTCGGAAAATAAGAAAAATTTTACACACGATGTAGGAGTGATTCGTATGATCAAAGGATTAACACGGGCTGGACTGGGCGCCGGCGTCGGTGATTTGGAGTCATTGATTCGCTTGGCTTCAGAGCATGGCTTTGGAGCCGTTGATACGAGCGGAGAAGAGCTGGAGACGCTGATTGCTGCACGTGGGCTGAGCGGTGCCCAAGCGCTTTTAAAGGAATATGGCGTACAAATCGGCTCCATCGGGTTGTCGGTTGAATGGCGCACGACAGAAGAGGCATTCCGCAGCGGCTTAACCCGCCTGACGCGCGATGCGGAAGCCGCGGCTGCGCTGGGCTGCAAGGCTTGCTGCACATACGTGCTGCCTTCCACGGACCACAATGCGGCACATTTCATGGCGCTGGCCACACGCCGGCTGCGTACTTGCGCCCAAGTGCTCGGTGCATACGGCATCAGCCTCGGCTTGGAGTTCGTAGGTCCGCATCATTTGCGCACGCGCTGGAAAAATCCGTTCGTCTGGGACCTGCCATCCACACTTGACTGGATTGATACGATTAATGAGAAGAACGTCGGCCTCTTATTCGATGCTTATCACTGGTATACGAACGAGCATACCATTGAGGACATTTTGAACCTGAAGGTCGAGCAGATCGTTCACGTTCACATCAATGATGCACCGGACATCGCCGTCTCCGAAGTGCTCGATAACGGCCGTTTGTATCCAGGCGAAGGTGTAATCGATTTAGCCGGATTCCTTCGCGCTTTGAAGCAAATCGGCTACACGGGGGCTATTTCCCAGGAGATATTAACGGCGCAGCCTCCGGGTGAACCTGTGGAAGCTTTGCTGCAAAGATCGCAAGCTGGCTTTGCCAAGGTGTATCAAGCGGCAGGCCTTGAAGCTTAGCCTAATAAAAAAGGATCGACCCTTCTGCCTCCCGGCAGGGGTCGATCCTTTTTCATTCCGTATTAGGATTTAACGGTTTTCAGCAGACGCTTCGCTGTACCGCTTGGCGTATCGATGACCTCATACACATTCACCGTGAATGGCGAGCTCATTTGATCCGATGCGATATTGCTTGCATCCAGCGTTTGTTTACCGCTGACGAGTTTATTGTCTCCTGTTAACGCAGCATCTTTGGAACCGACAACACGGCCAGCGTTATCGACGATTTCAAATCTGAGTTTGGAGAAGTTGTTATCGACGACAACATTTTCTTTTTGCGTAATATCCAGGTCAAGCGTGAATTTATACGTATAAGTCAATTGTGGCGTTGTAATGGATCCCACAGTAATGCTGTTAAATTTCAAATCGAATGGATACATCGAGATCACATCATCTGCGCTGTCTTCCTGTACATTCGTTTGCAGTGCGGCAATCGTCGTTGTGAAAGGAGCAACCGATTGGCCGTCAAGCAGCTTCAAGGCAAAGCTGGTGCCTGTTTCACTTTGCGGTACGATAAACGAATAGCTGACCACATAGCTGAGTCCAGGATTCATCATCGCTGTTACGTTCGTTTGACGCGTACCTTGGTAAGTGACACCTTGGGCGTTGCCGAGTTGGGACAAGAAAGCAGGAGTAGCGGTCGGCACATCACTAGTATTCGTGAGCTTGAACTTGGCTACCGCTGTTTTGTAGCCTTCGCCCGGATTCTCATGCAGGGTCAGCTCCATGAGCGATACTTGCGTTTTCTTATCGATGACAGTTGTCAAATTGTCAAAAGCAATCGGTGTGCCAATCGTGTATGCTGGTGCAGACACTTCCGAACCTGTGCTTGCCGGCCAAGCGATCGCTGCTTTACCCGTCGCCAGAACGACTGGCTGGCTGCCCGCGGCAGCAACAAAGTTATCCGTAGAGACAACGAGCAGCTTCGAAGGCGTTACACTATTTTCTACAGGGATGGCGAAATGAATGTACTTCTTCTCACCGGCTTCCAAAGCCACAGAACCCGTTTCCGTCCGCGTTCCCACATAGCTTTTTTGATCAGACTGTGCGTCCAAGCGGAAATCCGGCACGATTTCACGGCCAGTGCCTGGATTTTCTGCCAGTACGGTAACGACAGCTGCGCGGCCTGTGCTCGTATTTTGCATAGTAACATCAACAGGCGTATACACTAATCCGGAATTCACACCTGGAATCGTGAAGGCTTGCCCCCAATTCATTGTATCCGGCACTTGCGGCGCTGAGGCGCCAGTACCGTACCATACTGAAGTGGTCGGCATTGCCAGCAGTGTCGTTTCTTTCTTAGGGTAGGAGTAGAGATCCACATTCACGAACGATAGCTGATCGATTTGTGTAATCTCTTTGCTGTCTATATCCGCCATGTACACGAGTTCGCCAATCTCATGCGGCTGCAGTGCCGCTTTATTACCCACACTTGGCTTCAGTGTGTACACGATGCCGCTTGTCGTGCGCACACGCAATTCGTGCTCGGGCACACGATTCACGCTCTCGCCACCGTTGTACAAACGAACTGTGGCGGAGATCTGTGAACCATTCGCCGTCGGTGTTACGGCTACGCTTTTGATCGCTGCGCGAATATCGTTAGTCAGGCCATAATTGACGGACGGTGCGGAGACCACTGCCGCGGAGCCAACACCATCTGCCAGGGCCGGAACTGCTCCTTGAATGATCATCGTACCTAATACAATTGCTGCAAGACCTGTTTTCCAAGGTTTATTTCTCATATGTTTATCGCTCCTTTAGTCGTGCTGAAATTATTTCGCTGCGGGTGTTGCAGAGGCTGCCGGTGTCGCCGACGCAGCCGTAGTGTTCTCTACTTTCTGACCGTCTTTCAACGTATTCTGTCCGGTAACGACGAGCTGTTCGCCCTCTTTCACACCGTCCAGAACTTCTTGGTACTCTCCGTTGATACGTCCCAGCTTCACTTTACGCTTCTGATACACATCGCCCTGTTTCACAAAAACGAAAGTATCTGCTTCTTCACGAATGACGCTCAGTGTTGGGATCGCAGCAACTTGCTCTTCCGTATCAGTTGTCAGCTGAACCATGAAGCGTGTGCCTGGCTGCAGCTGATGATCCGCATTCGGAACTTCCAGCTCTAATGTATAAGTTTTCGTAGCGGCACTCATAATTGGGGCCAAATAGCTGATTTTTGCCGTTGCTTTTTTATCCGGTGTATCCGGGTTGTAATAAACAAGCTCCTGCTTGCCTTTCACTTGCTGATAATTCGTTTCGGACAATTCCGTTTTGATTTTAACCGGATCGACTTGCTGAACCTGGCCGACTTTGCCTGCAGCTGCAGACACAGTTTGACCGGCTACAACGTTGAAGTCCGTCAAAATGCCGCTTCCCGGCGCCTTCACTTCATAATTGTCTAGGGCGCGTGTCGCATCTTCCAGCGCCAGGCTTGCCGATTCAGCCTGTGTTTGGGCGGTAGCGATCGAATCCGTACTGTCAAAAGCGGATAGCTTGCTTTGCGCGGACTCCAGAGCCATGCGCGCATTGTCCACCGCTTGCTGCGATTGTTCGACCTGATGCTGAGTAACCAGACCGGAGTCGTAGTCATTGCGCATTTTGTTGTAATCCTGCTGCGCGTTATCGTAAGCCGTTTGCGATTTGCTTACACCATCGGCCATATCCTTGCGGTTGTTCACTTTATTATCACGTGCTTGCTTCAGAGCTTCCTGCGCGCTAGTCACGTTCAACTCACTTTTTCGCTTGTTCGATTCGGCGTCCTTGCTGTCAATCACGAACAGCACATCGCCTTTCTCCACGTACTCACCGCGGTTTTTGAGCACTTGCGTCACTTCGCCGTTCGCTTTGGCAACGACGTCCAGCGTCGTACCTGCCGCAACATCAGCCACCTGCTCAATCGGGCTGCTGATTTTCTGTTTCGTAATCGCCTCTGTCTTAATGGCTCTCGGCGCAAGCTGAGCTGTGGCGGGACCGCCTTTTCCCGGAACCGAGCAGCCCGCGGTTAATACCGCGGCTACCGCCAGCAGAGTAAAGATGGATATAGTCCGTTTTTTCATCTACGTGCCTCCTAATTTATTTCAAGATAGCATTTAGCTTGTAATTAGCTGGATATTGCGTTCGATTCTTTTTTGTTCCGTTTGAACATGCGGCCGAAGCGGTTCTTCACGCTTTCGATCAGTTCATACACGATTGGAACAACGACAAGTGTCAGAACCGTCGATGTGGCCAGACCGCCGATCACGACGACGCCAAGTCCTTTACCGATCAGGCCGCCTTCGCCGGAAATACCGAGCGCCAGCGGGAACAGTGCCATAATCGTTGCACCGGCTGTCATGATGATCGGACGCAGACGCACTTTACCAGCTTCAATAAGCGCATGACGGACTGTATATCCTTCTTCTCTGAGCTGCTGTGCGCGGTCGATCAAGACGATCGCATTCGTAACAACGATACCGATCAGCATCAGGAAGCCGATCATAGAGGTAACTGTCAGCGGCTCGCGGGCGATAACCAGACCGAGAAGTCCGCCAATCGCAGCCAACGGCAGCGAGAACAGAATTGCAAACGGCGCGCCTGCGTTACCGAATGCAAGCACCATGATCAAGTAAACCACGAAGATGGCTGCTGCCATCGCCACAAATAACTGCGTAAAGCTTTCCGTAATATCTGCGGATACACCGGTTACCTTCGGACTTACGCCTTCAGGAAGCTCAACCGTTTTGAGCGCTTCGCTCAATGCGTGGCTGACTGCATTTTTATTATCAGAGTTAATCTTCGCCGTTACTTTCACCAACTGCTGCTGGTCTTCTCGGCCAAGCGAAGCGGCGCCTTTAATCTCATTGATCTTCGCTACCTCTTTCAACAGAACGGTAGATCCGTTAGAAGCTGTCGAAGGAATATCGCCCAGTTTTTCCAGCGAGTTTTTATCCGATTTATCTAAAGAAACCGTTGTGGTATACGTGATATTGTCAAACTTCATATCTCCTAAAGACTGCTTCGTGATCCAAGTCCGCGCAGTGTCACGAACCGTGCTCGCGCTAAGACCGTAAGCCCGCGCTTTGTTCTGATCGACAGCAATCTCGATCTCTGTCTTCGCATCGCTCAGGTTATCTTCGATCTCACTCAGTTCAGGGAACGTAGCGAGCTTATCTTTGACCAGCTTCGCCGCTTTCTCCAGCTGCAGCTGATCGTCGCCTTTCAGCTCATAGGCGAAGTCCGTCGACGAGGCGCCGAAGTCTCCTTCCATCTCTTTAGGCTCAACTTCAGAGCCTGCTGGAAGCTCGGATAGCATAAAGTCTTTAATTTGATCCTTCACTTTAGTCGGGTCAACCGAATCATTCACTTCAACGAAAATTCGGGACACATACGGCACACGCTCGTCATCACTACCGCCGTAGCCAACCAGGGCTTCAACGAATTGGAAAACAGGTTTGCCATTGGAATCTTTCGTATCCTGCAGCACTTTCTCAATTTCTTTGGTTTTCAGATCCGTTGCCTCAAACGAAGTTTCGTAAGGCAATTTCATCTGGAAGTACATCGTCTGGGAAGGCTTCGAACTCGGCAAGAACGATAACGATAAGAACGGAACTGTAGCTGCTATCGTGACAACGAACAGCAAGCCGGAGATGAGCAGTGTCTTAATCCGGTGTTTCAAGCTCCAAGTCAATACTTTCTCATAGAAAATCGTCACTTTGCCAGGTGCGGCTTCATCATGATGCGCTTTGCCAGGCTTGCCGCGAAGAACGAGCAGCTTAGCCAGCATAGGAATAACGGTTAAAGCCACGATAAGCGATGATAAAAGTGCACAACCAATAGTTAAAGCAAAGGGTCGGAAGAATCCACCGACAACGCCGGTAACGAGCGCCAGCGGCGCGAACACCCCGACTGTAGCCAGCGTGGAAGAAGTAATCGCCATGGCCACTTGGCTAGTCGCCAGAGCAATAACGGATTCTTTGCGCTCCTGCGCCTTTTCCAGTGATGCATAGATGTTCTCAATAACGACAATCGAGTCGTCGACGACCCGGCCTACGGCAATAAAGATACCGCCCAGCGTCATCGTATTCAGTGTGAGACCCAGCTGCGTCATCAGCAGCAAGGTGATCAGAATCGACAGCGGAATGGACACCAGAACGATCAGCGTCATTCGCACATTTCTGAGGAAGATCAGAATCATTAAGGAAGCCAATACCGCACCGATGATACCCTCGCGAATAAGTCCATTAATGGAATCCTTAATTTGAATGGAACTGTCGTACGTGTTCTTGAACTCAACGTTCGGCATTGTCGTTTTCCATTCGGTCAACAGCTTGTTGATGTTATCGGAGAATTCGACCGCATTGGCGCTGCTTGCTTTATACAAGATCATACCGATCGCCGGCTTGCCGTCCAGACGTCCATTGAAGTCCGACTCCGTGATCGATTGCACTCTCGCCACTTGATCCAGCTTCACGATATCGCCTTTCGGCGTCGTAATTTCCACTTGCTGCAGCTCGTAAATGCTGTTGATGTTACCTGTAACCCGCGCCATCTTGTCATTGCCGCTGATTTCTACACTCCCGATCGGACTTTTCGCGACAGCGGAGTTAATCGCATTCGTCACTTGTCCCGGAGACAGTCCGAAATTCGCTAACGCACTGGCATCCAACTCGATGTCCAAGGACGTGTCGCGGGCGCCAATGATGTCCATATGGTCAATCCCTTTGAGACCTTCAAGACCGGGCTTAATGGTGTCCTTGAAATTTTTATCCAACTCAGTCTGGCTCGCGTCATTCGCTGCATAAGCGACCAGGTAGTTGGACGGGAACGAAGCCGCACCAAATGTGGAAGCCTTCGGCGTGCCAGCGGTAGCCGGCAGCTTCACCTCAGCCAGCAGGTCCTGCACATCCTGCTTCTTCTTGTCTGTGTCCACATTTTGCTTAAACATCAAAATAACCATGGAGAAATTATCGCTCGATGTAGAAGTCATAGAATCCAAATCTTCGATATTGGCCAATTTCTTCTCAATCGGATCGGTAATCTCATCCATGACGTCCTTCGGCGCTCCCGTATACGTTGTTGTTACCGCAACAACAGGAAAAGAAACGTTCGGCATGTTCTCAACCTTAAGCTGCGTAGCCGAATAAAATCCGCCAACGAACAGCATAATCATGATGATAAACAGTGCGGCGACGTTCTTCATTGAAAACTTTGTAAGTCGATTCATTCCTGCACTCCCCTCATATCCAATGCACTGCATTAGTCAGTTG
>Ga0209566_100456_pt1 | contig 29954 bp, 27 predicted proteins | sample Araplavi_mTSA_r2_2_FD_184287 | JGI IMG/M metagenome (GOLD analysis project Ga0209566, IMG submission 184287) | Arabidopsis root microbial communities from North Carolina, USA - plate scrape CL_Cvi_mTSA_r2 (SPAdes) (version 2) | ecosystem: Host-associated > Plants > Roots > Endosphere | place...
TGTGGGGAGTACTCGTTGTCCATACCTTTACGATGTATACGTATTTTTACATGACGGCCTCGGCAGCCATCAAAGGATTGGATCCGTCCCTAGAAGAAGCAGCTTCCAGTCTTGGAGCAGGAAGGTTATATATTTGGCGACGGGTCATTATTCCCATGCTGACACCTGCTATTATAGCTTCGTCTTTATTGGTCTTTATGGTATCTATGGCTTCATACACGGCACCGCTTATTTTTGGAATCGAGCGGACAATGACGATGCAAATTTACTTGTCGCGTACAAACGGCAATCTGGATATGGCTTCGACGCAATCGACAATTTTGTCGTTTGTATCCATTTTGTTCTTGATCCTTATGCGTTGGTACCAAAGCTTACGAAATTACCAAAATCTGAGTAAGGGCGTTTCTGTTCACCGGACAGAAGTCAAAACCGTATGGGGCCGATATATAGCAATGTTCTTTTCTTTCGTTGGCGTTATGATCCTGCTTCTGCCGATTTTTGTGATCATATTGATTTCTTTCTCTGTCGATGGTAAATGGACAACGCAAATCCTACCGCCGGAATATACCTTGAAGCATTATGTGGAGCTTTTTTCGAATAGCAAAACGTGGCGTCCAGTGGCAAATAGCTTCAAAATGAGTTCCATCGCCACCTTGGGCAATCTAATATTTGGTGTAGCAGCCGCTTACGCAATGGTTCGTATGAAATTTAAAGGGAAGTCATTAATGGACATATTTATCATGCTTCCATGGGCTTTGCCCGGTACCGTTGTCGGTATTAACTTAATAGCCGCATTTAGCACGCCTTCAATATTTAGCTTTAATCAAGTATTGGTAGGAACGTTCTGGATTTTACCTATCGCTTACTTTGTTCGTCATTTACCTCTGGTGTTCCGCTCGACGTCCGCCACCCTTATTCAAATGGACGCTTCTGTGGAAGAGGCAGCACGTAATTTAGGCGCGAACTGGTGGTACAGCTTCCGGCGCGTTGTGTTTCCAATGGCGTTTAGTGGCATCCTGGCCGGGACACTTCTCGCATTTGTGGATGGTATCGGTGAGTTCGTGGCTTCTATCCTGCTCTTTAAAACAAGTACCGTTCCAATATCCGTAGAGATATTCCAGCGAATGTACGCATTCGAATTCGGCACAGCTTGTGCATATGGCGTATTGCAGATTGTTTTGATTATCATTGTTCTTTTTATTTCCCGAAAGATTACAGGAGATAAAGCAGGAAGTGCACTTTGACGACCCCAAGGCAATTGTTAATCTTGACTAAGCGGATTCGGTCATATCGTGGGGACACCTAGGAGTTCAAAACCACGTCATGATATAAGCGGGAAAATGGCCATTTCCTGCTAGGTGAGATCGTCATGTCAAAGGAGGAGTTCATTTGTCTGGTAAGTTGAAATCAAGCCCGAAATTGTTAACCATGATTACAAGTGTGGCACTGGTTGGAAGTATGCTTATCCCTTCAGCAGCAAGTCCAGTCTACGCCGAGCGTGGCGTTGTAGATCTATGGAAATCTATCCAACCCTTAACGACCATTGCAAGTGCCATGAATACCGGAGCCCACCCGGATGACGAGCATAGTGCTATGCTTGCTTATCTTTCACTTGGAAAAGGCGTCAATACCTTTAGCGTTATTGCCAACCGTGGTGAGGGCGGGCAGAATGAAATCGGCAGTGAGCTAGGGAATCCCCTCGGCATTATTAGAACACGTGAATTGCAAGAAGCCTCTAAGATTACAAACGTGACATTAGGCATGCTGAGTGAAGATATCAATGATCCGATCTTTGACTTCGGATTTTCCAAAAGTGTGGAAGAAACACTTCAACATTGGGGCGAGTCTGTGGCGTATGAACGGTTGATACGGAAGATTCGTGAAGATCGGCCGGATATCATCATTCCATCCTTCTTGAATGAAGACTCAACGCACGGCCATCACCGAACGATTAACGTTCTTACGGTGCGGGCATATAAAGACGCAGCTGACCCCAATGTATTCCCTGAGCAAATCAAGAATGGCCTACAGCCTTGGCAGGTTAAAAAGATGTATTTACCAGCCGACGACAAGAAATATAACGTCATGGTTCCAGTCGGCGATTATGACACCATCTATGGGGCCTCTTATGTGCAGCTAGGCGAGGAATCACGCTCTATGCATAAAAGCCAAGGAATGGGCAGAGTCGTCGATGAAGGACCGTCAGGTAATTATTACACTCTTGCTTCAAGCACAGTAAAAACGAACGATAAAGAAGCCAATTTCTTTGAAGGTATTGCATTTACATTTGCTGACTTGGCAAAAGAGGTTGCAACCAAAGGCAAAGATAACAAAGTCACGAAGGACTTAGAATTGTTGCAAAAAGACAGCCAAGAGGTCATAGAGGCTTATCCCAATTTCTCGGATGTCGCTCGGGAAGTTCACGAGATGAAAAAGGATGTCCTGAACGCCGTAGCTGATGTCAAGGCTTCCAGCCTAGAGCAGCCTGTTAAGGAAGATCTATTGTATCGTTTGAAAGTGAAAGACCAGCAATTGAATAAAGCGAGTATGGAAGCCACATCGTTGGTTGTAAAAGTAAAACCGGAGACAGGCGAACTGGTCGCTGGGCAAACGACGAAGGTCGTGGTTTCTGCCTTTAATGGTGGAAATGTTGATCTCAAGAACATCCAGCTTAACTTGAACGTTCCAAAAGGCTGGGAGACTAAAGCTGCTGGTCCAGTCTCCTTCGATTCCATTGGCAATAATCAAACAGTATCTGTTACATATAATGTGACCGTTCCTAAAGACGCTGCGGAGTTCAAACCTTATGCGGCACCGAACTTAACAGCCGACGTTACGTACAAGGCTTTTGATACCTCCAGTACGGTAAGAGCAGTTCCGCAAAATGCAGTTGCCGTTCTTCCAGCATTCGCCATGTCGCTTACCCCTAGTGCAACCGTATTCAATACCTTGAAAACGGATGAGGCGATTCCGGTTAAGGTAACGGTCCGTAACTATACGCCAGGTGCTGCAAAGACATCTATTTCATTGAATCTACCGGAGGGCTGGACGGCTGAGCCGTCTGCAGAAGAGCTTAGCTTTGCATCCAAAAATGAAACGAAGTCCGTTTCATTCACGGTCAAGGGATCTTCCAAGGTAGCAACAGGTAAGTATTCGATCACTGCTGTTGCAAAGAGCGAAGATGTTCAGAGCAATGAAGGTGTTCAAGTCATATCCTATCCGCATATCGGAAAAACGTACATGATTCAGCCAGCTGAGCTAAAAATTCAAGCTTTTGATTTGGCTGTTCCACAAAACTTGAAGGTCGGATATGTGTCAAGCGGGTTTGATAATATCGATGACTATTTGCGTCAAGTAGGCGTTAATGTGGTGAATCTGGATGACAAAGCTATTCAGTTCGGAGATCTCTCTCAATATGACACAATTGTACTTGGTATTCGTGCTTATGCCTTCCGTCCGGAGCTGATACCAAGCAATCAACGCCTGCTGGATTACGTGAAGAACGGCGGGAATCTCGTGGTTCAATATCACAAACCGGAAGATAAGTGGAAACCAGAACTTGCTCCATATCCGATTAAGATCGGCGAACCGCTCATTAAATGGCGGGTAACGGACGAGAATTCTAAAGTGACCATGCTGGCTCCTGATCACTCGCTTTTCAATTATCCAAACAAAATCACTGAGTCGGATTGGGACTCTTGGATCCAGGACCGTTCCGCTTACAACCCAGCTGAATGGGGAAAAGAGTACACCGAACTGATTTCTAACGGAGACCCAGGCGAAAAAGAATTCACGGGTACCTTCTTATCAGCTAATTACGGTAAGGGTGTTTATACGTACAGCTCACTGGTTTGGTATCGTGAAATTCCAAGTCTGGTTCCTGGAGCAATCCGGATGTTCGTGAATATGATCAGCCAAAAGCAGCAACAGTAAGTTATTAACCTGTTACATTTGGAGGTCACGGAATGTGGCCTCCTTTGTATAAAGAATGTGGAGGTTGTTGTGGAGATATGAATGTAATTAATGTTCATGGGCGAGAGATCGCTCAAGCAACGAATACTGCGCAATTTGCTGTGGTTCCGTTAGGTTCCTTAGAATATCATGGACCACATTCACCATTGGGAACGGATATTATCTTGGCTGAAGGCTTTGCCCAAATGGTGGATACGGGTCTTAAGCCCTTAATCTATCCTGTAGTATCGTATACACCTTGTCCAGGCAAAACCCAAGATTATGCTGGTACGGTCTCCGTCCGCCCCTCAGTCTTTATTGATTACCTGTCAGATATCGTTGATGGAATTTGCCAGTTGGGTATTCGAAATATAGTCTTGCTCAATGCTCATGATGCGAATATGGGTCCTGCCCGGACTGTAGCCGAATCCATGACGGGAACATACAAAAACATGAGTTTCTTGCTAATTAACTGGTGGCAAATGGCAGCAATTGAATTTTCAGAGCAAATGGGCATATTTCAAGGGACTGCTGGGAGAGGTCACGGAGGCCCATATGAAATGTCTGCTGTTAAAGCATTCCGGCCAGAATTGGTTTCCGTTCAGAATCAGGACTTAGAACTAACTTCATGCCCCCCCTTAGCTTCATTGCCTTATGTATTAGTAGAAGGAACCCCCCAAGGATGGAACGGATATACAGGTAAAATCAAGCAAACCTCGCTTGAAGCTGGAGAGCTCATCGTGGGAGAAGCGGCCAGGAATATGAATCAGTTGATTATGAATTGGCTTGAAATGAGAACAACAAAAGCATAGGAAAGGATGTATAGCATAATGGGATATCGTGAACAATTGCTGCACGTAGAGGGTTCTTCTTTTCCAGGTAAAACGTATAAGGAAGTGGTTTTGGAGCCGGCCTATAATGAAGCGAAAGAAAACCTGCTTGGCCCGATGATGGCCATCAATAAGGCACATTTAATTATGCTGTTGGAGCAAAATTTGATCACAGAGAAAGAATCCAAGCAAATCGCGAGAGCGATCCAGGGGCTTGATTTAGAGGGGCTGCGCCAATGCCATTATACGGGGGAGTTCGAGGATTTATTTTTTCAGGTTGAACATCAGCTGCTGGATATTGCTGGAGATATTGCAGGCAATCTGCATCTTGCGAGAAGCAGAAATGATATGGGAATCGCGATATATCGTATGGTGCTAAGAGAGAAATTAACAGTGGCACTGTCCTCAGCTATGTATTTAAAGGAACGTTTGCTTGATTTTGCTGAAGAACACATGAGTACGGTTATGATTGGCTACACACATACTCAGCAGGCTCAGCCGACGACCCTTGCTCATTACATAACTGCTGTTGTTGACTCCTTGAATCGGGATATTCGACGCTTGAAGGCAGCTTATACAAACTGCAATCGCAGCAGTATGGGAGCGGCAGCCCTGACGACCTCTGGTTTTGCCATCAGCCGAGAGCGTATGATGAACCTGCTTGCTTTTGACGAGTTAATTGAAAATTCTTACGATGCGATCGGGGGCGCTGATTATTTAGGAGAAATTGCGACTGCCATTCAACTGGCGGCTGTGAATCTAGGGCGGGTTGTTCAGGATCTTCTCCTATGGTGCACCCAAGAATTTGCTGTACTCAAGGTAGGAGCTCCTTATGTACAGATCAGCTCCATCATGCCACAGAAGCGAAACCCGGTTTCTCTAGAACATATTCGCGCGTTACTGTCGAGCTGCGTGGGAAATACCAACACAGTTCTATCCATGATCCATAACACTCCTTTCGGAGACATCGTAGATACTGAGGACGATATGCAGCCGTATGCTTGGAGAAGCTTGGACATCATGGATAAAATATACCGTTTATTAGCCGCCGTAATGGTTACAGTCGAGGTAAACTCGGAAGTACTGCGAAAGCGTACGGAGGCTAGCTTTGCGACTGTCACTGAATTGGCGGATACGTTAGTAAGAACTGATGCGCTGACATTTAGAAAGGCTCATCATATTGTCAGTGACGTAGTCAAAAAAGCACTGAAAGAAGGAATAAACGCCAAACAAATTACACTTCAAATGGTAAATGAGGTAGCTAGATGTGTCATTGGACGGGATATATCCTTGAGTGAAGCAGAATTACAAAAAGCGATGGACCCTGTACACTTTGTACATATTCGTGCTTTGCCGGGAGGGCCGAATCCCAAGGAAATGAAAAGAATCATCGATGACCGCAGGCTTCAGCTTTCGTCACACTCGCAATGGCTGCTTGAAGCTTGTGAAAAGAACCGGCGTGCTATGGAGCATCTGGACGATGTCATTCTTCAATGGAGTGAGGTCTGATGGGGAAATTAAAGATTCCTCTACTTGCATTTGATGGTGGAGGAACCAAAAGTCTTGTGGTACTCACCGATCGTGTAGGAAATCGATTAGGAGAAGGGCGAGCTGGCCCATGTAATTATCAAGGGGTTGGAAAGGAGAGGGCAAAGCAGGAATTAATTCAAGGCATCCGCAAGGCTATATTGAATATGAAGAGAGCTGGATATAGCAAGTCTTCTTCTGCTGACACTCCTATCGTAATCGATTGCGCTGTATTTGCAATTGCCGGCTTGGATACAGAACACGACAGAAACATTATTATGGAGATGGTGGGAGAGACTCTCCAGCTTCTGTCACTACAAGTACAACACTTGGTGGTCCAAAATGATGGATTAGCCGTTTTATTGGGTGCAACCGCAGGCGACCCAGGCGTACTCGTCATCGCAGGAACGGGTTCGATCATATTCGGTATTAACGAGTTTGGTCAAACGGGAAGAACCGGTGGATGGGGGCATCGTGTCGGAGACGAAGGAAGCGGATATTGGATCGGGAAGCAGGCTGTAACCGCAATTCTTCGCAACAAAGACGGCCGGGGCGGGGTAACTAAGCTTCAGGAATGGGTACTTCCGCAAATGGGCTTTAACGACGAAGAAGAGCTATTCAATTGGGTGTACAGTTCAGAATATTCCGTAGATAAGTTAGGGGATATCTCTCAACTGGTTAGTTTGGCAGCAATAGCAGGCGACCATGTAGCTAACCGTATTCTTTCCTCAGCCAGTGATGAATTGTTTGACGGCGTAAGAGCAATCATACAACAATTAAAGCTAAATGATAAACCGTTTAAAATTATCCTACAGGGCGGCGTTCTGCAAAATATTAGCTTGGTGCGGAAACAATTGATAACGAAAATTGAGGAATACACTTCCTTTGCCCAAATCATAGAAGCACAGGAGTTACCGATAAATAATGTTATCTCGGTGGGTATGGCTTATCTGAGGGAATCGATAAACGAAATAAATAAGGAGTTGGAGATTGAAGAAGATGAATAGGGCTTGTGGAGCCCTTGGTCAAGAAGTGTCAGGTGACATGTACAATAGCTCATTAAATGCCGCTTAAATAGCGGTTTTTTATGTTTAGAAGGAGAGCAAGAATCAGACGCGGTGATCGCAGACTGCGGCGGACTGCATTGCAATACCAGGAATACTAATCGCGTTAACCGAGTAAGATGTATTAACCTTACTGAATATGTACTTATGTATATAAGTGCTCAAACCTGAAGCCTTTGTGCATTCCAAGGAGTTGAACCCCAATCAGAAATTTAGAAAGTCCAAATTTCACCCCGGCATATCATCAAATAAAAGAAGATATTAAAGAAAAAGTCGCTTCGGGTATATTGAAACATGGAGATGCGCTGCCCGGCCGGAATGCATTGGCCGATGAATACGGTTGCAGCTGGAGTACGTTGAATCGGGCTGTGAGCGAACTCATTTTAGAAGGATTGCTAGTCGCCCATAAGGGAAAAGGAACCTTTGTGAGCAGCCGACCTTTAGTTACTGAGACCATATCGCCTATAAAAGTTTGGCTATGCCACCCATTTCCGAGCGTTTACTCCACGCTTGCCGAAATGATGGATGGCTTGAGGCAGGCCGCGCGCGAACGGGGACGTCCCATTGAGTTTCTCGATTCCGTGATTAGCCATGCCGAGCCCCAGGATCTAACTGGGTACATTGTCGTGACGCCTTCTAACGAGCAATTTGTCCGACTGCAGCAAGCATGGGATCGCGGTGAACGATTTGTAGTGTTGAACTCGGATTTCGACAATTCCAAGTTTGCTTCGGTCAATGCGGATATTTACGGATCGACGCTTGCAGCCATTCGCCATTTCATGCAGCATGGTCATCGTAGAATCGGTCTTCTGGGGATCAGGTACGGCTTCTCCAATTACGAACGCCGGATCGCGGCTTGCCGGGATGCTTTACAGGAAGCTGGAGTCCCTTTCCATCGCGAATGGGTTGTTGAACGATTGGAGAACCTCCAAGAAACAAAAAGGTTATTTAGGGAATGGCTGGAGGCGCATCCAGAATGCACAGCAGTTTTCGCTGCAGATTATACTTCTGCTCTGCTATTCATGGAAATCGTTCAGGAAAAAGGAATTCGCATCCCAGAGGAGCTTTCGCTCTTTGTGTCGGGGGAGACGTTGTCCGCTTCGATGTTAAAGGTGTCGTTAAGCACGGTTGTACAACCGTTTGTCGAGCTCAGCAAAATCGCAGTGTTCAGGCTGCTCGATAAAGAGTGGGGGCGAGGGACGGAGCTATTGCCCTGTAAGCTGATCATTCGGGATTCGGTTGCTGCACTAGTTGAAGAGAGATGAAGGAGCGAGCATCTATGGAGAGAAGGGCTTTCTTAATTCATATTCGCGAGGATACAGCGGAGGAGTACAAGCGAAGGCATCATGCGATATGGGCGGAAGTAGAGATGGCATTAAAGGTAAACGGCGTGCATCATTATTCCATCTTTCTCAAGGGTCATACGCTCTTTGCCTATATGGAGATGGACGGCAATTTTGAACAAGGATTTCGCAAACTCCATCAAGATCCGGCGAGCATACGTTGGCGGGAATATATGTCGGATATTATATTGCGCGATGAGAATTTTGGCTTTCATTTTCTAGAGGAAGTGTTTCATCTGGATTAGGTAATCATGGAGGCGATCAACGTGGGCAAGCCGTTGAATGTACTGTTTATTACAGTCGATCAATTGAGATATGATAGCTTGAGCTGTTCGGGGCATCCTTTGGTCAAAACGCCGCATATCGATCGGCTAGCGAAGCATGGAACACGATTCGAAAACGCATTCGTCCAATCGGCCGTTTGCGCGCCTTCCCGGGCCTGTCTTTACACAGGACGTTATGTGCACAATCATCGCGTCCGTTTTAACGAGGTTCCTTTTGGAGCGGGTGAGAAAACGATTGCTGATTATTTTCACGCTGCAGGTTACCGCTCGGCTTTAATCGGACGCACCCATTTTACTCCGATTACAGAAACGTACGGATTTGAATACTACGCGTATTATGACGGTCTTCCGTCGAAGGATGCCTACTCGAAATATCCGGATTATCTCCGCCAGTGCGGATATAGCGATTACGATGTGAAAACTCGCTATTGGCCCAAAGAATTAAACCCAATATTAGGCCAGGAAGCTTACCCGGAGGATTTCCAGGAAGCCTTCTATCCTTCCAAAATTGCCGATGAGCACAGCGATACGGCATATCTGACCAACGAGGCGATCCGTTTTATGAATGAAACCGTGGATCGTCCATGGATGCTGCACCTTTCCTATTGGAAGCCCCATCTACCATTCAGTGTCTCCGAGCCTTATCACAGCATGTATCGTCCGGATGAAGTGCCGATGCCGCAGCTGCTGGAAAATGAACTCGATGAAAAGCCGCCATTGCAAAAATTATTTAGGGAGGAGCGCCGGGGAAATTTCCTCGACGATGAAAAGCTGCTGCGTCAAATCCGTGCGGTGTACTATGGGATGATTACCCAAATCGATGACCATCTGGGCCGACTGTTCGAAGAGATGGAGCGGATGGGGCTAATGGGAAATACGCTGATCGTCTTTACTTCGGATCATGGTGAATATTTGGGCGATCATTATATGGTGGAGAAAGAGCTCTTTTACGAGCAGGCGATCCATGTCCCTTTAATTTTACATCTTCCGGGGGTTATTCCGAAAAATACGGTCAATCGCGATTTTATTGAATCGGTGGACATTCTGCCAACCTGTCTCGATGCCGCTAATCTGGCTATCCCCAATGCCGTGATGGGTTCTAGTTTGCTGCCCTTGCTATACGGAGAGGAAGTGTCATGGCGTCAGGAGGTCTTCGCTGAATGGGATTTTCAATATTATCATTCTCGGAAGCGTTTACAGCTAAAGCCTCAAGTTTGCAAAGCGACGATGGTCCGCAGCAAGGCGTGGAAATACGTTCACTACAGCGACCAGCCTTGCGAGCTTTATCATCTGACGCAGGATCCAGCCGAATTTTACAACCTAGCGGATCGTCCAGAATGCAAAGAAAAGGTTGAGGAAATGCGTTTAAAGATTTTGAATTGGCGGATGCGCACGGAAGACACGGAACCAGAGATTGATTATACGTTCGCCACCTATCTTCGAGACCCCTGGGAAGGTTAAAGCTGGATATTTCCATTTGCACCTGACCCTTGGGGAGGAGACGGTTCCCGCAGAGGGAGAGATCGTTAACAATATTAATTCCAGTTAACCCACTTGGAGGCGTTGCCGCAATATGCGTTGACCAAATGAATAGATGAACAGGTGGAGATGCCCAATAAGCAAAACAAATATGAGCGGGCATTGTGGTCGAGGGACCTGAATCCGCTCCGTACAACGGTTATGATTGGTTGGATAATATGAATTTCTAAATACTGTGGAGCCGCAAAGATATGCGATCGGTTGACGATCTACTTGCGCCGCCTGTTTGGCCGATGGGTGATCAAGCTGAATAATCAAACGCATAATCAGGTTGAAGGAGGAATACCGTGATGAAATTATCAACGAAAGTAGCCCTGCTTGCGGGTATGGGCGGTTTGCTGGACGGATACGATCTGATTGTCATGTCAGGTGCGATTTCTTTGGTATCGAAAACATTTTCAATCACATCCTCAGCTGTTACCGGATTGCTTATCGGCATAGCATTCTTGGGCGGATTTTTTGGATCTATTTTTCTCAGCAGATTTGTCGATACGTCCGGGCGGAAACTAATGTTTATTTTTGATCTGTTTTTGTTCGTCGGAGGGACATTAATTTCAGCTTTGGCTGTCAACGTACCTATGTTGTTTGTGGGCAGATTCATAACCGGACTGGCGATCGGTGTAGATTTGGCTGTCAGCTGGACTCTTGTCGCCGAATTTTCCCCTAAGGAACGCAGAGGGTTTTTACTTTCTTTGCAATTCATATTATGGGGAATCGGGGCGATGTTGAGTTTCCTTATCGTGGATGCATTCCTGTTCCTTGGAACAAATTCGTGGCGAGTCGCTTTCCTGATCGGATTGATTCCGGCCATTATTGTAATTATCATAAGAAGGTCCATACCAGAGTCACCAAGATGGCTGATTTCTAAAGGTAGAATGGAAGAGGCCAAAAGTATTATTGAAAATTCCGACTGTGATATATCCGTCCAAGATCTTGCCGAGCTGCACACGAATACGAATTCGTATAAATGGACGGCTTTGTTCAGTGGAAAATTGATACGTTTGTTGATCGGTGTGTTTATTTCCACCTTCCTGGCTTTTTTCTTGACTGCTCCTATCAATTTGTATACCCCTCAGGTGCTTAAAACCGTCGGGCTTACCGGCAGTCTCAACATTTCATTGCTTGGTTCGGCTTTTGTCTGGCTGTTTAATATTCTTGGCTTCGTCGTAGGAGGCTTGTTAATAGATAAAGCAGGTCGAAGACCTATTGGAATAATCGCCTTCGGACTTATGACCTTATTTTTGGTGGCACTGCTTGTCTTTAAGGTAACGCCGGCTGTGTTCTTTATCCTGTGGGTTTGCATGGAATTCCTTGGCGCACTAGGTGCCAGCGTGACTTGGACTTGGGCCTCGGAGTTGTTCCCCACGAGCATTAGGGGATTCGCCATGGGTGTCAACAGCTCTGCCAACCGGTTAAGCGGCTTTGTATCGTCGTATATCATTGCGCTGATCTTGTCGAAGTCATTGAATTTGTTGTACATTTCAGGGATCTGTGCGGGGGCCGTCATCATCTTAATTATATTGGTGGTCATCAATGTAGAATCTAAGGGCAAAGCGCTGGAGGATATATCTAAACAATTAAGCGTGTGAAGCAGAACTTAATCTTTGTTGCGGAGGAGCGGAAAGGCTCCTCCTTTCTATTGATGTGCATTTCTGAGCTACTTCTATTTCTGGAGTGCTCGGGTTTTATTTAATCCTTTTGTATGGTATTAAAACGAAATAATCGCAGCAGCTGCTGATTGGATCGACAGAAGCTTTGTGCAAATTGGCAGTTTACTTAAATAAATAACTCAACATGGTATAAGATGTAGGTTCATTCGAAGAGGCGAGGTGAATTGACTTTGACTGATTATACGAATAGTAACCGCGTGCATTGGAACGCCCGCACCGCCGTCAATGCCGCCAGATACGATATCGCTGGGTTCAAAGTAGGCAAATCCACTCTGAATCCGATTGAACTTGAGGAACTGAACGATGTAGCGGGTAAGTCGATGCTGCATCTCCAATGTCATTTTGGTTTGGATACACTTTCATGGGCTCGACTTGGTGCCCACGTTACCGGAGTAGATTTTTCCGACGACGCAATCGCGCTCGCCGAGCGTTTAACTCAGGAAACAGGTTTAGACGCGCGTTTTATATGCACAGATATCTATAAGTTGACTCAGGTACTCGAAGATAAGTTCGATATTATCTATACGTCAGGCGGTGTCTTGTTCTGGCTCTCCGACCTGGGTCAGTGGGCGAAGATCATCGCGCATTTCCTTAAACCAGGCGGCATCTTGTACTTGCAGGAGGAGCATCCGTTTCTCAATGTTTTTGATGATTCTGATGATGTAACGGAATTGCATACCTGTTACCCATACTTTCATACGGGGCAACCCATTCGGATTGAGGGTTTTCTGCCTTTTTCCGATCCTGCAGCCAATCAGCGGAGCGTCGAGTATTCCTGGAGTTTTAGTTTCAGCGATATCCTGAACGCCTTGATCGCAGCTGGCTTGCGCTTGGACTATCTTCATGAGTTCTCCCATGGGAGCAACCGACGTTTCCCGTTCATGGTGCAGAGCGAAGAGGGGCGATGGAGATGGAAAGACGCCACCAACAATATTCCACTCACGTTCTCTTTACAGGCTACAAAGGAATGATTAATGGATCAAAGTGCGCCCTACTATCCCCAGCGGTGTGATCAAGCAGCATTGTAAATTGGTGCTAGAAAAAGGCACAATTTCATCGAATAGATGAACTTGTGCTTTTTTTATTTAAAACATTTATTTAAGCTAGTAGGCAGGATAATGCAATAAAAATGATAAATAATTAATAGTAAAATAAAGGTAATTAAGGGTGTTTGTCGAATTAGGGGTTACAGTTTAAGCGGGGAAAACTATACCCACCAGCAAAGGTCAATAAGCGAATAGAGAATGGTCAAGAAGATAGCATTTATGTTTTTTATACGATTATGAATGAGCGGTATCTGGTGTGGAAAGATTGGAGCAAAATGATTTATTTGAAAGTTTGGGGTAGCTTCTCCGAATTTCAATTATCTTGCGAATATGGAGGTTAATATGAGAAACAGAAACATACCTGGAACAGCGTTAACGCCATCCGTCATTTGCCTCGGCACTTCAAATTTCGGCGAAGCCGTGAGCAACGAAACCTCCTTTGAACTAATGGACCGCTTTTTGGACAGGGGAGGCAATTTTCTCGATACGGCAAAAGTTTACTCCGATTGGTTGCCAGGCGAACGAAGTCGCAGCGAAAAGCTCATCGGGCAATGGTTGAAATCACGCAACAACCGCAACCGTATCGTTCTCGCCACCAAAGGGGCTCACCCCGAATTGGAGACAATGCATATACCACGCTTAAGCCGGGTGGACATTAATGACGACGTGGAACAGAGCCTCCGGCATTTGCAAACCGATTTTATCGATCTGTATTGGCTTCATCGGGATGATCCACAACGACCTGTCGAAGATATTATCGATACGATGAATGCGTTGGTGCAACAGGGGAAAATCAGATATTTTGGAAGTTCGAATTGGAGGGCGGTTCGGATTGAAGCCGCAAACCATTATGCAGCAAATATAGGCGTGCAAGGGTTTACCGCCAGCCAATCCAAATGGAGTCTTGCTTCATATTCACCTGGAAATGATCCCACGACGGTGACGATGGATGAAATCGAGCTTACCTATCACGAACGTACCGGCCTACCTTCGATCCCTTACAATTCACAGGCATCTGGTTTTTTCAGTGGTCGATACAAAAGTGAAATGCTGCTTAAGCCGAGTCCAGAAAATGAGAGGGTATGGAAGCTATGCAATGATAAGAATTTGCGTAAGCTGAAGTATGTTGAATCGATCTCTCAGCAGTTGGATCTTACGATGACCCAGGTATCATTAGGTTATTTGCTTGCTCATCCATTCCCTGTCTTTCCGATTTCTGGCTGCAAAAATATCAGTCAACTGGAAGATTCCTGTGCGGCAGGCGACGTTCTGCTAGACCATCAGGTCTATGCTGAGCTGAGGAGAATCCATTAAAAGAACAACAAGGCTGCCGTTTAAGATGGGTAGCCTTTTGCTTATTACAATTATCTCGTTTAGTAATTATGAGGAATATCTTTTATGGCCTACCACATAGGCTATGGCCGAACGCAAAATAGGAGCGACCAAGGCCGCCCCTGTTATACCTTATTTCAGACTCCAACAGATGTCTGCTTACTAATTCAATTCGGGCGCATCATGATGCCCATCGCGTAAGCTAAAACATATAAATTGCAATCGCAGTGGCAAAGGACAAGATACTCAAAATTATTGCTGGAAGTGATTTGGTAAAAGGATCTCTTGCTATCACAATCAACATAAAAGCTGCTACCAGCATTGTCGAACCTAGCAGTAATCCTGATAATAAAGCTGTAATGTGGAACCAAATTCCCACGATCATTCCAATAGAGCTTACAATTTCAATGAAGCCAGTTAAAAAATTAAATAAAGACGGAAGGCCTATACGCTTAAATTCATTTGCCATTTTTCCAGAAATGATTCTGGTGCCCGTAAACATAAAAAATAATCCCAATACAACTTGAAAAACAATAATCATTGTGCCGATTTGAATCACTCTCTTTCCCAGATCATTAAGATGGATTTTAAATATCAGGACTTTTTACCGCCCTAATTGCATGCTATAGCATATATATGACCTTGAAAACTATTCCTCCTTTACGTTAATATAAAGTTTATTAAGAGTTGCATGCAGCTGGAAAAGTTCATCCTGACTTAAATTACGAGTCACATCATCGTGTGCTTCCTTGACGACAGATACAAGTATCGTTTTAAGCTGGTCTCCTTTGGTACTAAGAAATAGGTTATGTGAGCGTTTGTCATAGTTGTTTTGCAGCCTTGTTACAATTCCCTTTTTCTCGAGTGAAGTAATCATTCTAACCACTGTACTTTGATCTCTGTCTATTGCTTCAGAAACTTCTTTTTGTGTCATTGATCTATCGCGATCAAGAACACTAATAATTCCCCACTGTTCGGGAGTAACTTCATATTGCTTCAGTTTCTTGATGAAGTAATTTGTTAATTTCATATCTGTTCGATGTATAAGGAATCCGGTAAGATCAAATAAATCCATAATATGCTCCCCCTGAAAAAATTCAAATGTGATTTCATTTACATGCTATAGCATATAATAATGGAACTGCTTTAGATTGTCAAATGGACTGGTAGTTTTATCGTAGTAATCGTTTCTCTTTGTATCTTCGGTAAGAGCCGTACATGGTCAGTTATGGTCATACTATTAAATATTCCATAAATATCATGGATATGATGTGAGATCTGCAGGGACAGAAGATGGCGCTAGAATTAAAGTAACGAATGGACACATTGGCTAGGCTTATTCTCAATTATCGTATGCGTCCATACGTTTGTGCAGTCGGCCAGATGATCGGTTGCCATTACTCAACTACGGAAAGGATACTGGAATAGCATGCAGAATAATTAACATGAATTATCGTTTAAATATCGGGTTTTAAAGGTGGATGAAAAAGGTGATTGCTCAAGCTATTATTATCAAAAATCAATCTGTGCTTATGGTTAAGCAATATGTAGAGCGGGGGGATATTGTTTGGAATTTCCCTGGGGGCAGCATTGAACAAAATGAAAGTCCAGAACAAGCCTGCATTAGAGAAGTAAAAGAAGAAACTGGTTATGATATTTGTATAAATGCTTTGTTACATGAGAAAGACCAGAAATTCAGTTCTATAGCTGAAGTTCATGGAGGGGAATTGTTCCTTGATGTTACTAATAAGGATAATGACGACATCATTGATATTGCATGGATTTCATTGAATGACCTCGAAAAGTTTGATCCTATTACATTGCCAATACTTGAACTTGCCCGAAAGTAGCACTTTTTTATTAAGCCAATTGGAAAATTTTTTCAGTTCGATTTCACTTGGAGGAGGAAAAGGATCGGGTTGCTGAAAGCCACATTCGAAATATCTATTCCGAAATGGGACTGAACGAATCCGATATTTGCCCTTTGCGGTTTCAAATAGAAAATGTCTTCATTGAATATTTTTAAGAGACACGCAAAAAGCCGGTTGGTACACTTCACCAACGTAACCAACCGGTTTTTGTTCATTTGCTTTCATTTATTGTGTCATTCTCTATAACTATTTTCTTGACCTCGCTACGTACGTAAAGATCGGATCCCTTAGTTCGAAGTCATATGTTTTTCCATCCACGATACCAACAACCTTCTCACTGTCATATAAATCGAGCAAGAAACCGGCCATTTGCGCAGCTGTATGGAACTTTGGAATTGCATCAGTATATTCAAAACTATCAATATTTAGCGAACGCTTCGCAAATTCGGTTTCTGTTGCAGCAGGGGCCAAGACTTTTGCCTGCAAGGCTGCGCCGTTCTCACGCAATTCTTGTGCTAAGCCTTCCGTAAAGGCACTTACATAGAACTTTGTTGCGCAATAGGTCACGGCGTCGGCAATAATTTTGTAGCCTCCACCTGAAGAAATATTGATGATTTGCGTTCCTTCAACATTTGCATAGTCACGTACATAACGAGAAGATAGAACAGTTAGTGCTTCAATATTCAAGTGAATCATGGATTCAATTTTATTTAGGTTCTGCTCCCCAACAGAAGCAAAGTTTCCAAACCCAGCGTTGTTAATCCAGGTCTCAATCTCATAATTCTGTAAACTGTCGTAAAATTCATGAACGTTAGAACCAATAGATAAGTCAACGGATCTAACGACTACATCCAATTCTCCATTCATGTCAGCCACTTTTGATTTTAACGTTTCTAATTCCTCCGTTCGACGAGCAGCCAGGATTAAGTTTTTTCCGCGAGCAGCAAATGCAAGAGCGGTTTCATATCCAATCCCTGAACTAGCACCAGTAATTACCGTGTATTTCATGTATATCCCTCCTGAATGTTATACAATCGCTTCTATTGAGAATGAACGATGAGATGATTATACTGATTAGAGTAAACTCTAAGTCAAGGGTAAATAATCAATGTGGAGGTTTCCTATGCACACGATTGGTGAAGTGGCACAGTTATTAGGGATAAGTACGCATACGCTGCGTTATTATGAAAAAGAAAAAATTATTTCTCCGGATCGCGATGAATATGGCGACAGACGATATAACGATTCTCATCTTCAATGGCTTCAATTCGTTATTAAGTTAAAAGAAACGCAAATGCCTATCTCGAAAATACAGAAATATGCATCATTGTTTTTGGAAGGGGATCATACTACCTTAGATCGATTGAGACTCTTAGAAGAGCATAAACATTCAATTAATGTGCAAATAAGAACGTTAATCGATGTAGATGATATGCTAGAGCGTAAAATTATTGCTTACAAAGGTTACATCAGGAAACGAGATGAATCAGAAGGTTGAGAGCCGCCCAATCTATTCAGTTGTATGGTTCAAGCTCATGTTGAATCTGCTCATTATAAAGCATCATAATCTAATTGCAGGCTGTTCCTATGGAAATTGTCGAGGACGGTTTTGGAGATGTAGAAGCCTCCTGCGGCTTATTCGGAGCAGGCCAAGTAGATGACATATTCCGACAGAATCCAGTTCTGAGAGAAAAATCTTAGATACAAATAACTGATAATTGCTGTTATAATGCCTTAGTCAGGTTATTCATGCAACTGCTTTAAGCGGAGGATTAAATGGTATCTCATTTTAACGAACATAGTCTTTTTATACGTGCATTTGAGAAATCACCAATCGGTGTGGCTTTGTTATCTTCTGACGGAAGTTTTATTAAGACGAACCCATCTTTGTGTAATATGTTGGGATATAGTGAACGTGAATTATTAAATCTCAGTATTGCATCTGTCTCTCATCCTGAGGATTTAGAAGCAGAACTGGCATTGTGGCATAGATTAGTACAAGGTGAAACGGATGGTTATCAAGTAGAAAAAAGGTATATGCATAAATCGGGGAGCCTAGTATGGATTCTTCTAAATGTTACTACAGGAACGAACTCATCAGAAATCGCTGATAATGCCATATTCATCTCCCAAATTGTAGATATCACAGAAAAAAAGAAGCAAGAAGAAGAGTTCAAAAAGATAGAAGAGCTGCATAATCTTATTTCTGAACATTCACAGGACGTCATTTTACGTTTAACGCCAGATGGCAAGATCTCATACGTTTCACCTGCAATCCGTATTCAGCTCGGTATTGAACCGCATGAACTCATCGGAAAATATGCTTATGACTACTGGCATCCGGAAGATATGAACGGTGGCTGGTTAAGACGAGGTAATTCTGATCATGCGGATAGCCGAATATTTGTTTATCGTCTCAGGCATAAAAATGGTCATTATATATGGCAAGAAGCACACTCTAAAAAAATAAGGAATGAAGCTGGTGATATTCTGCATGTTATTAGTATGGGACGTGACATCACCGAACGGGTACATTCCGAAGAATTAATCCGAAGATCAGAGAAGCTTTCCTTAGCTGGTGAACTTGCAGCAGGGATCGCCCATGAAATTAGGAATCCGTTGACCAGTTTACGAGGATTTGTGCAACTGTATAGGAAAGAGGATATGGATGGTACGAAGAAATTACGAAATGAAATTATGATTTCAGAAATCGATCGAATCAATGAAATTGTCAGTGAGCTTTTAGTTTTAGCTAAACCTTCAAATGAGGCTTATGAATTAAGGGACATTGTAGATGAATTAAATAAGGTTACAAGATTATTTGAAGGACAAGCAAACCTTTTTAACGTTCTAATCAAGAAAGAGTTCGATAATCATTTACCATTGATTAACTGTCAACGCAGTATCAATCAAGTATTTATCAATGTTTTAAAGAATGCAATTGAATCGATGCCAAATGGCGGAGAAGTGATCATACAAGTCAAGCAAATGAACGATGAAATATTCATTCGAATTGTTGACACAGGATATGGAATTCCGCAAAGTGAAATCAATAAGATTGGAAGTCCTTTTTTTACTACGAAAGAATCAGGAACAGGCTTAGGGTTAATGGTTTCCATGAAGATTATCCAAAATCACAAGGGAACTATCCGAATCGAAAGTGAAGTTGAAAAAGGAACGATGGTCGAAATGATTTTGCCAATCGTTACATAAGGTGTTGGAGCGGTAAAGTATTCAAGAGCGGCGGGCATCACCAAAGGTGGCTCCAAAGCTTATCGTTTCTGCGGCAACAGCATTTCTTAAAATACATGATAAAAAGACAGCCCATGGAGGATTGTCTTTTACCATTTTAATGTAAAAAGCAATTTGACGAATTTACCATCTAATTTGCTGGATAATACGCAGGATGTTATCTTTTTCCTCCTCGCTGATCAGCCATGTGCGGATTTCATCCAGGATTGTATGCAGATTGGTATAACCTTTCGCTAAACCGTTCAGCCTTGCTGCCAATGAGGCGTTCGTCAGCTCTTGAGCGGACGGAAATAGGATGCTTAACTTATCGATCGCATCAGGATAGCGTTTTAAATAATATTTTTGATGTCGATCTTCAGCAAGGTAAAAACGATTAAAGGGAGCAATCTCGGTGTCAGGTTTTCCTTTCCCTTGTTCTACCCGCATGTTCATAACGTTCTGGATCACGTTTTGCTGAATTTGACCACGATACAGAACAAGGGATTGATACTGACGGCCCTTGTATTCGTTGATATTAAAGGGATTGTGGTTGCTCCAAAATACATTCAGCATATTCTCCAATGAAACGTATCGAGTATCAAAATCAATCTCGACCGTTTCCGTATGATCGCCTAGTTGCCTGTAAGTAGGATGATCCAGCGTTCCTCCGGCATAGCCAACGCGGGTTCTGATGACTCCTCTTACTTGTCCGAACAAAGCGTCAGGACTCCAAAAGCAGCCCATCCCAAGCGTTACCGTACTTATGTAATCGTCATTCATCGAAGTCACCTCTGATAATCCTTATACCTTTTGAAAATAAAGATGTCAATATACAACCTAAATTTCCATTGAAACTTGGAAATGCCTCCCAACGTACTGTTAGGTAGCAATCACTAATCACGTTGGAGGTATAATCATGGAACTTGGTGTGGCACCAAATAGCCCATTGGCGAAACGAAAGAAACCCGTTGGCAGAATAATGGTGTGGAGCTTGCTCGGTGTAGTTTTCCTTATTGCAGTGTTCAACAGCTTTGCTATCGTTCAATTTGGCCATGTCGGATTATTCAAAACGTTGGGCAAATTAAGTGATACGACCTTAATGCCAGGCATTCATTACAAAATTCCTTTCGTTCAAAAAATTATCCAAGTTAATGTGCAAGTGACCAAAGCGGAAGCGGACACCTCGGCGTCCTCGAAGGATCTTCAGCCCGTTTCCACGCATGTGGCACTGAACTATTCTGTAAACAAGGAATCGGCGTATAATCTAATGAACAACATTGGCAGTTCGTTTGATACCATTATCGTCTCGCCGGCGATTCAGGAAATCGTGAAAGAAGTGACAGCGAAATATGCGGCCGAGGATCTGATTGTAAAACGTGATGTCGTCGCGAATGAAATTCGTGATCTGCTAACTCAGCGGATGGCGCGTTATGATCTGGTCGTACATGACATCAACATCGTGAATTTCAAGTTCTCGGATGCGTTCTATCAGTCGATCGAGGCCAAGCAAGTGGCACAGCAGCAAGCCCTTAAAGCGGAGAACGACTTGAAAAGGATTCAGATTGAAGCACAGCAGACAATAGCACAGGCCCAGGCTGAAGCGGAGTCGCTCAAACTGAAGAAGCAGGAAGTTACGCCGGACCTCATCGCGCTTAAACAAATTGAAGTCCAACAAGAAGCGATACAGAAATGGGACGGCAAACTGCCTTCCGTCACTGGCGGCGCGACACCTTTTATCGATGTGAACAGCATGACTGCAAAGTGAGTGGAATTTCGGATACACGGATAATCTCCGATAGTTGTATGAATAGACATCAAGAGGTTCTTCTAGCAAAGCTTGAAGGACCTTTTTTGGGCTTTCATGATTTGTATCTCGTCGGCAGCTGATAAGAGGATTGAATGAAGGTTACTTAACCGAAAGTAACTAAATAAAGATCTTTTCAGTTCTTATGTAATTTCATTTTTTACCATATAATAATTGAATAAGCCGCTAGTGCTTGGATAACAATTTGCAAATATTGGAGGTGTTCTCCCATGAATATTGGATTCATCGGACTTGGAACCATGGGACAGCCCATGGCTTCCAATTTGCTGCGTGCGGGTTATGAGCTCGTCGTTTACAATCGGAATCGAACAAAGGCGGAAGAATTGGGGTTAGGTGTACAAATCGCCGATTCTCCAGGGGATGTGGTGCGACGGACAACTGTGGTCATCACTATGCTTTCAGATGATCATGCGGTAAAGGAAATTTATTCTGGTGCGGAAGGCATTATTCCTTCATTACAACAAGGTGGCGGTGCCAGAATCGTTATGGATTGCAGCACGATTTCCCCCCAAACGAGTATGGAATTGGCTCGAAAGTTAGAAGAGCTTGGCGTCGACATGCTGGACGCTCCAGTTACTGGTAGTAAACCGCAAGCAATCGAAGGAATTTTGACATTTATCGTAGGCGGCAAAAAAGAAATCTTCGAGCAATGCGGACCTATTTTCGAAGCAATGGGTAAGAAAGCTGTCTATATGGGGGACAGCGGATCCGGCTCGAAAACGAAGCTTGCCAACAATGCACTTGTTGCGTCGAATTTGATTGCTTTATCGGAAAACATAGCGTTAGTGAAAAAATGTGGCTTGGATCCGGCTTTATTTCTGGAGGTCATTGCCGGTGGCGGAGCCCGTAGCGGTATGGCTGAGATGAAAGGACCGAAGATATTAAACCGGGATTTTTCACCTCAATTTATGACGCAATTAATGTTGAAGGACTTGAAGCTGGCAACCCAATTGGCGGATTCGATTCAAGTACCTATGCCTGCGTTGGGAGTGGCCAAACAAATCTTTCAAATCGCATGCAATGAAGGCGCGGGATCGGAGGATATGAGTGCTGTTGTCAAATCCTTTGAGCAGTGGGCTCAATGGGATCCAGGTAATAGCTGATAAACGTATAGTCTGGTCACAAAAAATAAGCGATAGTCATAAAGATAGCCAATAAGTCTTGGACTATCGCTTGGAATTTCAATCCAATTATTCAATGATTTCTTTTCCGAGTTTTTGCACGAGTGAGAAGGTTCGTTATGAAATCTGATTTCTGTTCGGAATATGCCAACAAAGTTCGAAAGCCCTTCTGGAAGACGTCTATTTTATGTTCAGCATAATGCTGTGCTTCATCCGGATTATGTCGTAGATAGTCTCTTATCATGATATTATTATCCCACAACGCCGACCTATATTGTGTAACTGCAAGATTAAACGAGCGCTGACCCCGTTTTCGAAAAGAAATTCGTTCCGGAATACCTGCAGAACCCAGGCATTCATAGCCTAAAGTTTCTAATCCTTTAAGATGCAACTTTGCAATGTTTGGGAAGTCGGTTATACCTATGAGTATGTCGACAACGGGCTTTGCTACTAATCCCGGAATTGATGTGCTGCCAAAATGCTCGATATAAACCTCTTGTCCAAAAATCGAATATAACGCAGATGTTTCTTCGATATACCATAAAGGCCACTCAGAATCGTACTCCCTAATTGTGATTTCTTCGTCCAACTCCATGATATGCCCTCCCATTCAACCTTTCTTGTTAGAAGATATCAAACACTGTCTAATAACTTTATTTTCCAGTTTAACACTTTATTTTCGTAGAACAAAGAGTAATCTTCATCGGCGGAGGAAGTATTATCAAAAGCATACTGCCCAAAGCCGTTACCATATGTCCATTTCATCAAGAATTCTGGTATGTGTGTTGCCGTCGAATGGCCCTTCTTTCATAGGAAGGGCTTTTTCATTTTCGTGATTTCCATAACAAAAATTTACAAATTTTTCTCCTCGTGTAAGGTATTATGACTTTAATGATTTGGCGAAGTAAGAAAATAAGGGGATGTGTTTGTACTATGATTTTGATCCAGGAGGGATAGAGATGAAGGCTTTTTTTGAGAATCAACACAATTACGAAACGATTCCTTTCAGTGTGATGATTTCCGATAATCTTAATTTTTTACCGCACTGGCATGTAGAGGTGGAGATGATTCTGGTGCTGGATGGGATGATTGAGATGGGAATTAATACAGAGAGAAAGCGCTTGCATCCGGGAGATTTCGCTGTATCGTTCAGTAACGACATCCACTCCTATACGACTGCTGAAGAGAGCTCGGTCATTCTAATCAAGTTTCTACCTGAGTTTGTCGACGGCACCGGGATGTGGCAGAAAAATCATCGCCTTCTCTATCCATTTATTTCAAATAGCGCTTACGCGAAAACGATGCTCTGCAAAGATATTCATGGGGAAATGACTCGTTTAATCCATGGTATTCTGAACGAGGAGAGATTACAAGCAGACTGCTATACATGGATGATTAAAGGAAAGCTGCTGGAGCTATGCGCGATTTTACTGCGACATCTGCCGAAAGCGCACGCCGATCAAGAGAGTAAACATGCACAGAGTGTCTCCGGGATACGGCTTGTGAGGGCTGCCCTGCAGTACATTGAAGAAAATTGTACGCGCAACATCACGCTCGATGAAATATCCAAGCGTATGAATTTGAGTCCGTATTATTTCTCGCGTTTGTTCAATCAGGTGACCGGGATGAATCTGAAGAGTTATCAAAATTTGCTTCGCCTCAATAAGGCTGAGAGCATGATTTTGGGCGAAAATGCACCGATTACAGAAATTGCATTTGAATGCGGTTTTAACAGTCTGCGAACATTTAATCGCTGGTTTCGCCTCATGAAGGGCTTTTCCCCTTCGGAGCTGCGCAAAAACCATACCTATCCCTAATACAAGTACGCTCTTATCAGTGGTGCAGGTGCTAGGCATAAAAGGATATAAATTCCCGCGAACCGGTCTATTGTAGCGCCGCTGTTGATAGTCAGCGACCCTGCAAGGGCCGTTTTTTACGTTCAGCTTAATTATGAAAACAACAAAAAATGGCTGATGAATCGGCAATTCGTGGCGAGAATCCGCTTTCATTTTGGGGGAAAATGGTCTACAAGGAGGTGAAATCGTGCATGAGCTGTTAGAAACCTGGTAGTAACTGCCGGATGCCTGCAGCTGAAAGTGTAAGTGGTGTATTCGTAAGCAGCAAATATGCATGAACGGAGGCGTGTTGGATGGGGGTTATTAACAGAAATGCGGTTTGCCAGGTCGCTTTGGTCGTCAAAGATATCGAGAAGGCAGCACAGCTCTATGCGTCACTGTTCGGAGTAGAGGTTCCAAACATATTTACAATTCCGCCGAGAGAAGTAGCAAATACGACTTACCGAAATCAACCGACATCAACTCGTGCTAAATTGGCTGTGATTGATTTGGGACCTCTCGTTTTGGAACTGACGGAGCCTGATGATGAACCTAGCTCGTGGAAGGAGTTCTTGGAGACGAAAGGCGAGGGTGTTCACCATATCGGTTTTATGGTGCAGGATCGGGAGAAGGTCGTCGAGTACTTTGCCGAAATGGGCGTACCTGTCAGACATTACGGGGAGTATCCCGGCGGGAGCTATACGTTCATGGATAGTGCCGCTCAGCTCGGGGTCATTCTCAATATTAAACACGAAGTGAAATGAGTGAAGATGGAGGCGATAGCCATGAAGAAAGCATGGTCTTCGATGATAGCCTGCACGCTGACTGCGACTCTGATCGCCGGCTGCTCCACGGCAGGTAACGGGAGTTCGCAGAATCAACAGACTGCCCAAGGTGATGGCAAATCAAGCCAATCAGGTGGCCGCGTTCTCAATTACTGGAGCCCGTTTAGTGGTGACTCGCAGAAATGGGATCAAGAGCGGATCGCAGCCTTTGAGAAGAAGACAGGCATCAAGGTCAACGTCACGTTCGTACCGAACGGCGGATTAAACAATGGCAAACTGCTGGCCGCCATCACTGGTAATTCGGCGCCTGACCTTGTTGAAGCTGATAGCCCGGCTCTGGCATACAGCTATGCGGCTCAAGGCTCGTTGGAAAGCTGGGATACTCATATCGATCAACTCGGACTCGGTCAAAACTTGATGCCGGGTTTCAAGGATTTGATGCAATATAATGGAAAAACGTTTCTGATTCCGCAGGATTCCAACGTACTCATGCTTTACTACAATACGGATATGTTCAAAGAAGCCGGCCTGGATCCGAACAAACCGCCGACAACGATTGAGGAACTTGACCAGTATGCGGAGAAACTGACGAAGATGAACGGCAATAAGATTGACAGGATGGGCTTTATTCCCTGGACGGACAGCGGAGGCGACGCGTTCACATGGCTGTGGATGTTCGGCTCAAAGATTTACGATTCTTCAACAGGCAAACTGGCGCTGACGGACGACAAGAGTGTTGCCGTGTACAACTGGATGAATAAATATGCGCAAAAATACAACCCGGCCCAATTAAAATCGTTTACATCCGGTTTTGGCGGCATGTTCTCGCCTGATCACCCGTTCATGACCGGCAAGGTCGCCATGACCGTTACGGGCAACTGGTTCACGAATGCGCTGCGTATTTACGCGCCTAACGTGAAGTATGGCGTCGCAAAAATTCCTGTGCCGCCAGGCGGGCGGGAGAATGGAACCTTGCTTAACTCCAACGTATTCATGATTCCGAAGGGCTCGAAGAATGTCGATCTTGCCGTTGAATTTGTGAAGTTCGGATTGGCTCCTGAAATCAACGGTCCTAACTTTGACCAGTGGCGTTCGATTCCGGTTACTGACAGCAAGTTCGATGAAGTGAGCTGGACGAAGCAGGGCGACCCGATCTATAAGCTGGAGAGGGAGCTTGCGAATTCTCCGAATGCCGGACATCCTGCGCTTACCAAAATCTCACCTCAGCTTTCTGATGAATTGAAGGCGCTGCAAGACAATGTCATTTACAACAACAAGGACCCGAAGGAGCTGCTTCAAGCGCTGCAGGATAAATTGCAGAAGGCTCTTCAGTAGCCGGATAAAAGTAAAGGATGATGGCAATGTCGATCCCTTCGATAGAAAGAAAAAGAGACTACCAGCTCGCGTCCGCTCACCAAAGGCAGTCGTTCAAAAACGGCATACAGCTGACGGCACAGTATATCCTTCTGCTTATCTTTGCCGTTTGCTTTCTCATCCCTTTCTTTTGGCTTGTTTCGGAATCGTTAAAAAAACCCTCTGAGCTGTTCGAGGTGCCGATGCTCTGGTGGCCGAAATCGCCACAGTGGAGCAATTTTACACTCATGTTCTCATCTTTTCCATTCCTTCTCTATTTGAAAAACACGATGATGCTTGTCATTCCGACGATGATCGGCAGTATTGTGTCCAATGCCCTTGTCGCTTACGGATTCTCCAGGCTGGAATGGAAGTACCGGGAGCAGGTGTTCGTCATTGTATTGATCACCATGATCTTGCCGTTCCAGGTGACGATGATCCCCTTGTTTCTACTTTTCAAGGAGCTGCACTGGGTCAATACCTATTTGCCGCTGACCGTTCCGCATTTCTTCGGCAATCCGTTCTTTATTTTTCTGCTTCGCCAATTCCTGCTTGGTATACCGAAGGAACTATCCTTTTCTGCGAGAATCGACGGCGCTAACGAATTCCAGATCTTTTATCGGATCGTGATGCCGCTGGCCAAACCCGTTCTTACGACTGTTGCGATCTTTGCGTTCTTGCATACGTGGAACGATTTCATCGGACCGCTCATTTATTTGAGCGATAATCACATGTATACACTGTCACTGGGCGCACAGCAAATAATGGGCACGCTCGATCCGAAATGGAACATCCTGATGGCGCTCGGCGTAACGATGACGCTTCCGGTGCTGGTGCTGTTCTTCATCATGCAAAAATATTTTATCCAAGGCATTACGATGTCCGGGATGAAGGGATAAGGAGGAGCGTATGAACAAACGCCTGAATATCAAGCAGCGGGATTTGCGCAACGCGATGCTGTTCATCTCTCCCTGGATTGTCGGTACACTCGTCTTCAAGCTTTATCCGATTCTCGCTTCCTTCTATTATTCGCTGACTGATTATTCGGTGGTCAATCCGCCTGTTTATGTCGGCCTGGATAATTATGCGTCTTTGTTTCACGATCCGCTATTCTACCAATCTCTTGCCAACACGCTTTATATGGGGGTATTCGGAACGGCTCTGACGACTGCATTCGCTATATTGATTGCCGTGCTGCTGAACAATCGGAAGCTGAAAGGTCTCTCGTTCCTTCGCGTCGTATTCTTCCTGCCTACGCTAGTGCCGGTTGTCATTATCGGCATTCTTTGGATCTGGCTGCTGCAGGCCGACAACGGCGTTATTAATACGCTCCTGAGCTACATCGGCATCGACGGTCCGGCTTGGCTGGCCGATCCTTCATGGGCTAAACCGTCTTTCATCCTGATGATGCTGTGGTCATCAGGCGGTGCGATGATCATTTACATTGCCGGCCTGCAGGAAATACCGGAGTCGCTTTACGAATCGGCGGCCATTGACGGGGCCGGGTTTCTCAGACAGACGCTGAGTATCACCCTGCCCCTACTGTCGCCCGTTATTCTATTTAATGTGGTAACACTGGTGATCAATGTGTTTCAGTGGTTTGCCGAACCGCTAATTATGACATCGGGCGGGCCGGATAATGCAACGTTGTTTTATTCCTTGAACCTGTTCCGAAATGCATTCCAATATTTTAAAATGGGGTATGCTTCTGCGATGGCCTGGATCTTGCTGCTAATCGCCATGGTCATTATACTCATCCTGTTTAAGCTAAATAAGAAATTCGGACATATCGAATAAACCTTTAAAGGAGCGATGAACGATGGAACAAAACGTACTGGGCACAAATGTAGTGACTCAAATCGGTATTCTCGTGCATGACATCGAAAAAACAGCAAAGGCTTATGCTGAGTTTCTCGGTGTCGAACCCCGTTTTGTGACGACGGACGAATATGAAAAAGCGCAAACTGCGTATAAGGGCAATGCCACAAAGGCAAGATCCAGGCTTGCATTCTTCAAGATCGGCCCGTCGCTTGACCTGGAGCTGATACAACCGGATCATGAGCCAAGCACATGGCGCAATGATTTGAATGAATTTGGCGAAGGCGTACACCATATCGCTTTTGTCGTGAATGGTATCAAGGAAAAAATCATCAAGCTCAGCGAGAAGAAAATGCCCTTGCTGCAAACGGGTGAATATACGGGCGGACGGTATGCTTATATCGATGCCAAGGATGAACTAAAGGTGATCCTGGAGCTGTTAGAAAACGATTGATAAGAACTAGGAGCTAGGGGGCGTCTGGTCATGGAGAAACGTCAGTACGGAAATACCGATTTGCAGGTAAGTGTTCTCGGCCATGGCGGCGGGGAGCTTGGAGGACTCGGCGCAGCGGAGCTGCATCCGAAGAAGCTCGAAGTATCGGAGGCGGTCCGTGTCTTGTCAACTGCTCTTGACACTGGGGTGAATGTGATCGATACGGCCGAGTGCTACAATGATAGCGAGGAATTAATCGGTCAAGCGATTTCTCACCGGCGAAAAGAATTCTACCTATTCACGAAGTGCGGCCATTCGCAAGGCTTCGAGCTTCCTCACTGGCACAAGGATATGTTGGAGGCTAGTATAGACAGGAGCTTGAGAAGGCTTAGAACCGACTATCTCGATGTCGTACATTTGCATACATGCTCAGAAGCGATCCTCCGGCAAGGAGACGCGATCGATGTACTCCTGCGCGCCAAGGAGAAGGGCAAGATTCGCTACATAGGCTACAGCGGCGACCATAAGGAGGCGCTATATGCGGTCAGATGTGGCGCCTTCGATTCCTTGATGACATCCGTTAACATCGCGGATCAGGAGGCGATCGAACTGACGATTCCGGAAGCGGCACGTGCTGGGCTGGGCATAACGGCCAAACGTCCCGTCGCCAATGTCGTGTGGCGGTACGAGGCATTGCCGCAAAATCCGTACCATCATGACTATTGGCATCGGCTTAAGCAACTGAATTACGATGCTCTACAGAGAAGCTTCCGTGAGGGCTTCGCCATGGCTTTGCGTTTTACCTTATCGGTTCCGGGTATCCATACGGCAATTATCGGGACGACGAATCCGGCGCGATGGGGCGTGAATGCAGAAGTTGCCCGACAAGGGCCGCTGTCTGAAGCTGATTATGCGTCGATCCGAGCAGAGTGGAAGATTCGGGCTGGCGCCGATTGGATCGGATTAGAATAGGGGGTCCAGTAACTATGAAACGTATCGTAGCAATTATCGGTGATTACTATCATGAACCTGAACGGATCCGCCAATCTCTGGAGCAAGCTCTGCTTCTGCCCGACGGTTCCAGATTAGCAGAGGT
>Ga0209566_100457_pt1 | contig 29875 bp, 22 predicted proteins | sample Araplavi_mTSA_r2_2_FD_184287 | JGI IMG/M metagenome (GOLD analysis project Ga0209566, IMG submission 184287) | Arabidopsis root microbial communities from North Carolina, USA - plate scrape CL_Cvi_mTSA_r2 (SPAdes) (version 2) | ecosystem: Host-associated > Plants > Roots > Endosphere | place...
TCGACCGTGCTGCTCACGACGCGCCGGCCGGAAAAGCTCGAGGCGTCGCTGTCGACGCAGTTCTTTACGCAGCGCTACCACGACGGCTACGGATTCGCGGACAGCCTCGGCGGCAATCACCAGACCGCACGGATCGCGAACCGCGTCGGGCGGTTCTGGTTCGCGCTGTCGCTCGACCGGCTCGAGAACAACGGTCAGCCGATGCAATATGCGAGCCCCAATTCGGCGTACAACCCCAAGCTTGGCGCCGCCGTGCCCGTGAGCGGCGCCGCGACCGACATCGGGCCCAACGGCAAGCCGCGGACGATCGTCGGCGCGCAGACGATCGAGCGGACCGAACAGCTCAACGAGACGATCCGGGTGGGCTACGCGTTCACCGACCGAATCGATGCGACGCTCACGCTCGGGCATTGGGAGAACCATTACCGGCAGCACGGCGAAACCTTCCTGCGCGATGCGGCCGGCAATCCGGTCTACGGCGGCAACGTGTCGATCGGTGGCCAGAGCATGACCGTTGCGCCGAATGCGTTCGCGCCGCAGCGCGGCGACCAGGAGAACTGGCTGTACGCGCTCGGGCTGAACGGCCGGCTCGATTCAGGCTGGCGCCTGTCGGGTGTCGTATCCGCGTACGACGTGTCGCGTGACGTGCAGCGCTCGGCGTCGATCGTGCAGGGCGGTGCAGGCACGCTGTTCCAGGGAGACGGCACCGGCTGGCGCACGCTCGACCTGAAGGCCGAGGCGCCGGAAGTGAAGGGCCACACGTTCACGTTCGGCTATCACTACGACAACTACTTCCTGCGCAACGTCACGTACAACACGGCCGACTGGCTGGCCGGGCCGACCACGTCGCTCGCGAGCACCTATCGGGGCGACACGCGCACGCAGGCGCTGTTCGGGCAGGATGCGTGGCGCTTCGCACCGGGCTGGCTCGCGACGCTGGGGCTGCGCTACGAACGCTGGGATGCGTACGGCGGCGCGCTCGGCAACGCGAGCGGCACGCTCGGTTATGCGGATCGCAGCGCGAATGCGTTGTCGCCGAAAGTCGCGTTGCAATGGGATGCGACCGACGTCTGGCGCTTCCGGCTGTCGTTCGCGACGGGAACGCGTTACCCGACGGTCGGCGAACTGTTCCAGGGCACGATCTCGAACAACGCAATCGTCAACAACAACCCGAACCTGCGGCCGGAAAAGGCGATCGACTGGGACTTCACGGCCGAGCGCGACGTGGGTGTCGGCGTCGTGCGTGCCAGCGTGTTCCAGAGCGATCTGCGCGATTCGATCTACAGCCAGACGACGGTGTCGGGTGCGACGACGGTGACCAACATCTCGAACGTCGATCGCGTGCGCGTGCGCGGTGTCGAACTTGCGTTCAGCGGCGAGAACGTCGGGCTGCGCGGCCTCAGTCTCGACGCGAACGTGTCGGCGAGCAACGCGCAGATCCTCGCCGATGCCGCGAATCCCGCGTACGTCGGGTCGCGCTTTCCGCGTATTCCGCGCATGCGTGCAAACCTGCTCGCGTCGTACCGCTTCGACGAACACTGGCTCGCGAGCGTCGGCGTGCGCTATTCGGGCCGCCAGTTCAACATGCTCGACAACAGCGACGTGAACCCGGATGTCTACGGCGGGACGAGCTCGTTCACGATCGTCGACCTGAAGGCGCGCTACCGCTTCGACCGTCACTGGACCGCGTCGGTCGGCATCGACAACCTGACGGACCGCCGCTACTACGTGTTCCACCCGTATCCGGGCCGTACTTTCTACGGAGAACTGAAATGGTCACTGTGAAATCGCTCGCGGCAGGCGGCGCGCTGTGGTGCGCGTTGCTGTCGACTGCCGGGGCGCACGACACCCACGTCGTGCCGAAGGCCGACGATTCGCACGCCGCGCACATGAGCATGCAGGCTGCGCCCGCGCAGCAGAAGCAGCCGCTCGCGACGGGGGCGGCATTCGACACGCATCACCGGCTGTGGGGCGCGTGGGTCGAAGGCGCGCATGTCGTCGTCGCGCAGTCCGACGACGCGGGCCGCACGCTGTCCGCGCCTGCCACCGTCAACGCGATGCCGGAGCCGATCTACACGAGCGCCGAGAATCGTCCGAAGATCGCTACGAGTCCGGACATGCAGTTCGCGATGGTCGCAATGGATGTGTACGACGACAACGGCCCGGCGACCTCCCGGGCACTCGCGCAGATGCATCTGCCGCCGCAGGTCGCGCAGTACGCGAACGCCGAGCCGATGCCCGAGCGGCTGCGCGCGGCGCTCGATGCGGGATGGAGAGGGGAGATGCCGCGCACCGTATGGATCGGGTGCGATGGCGCACGCGAAGCGCGCAGCGGATTGCTGACGGCCGACGTGCTCGACGGCGGGTTGCAGCGCGCCAGGCGCTGAACGGGCCGGTGGCGCGCGGCGAACGGGCCGCGCGCCGGCCTGATGCGGAAACGCGCCCGAAGGCGCGTGGAGAGAAGCGTCAGGCCGCTCGCTTGAATAGCCGGATCACGAACAGCAGGATCACCGCACCGACGACCGCGACGATCACCGATCCGATGAAACCGCTGCCGATGCTGATGCCGAGCAGCCCGGCGAGCCAGCCGCCGATCACTGCGCCGACGATCCCGACGATGATGTCGACGATCAGCCCGAAGCCGCCGCCCTTGACGAGCAAGCCGGCAAGCCAGCCTGCGATCGCGCCGATGATGAGCCACATAATCAAGCCATGAGTCATGGTGGTCCTCTCCTTGTGTTGTGTCGAATGACCGGACGTCGGCTGTCGCCGCAAGCTGAATGAAGGCGGCATTGCGACCCGCCGCGCCGCCCACGCAATGTAACGCGATAGACGGGTCGGAATCGTTAAGTAATGTTATGCACCCGTAACCGGATTTTCCAGGGAATTCGTCTGCATACGGCGAGGCTGGCGCACGGGCGATGCGCGGCGAAATGAATCTGTAAGGAATGGCCACCGGTGAAGCTGGTCGGCCGAGAGCGTCATCGTCCGAGCGTCGAAGCCTGCATGCCCGCGGCGGGCAATCCGCCGCTTGCGTCGGCAATCAGCCGTGCGACGGTCGCGGTGTCGCCGATCGCCTCGATCGACAGCAGTGCGAAGCGGGCGAGAAAGAGCGATGCATCGGCTTCACCGATCCGCGTCATCGTGCGGCACAGGTCGGTGTAGAGGGTGTCGCGTTCGGTATCCGTCATCATGCGGTCTCCTGAGGATCGGTCGATGCGCAAGGATGGAGTGCGCGTTCGAGTGCGGCGGCCACGTCGCCGGCGCGCGCGTCGTGCCAGCGGCCGAGTACGTGACCGTCCGGACGCACGAGATAGACGGTGCCGTCGCGCGCGCCGTACATGTCAAACAGGCGGCCGTCGACGTCATGGCCGCCGCAGGCCGGTTGCCGTGGCGCCGCATGCCGTGCGAGCGTGACGAGCGCGAACGGCATCCGCGCAGCCTGCAGGCGCCATTCGAGATCGGCCAGCGTCGCCTCGGGCACGCCGTCGGCAGTGAAGCAGAATGCGGTGAAGCGCGGAGCGACGAGGTCGGTCAGGTGGCCGCGGCGCACGTCGCTGCCGTGTGCCGTGTACAGCATCAGCGGGCATTCGGCGAGCACCGTGCCGGGCGCGGGGCCGGCCGAAAACGTGTCGCGTTCGGCCGCGTTGAGCGACGACGTCGCATACGCGATGGCCGTCGTCTGGCGCGGATTGATCAGCGAGCGCAGCGTGGGATGCCGGACCGCGAGCGACAGCACGGCCTTGCGCATCAGTTCGAACGCGAACGACGGCGGCGCCATGAACTCGGTGCTCTTGGTGCCGTAGCGGAGGTTCTCGTGCGTCGCGAACACGCGTTCGTCCGAGTAGCTGTCGAGCAACGTGTCCGATGCGAGTCCGTGCGTCACGTACGCGAGTTTCCATGCCAGGTTGTCGGCATCGTCGATGCCCGAGTTCGCGCCGCGCACGCCGAAGATCGGCACGAGGTGCGCAGCGTCGCCGCAGAACAGCACGCGACCGTGTCGATAGCGTTCGAGTGTCAGTGCGTTCGCCTTGTAAATCGTGATCCAGATCGGCGACCAGTCGCCGCGCTCGCCCATCATGTCGAGCAGGTTCTGCACGCGCGGGATCACGTTCTCCGGTTTCACGGCGGCTTCGGCATCCTCATCGTCGCGCAACTGATAGTCGATCCGCCACACGTTGTCGGGCTGCTTGTGAACGAGCACCGTCGAGCCCGGGTTCGACGACGGGTCGAAGTACGCCAGTCGTTCGGTCGGCCGGTCGCTGTCGAGCGCGATGTCGACGATCACGTAGCGGCCCTCGTAGCTCGTGCCGCGGAGCGACAGGCCGAGCGCGTCGCGCATCGTGCTGCGCCCGCCGTCGCACGCGACGACCCGGTCGGCGTCGAGTGCGTAGCCGCCGAGCGGCGTGTCGACGTCGAGTCGCACGCCGTCCGGTTGCCGGGTCACGCCGATGACTCTCGTCTGCCAGCGGATCTCGATGAGTTCGCGGCGGCGCAGCGCGGCGTCGAGCAGGAACTGCTCGATGTGATACTGTGCGAGATTCACCATCGGCGGCAGCTTCTGGTTTTCGTCCTGCGGCATCGTGAAATGCAGCACTTCGTCGCGACGGTAGAAGCTGCGCCCGCCGGTCCACGGCAACCCCTTGCGCAGGAAGTCGTCGAGCGCACCGAGCCGCTCGATGATCTCGAGGCTGCGCCGCGAGATGCAGATGGCGCGGCTGCCGTGGCAGACTGCGTCGTCGGCCTCGATCAGCACGCTGCGGATGCCGTGGTTCGCAAGGCCGAGCGCGACGGCCAGGCCGACGGGGCCGCCACCGACGATCGCAACGCGATGCCGGTGCGTATCGATACCGTCGTCGCAGGCCGGCAGATGCGCGGGATGGCGCTCGGCGACGAACGGGTAGGGCTTGAAGTCGATATCCATCGTTGGCTTCCAGGGTTGTCCGGCTCGACGTGCGCGCATCGACGCAAAGATGCGCGCAACAGGTCGGGACAGTATGGAAGCCGGTCGTGCGTCGGTTGTCCCCAATTCGGGTACAGCGAGGGGCTCAACGCAGGCCGCGACGTTTCACGGCTGCATGCACAGCGCAAACAGCTCGCGCTGGCTCGAGATGCCGAGACGCCGGTATGCGCGCTTCTGGTAGGTGACGACACTCGATGCCTTCACGCCGATCGTCTCGCCGATCTCGTGCGCGGTCTGGCCGTCGAGTACGCCGCGCAGCACGTCGAACTCGCGCTTGGACAAATCGGGGCATGCATGGCGCAGTCGCGCGAGCATCCGTTGCGGGATACCGATCTGCGCGGCACCGGCGAGCGCGTAGTGATGCCTTGCGGCCTGCGCGATCAGCGGCGCGAGCGCTTCGATCGCGGCGATCTCGCGCGGCTGGAATGCGCCGCTGCGATGCGCGCGGTACAGGTTGATCGACAGCCACGTCGCATCGCCGGGCTGCATCAGCAGCGCCAGCCGGTCGGAAACGTCGGGGCCGCGGTAGCACGCGGCACGATACGCTTCGTGATCGATCTCGTCGCCGGCCTGCTGGTGCAGCAGCAGATCGTGGCGGCGTGTGCCGCGATGGGCGGTCGACACGATCTGCTGGTTGCCGTCGAGTGCGTAGAAATGTCGTGCGTAGGTGTCGGCGAGGTCGCGCAGGTAGCGGCCTCCGCGATGATCGGCGACCGACATCGTGCGCGGGCGATTGCCGAACTCGTACGCGAAGATCGTGCACTGCGTGATGGACAGCGCGTCGTCGAACAGCTTCAGGATTTCGGCCGCGAATGCGTTCGGCTCGTTGCCGCCGATCGCGGCGACGAGGCGCGTCGCGCGGGACACGTCCAGCTGCGCGGCGAGATTCGCTCGCTCGAGACGCCAGGTGCGCATGAAGAAGGGGACGAGGGTGGAGTGTCCGGCGATTGTAGTCGTCGGCGCGTGATACGGGAGTCCGGGGATGCCCGCAAGCGGACTGGGTGAGGCGAGAGGGCGGGCGCACGATTTCGGCGCCGGAAAAGAGAAAAGGCCTGACAAGCGATGCTTGTCAGGCCTTTATGTCTTGGTGCCGGAGATAGGAGTCGAACCTACGACCTTCGCATTACGAATGCGCTGCTCTACCAACTGAGCTACACCGGCAGCAGAGAAATGAAATTATATGGTGATTTCCGGGATCTTGGCAATAGGTTTTGCGAATTTTTTTTCAGCTTGCTGCTGCTGCTTCGCGAAACCATCGATCCGGCGGACTTCCCGCTTTCACTTCACTGTGATGCGACCGGTCAGGGCCACATCAAGAGGCGCGATTGTACTTGCGCATCGCACCTCCGTCTAGTGCTGCAGTGCAATTATTTTGCTTCGTCGTGATAGCCGGTCACGCGCTCGACTTCGTTCTTCGAGCCAAGGAACACGGGCACGCGCTGGTGCAGGCCCGTCGGCTGGACTTCCATGATGCGCTGCGTGCCCGTCGTCGCGGCGCCGCCCGCTTGTTCGACGATGAACGACATCGGGTTCGCTTCGTACATCAGGCGCAGCTTGCCCGGACGATCGGGCGTGCGCTTGTCGGCCGGGTACATGAAGATGCCGCCGCGGTTCAGGATCCGGTGCACGTCGGCGACCATCGAGGCGATCCAGCGCATGTTGAAGTTGTCGCCGCGCGGGCCGTCCTTGCCGGCGTTCAGTTCGTCGACGTAGCGCTTGACCGGGTCGTACCAGTGGCGTGCGTTCGATGCGTTGATCGCGTATTCGCGCGTGTCGGCCGGGATCTGCATGTTGCTCTGCGTGAGCACCCACGAGCCGACTTCGCGGTCGAGCGTGAAGCAGTTCACGCCGTTGCCGGTCGTCAGCACGAACACCGTCTGCGGGCCGTACACGGCGTAGCCGGCCGCGACCTGCTGCGTGCCCGGCTGCAGGAACGATTCCTCGGTTGCCTGCTTGCCGTCCGGGCAGCGCAGCACCGAGAAGATCGTGCCGATCGACACGTTCACGTCGATGTTCGACGAACCGTCGAGCGGATCGAACACGAGCAGGTATTCGCCGCGCGGGTAGTTCGCCGGGATCGGGAAGAAGGTTTCCATTTCTTCCGATGCCATCGCGGCGAGGTTGCCGCCCCATTCGTTCGCGTCGAGCAGGATCTCGTTCGACAGGATGTCGAGCTTCTTCTGCACTTCGCCCTGGACGTTCTCGCTGCCGGCGGTGCCGAGCGCCTCGCCGAGCGCGCCCTTCGACACGTTGTAGCTGATCGCCTTGCACGCGCGTGCGACGACTTCGATCAGCAGGCGCAGGTCGGCGGGGAGGTTGTTGGTCTCACGTTGCTGTTCGATCAGGAACTTCGACAGCGTGGTGCGGCGGGCAATGGACATGACAGACTCCAGAAGGCCAAAGAATCCTTGAATGGCCGCAATTTTACCCGTCGCGCCTCCCGTGCCGCCGGCTTTTTTCGTCCGGTTACATGGCCGGGCGGCCGGATCGGCCCGGTTTCAGGCGGCGACGACGCGCGGGACGCGCCATGCAGCGGCGGCAAGCGGCGCGGTCAGACCCCGCAACTGTGTCCGGGGCCGGCAGTATTCACGCAGTAAAAAAAGCCGGTGCCGCCATGGGCGGCACCGGCTTTTTTGCGTGTGAGCGATGCGGAGGATTGCGTTACGCGAGCGCCTTCTCGACGATCTCGCGCACGTCGCGCGATTTCGCGCCGGCGGCGACCTGCTCGAGCGCTTCGCGCATGCGGTCGCGCAACGCGGGCGTGAAGCGGCGCCACAGTTCGAGCGAGCGGGCGAGGCGCGCCGCGACCTGCGGATTGATCGCGTCGAGCGCGAGCACCTGTTCGGCCCAGAATGCATAACCCGAGCCGTCCGCCGCGTGGAATTGCGCGGGGTTGGCCGCGCAGAAGCTGAAGATCAGCGAACGTGCGCGATTCGGATTCTTCAGGTTGAACGCGGGGTGCGCGAGCAGCTTGCGAACCTTCGCGAGCGTCGGCTGCGCGGGCGTACCGCGTTGCGCGGCCTGCATCGCGAACCATTTGTCGATCACGAGCGCTTCCTTCTCGAAGCGGCGGTAGAAATCGTCGAGCGCGTGCTCGGCCGGTTCGTTCGCGCCGGCGGCCGCGGCGGACAGCAGCGCGCCGAGTGCGGCCGCGCGATCGGTCATGTTGTTCGCCGCGTCGTATTGCGCGGTCGCGAGGCGCACGGCATCGGCCGGATCCTCGAGTTCGGCGAGATACGCGAGCGCGAGGTTCTTCAGCGCGCGGCGGCCGGAGGCCTCGGGCGTCGGTTCGTAGGCGCCGGGCGTCTGGTGCTGCTCGTATGCGGCGAGCCAGTCGGCGCGCAGCGCGGTGGCGAGCTGGCGGCGCACGAACTGGCGCGCGCGATGCACGGCGGCCGGATCGGCTTCCGCCATCTGGTCGGCGAGGTAGGTTTCCGACGGCAGCGTCAGTGCGAGTTCGCGGAACGCAGGCGACAGCGTCGCGTCGGTCAGCACGCGGCGGAAGGCGGCAACGAAGTTCTCGCCGAGCGTGAGCGGCTCGTTCGCGGCGGCGCGCGCGGCGAGCGTCAGCAGCGCGCGCGTCGCGAGGCGCTGGCCGGCTTCCCAGCGGTTGAACGGATCGCTGTCGTGCGCGAGCAGGAATGCGAGGTCGTCGTCGCTGTAGTCGTACTCGACGATCACCGGCGACGAGAAGTTGCGCAGCAGTGACGGCAGCGGTTGTTCCGGCACGTCGACGAACGTGAAGGTCTGTTCGGTGTCGGTGAAGTCGAGCACGCGCGTCGTGCCCACCGCGGCGGCTTCGCCGTCGAGGCGCAGCGGCAGGTCGCGGCCGTCGCGGCCGATCAGGCCGATCGCGAACGGGATCAGCAGCGGCCCTTGCTGCGTTTCGCGCGCGGCCGGCGACGCGTCGCCGTAGCCCTGCGCGAGCGTGACGGTATAGCGGCGCGCGGCCGCGTCGTACGCGGTGCGCACCGACACGCGCGGCGTGCCGGCCTGGCTGTACCAGCGCTCGAACTGCGCGAGGTCACGCCCGTTCGCGTCGGCCATCGCATGGCGGAAGTCGTCGCAGGTCACGGCGTGCCCGTCGTGGCGCTTGAAATACAGGTCCATCCCCTTGCGGAAGCCGTCGCGGCCGAACAGCGTCTGGTACATCCGCACGACTTCCGAGCCTTTCTCGTAGACGGTCATCGTGTAGAAGTTGTTGATCTCGACGTAGCTCTCCGGGCGCACCGGGTGCGCCATCGGGCCGGCATCCTCGGCGAACTGCAGCTGGCGCAGCACGCGCACGTCCTCGATGCGCTTGACCGCGCGGGCCGCCGATTCGACGGCGTCGCCCGCGGCCATGTCGGCCGAGAATTCCTGGTCGCGGAACACCGTCAGGCCTTCCTTCAGGCTCAGCTGGAACCAGTCGCGGCAGGTCACGCGGTTGCCGGTCCAGTTGTGGAAGTACTCGTGGCCGACCACCGATTCGATGTTCGCGAAGTCGGTGTCGGTCGCGGTCTCGGGGTTCGCCAGCACGTACTTCGTGTTGAAGATGTTGAGCCCCTTGTTTTCCATCGCGCCCATGTTGAAGTCGCCGACCGCGACGATCATGAAGCGGTCGAGATCGAGCTCGAGGCCGAAGCGCTTCTCGTCCCAGCGGATCGAATGGATCAGCGAATCCATCGCGTGACGCGTCTTGTCGAGATCGGCCGGCTCGACCCACACCTGCAGCAGCTTTTCCTTGCCCGAGCCGGTCGTGATCTTCTCCTCGATCGCGACGAGCTTGCCTGCGACCAGTGCGAACAGGTAGCTCGGCTTGCGGAACGGGTCTTCCCACTTCGCGAAGTGGCGGCCGTCGGGCAGGTCGCCGGAATCGACGAGGTTGCCGTTCGACAGCAGCACCGGGTAGGCGGCCTTGTCGGCGCGCAGCGTCACCGTGTACGACGCCATGACGTCCGGGCGATCGAGGAAGTAGGTGATGCGGCGAAAGCCTTCGGCTTCGCACTGCGTGAAGAAGTTGCCGCTCGATACATAGAGACCCGACAGCGTCGTATTCTGGTCGGGCGCGCATGCGCTTTCGAGCGTCAGCTCGAATGCATCGGGGACGTTCTCGACGGTCAGCCCGTGCTCATGCGCGCGCACGGCGCCATGCGGCGCGCCGTCCAGCCGTGCGCCGACGAATTCGAGCGCTTCGCCCATCAGCTCCAGGTGCGGCGCGGGCGCGGCGTCCGGGTTGCGGCGCACGCGCATCGTATTCCTGACGATCGTACGGGCCGGCGCGAGATCGAATTCGAGCGCAACGGCATCGATGAGAAAGGCCGGCGGCGTGTAGTCGGCGCGGCGGATCACGGTGGAGGAAGCGTTGTCGGACATGGTCGTCGAGATCGGTGGAGTGGGGGACGGGCCCGTGGCACGGGCCGGGCGAACCGGGCCATTGTACAAAGGCTTGCGGCTGCGTGCCGGGCGAACTTTTTACCGGTTCCGGGAGTCCGCGTATTATCGGCATCCCGTTACGGTTCGCGCGGTGCGACGAACGGGTGACGGATCGAAGAGGATCAACATGAAACGCGAATGGATTCAACGCGGTGCGGGCTGGGCGGCGGTGCTGTGCGTGGCGCTGCTGACCGGCTGCACCAGCTACGTGACGACCCAGGTCACGGCCTTCTCCGACTGGAGCGGCAGCGACGCGACACGCACCTATGCGTTCACCCGCACCGATGCGCAGAAGAACAGCATCGAGCAGTCGACTTACGAGCCGATCGTCGCGAACGAGCTGTCCACGTATGCGTTCCGGCAGGTGCCGCAGGCGCAGGCGCGGTATCTCGTCGGGCTGACCTATGCGGTCGGCAGCGATCTCGTGACGGTGCCGCAGCCCGTTTATTACGATCCGTGGTTCGTCGGGCCGGGGCCGTACTGGCGGCGCGGGCCGTGGGGCCCGTGGGGGCCCTGGGGGCCGATGCCGGCCGGTTATGTCGCGCAGACGTACCAGGTGTTCGACTACACGCTCGGCATCCGCATCACCGAGCGCGCGACGGGCAAGGAGGTCTACAACGTGTCCGCGCGCACGACCGGCGACAACGGCACGCTGCTGTACGCGATGCCGTTCCTTGCGCGCAGCGCGCTCGCCGATTTCCCGCTGTCGAACGGCGCGGTCCGCTCGGTCCGGCTGCCGGTCGACAAGCGCGGCGGCCCGGCGGCACCGGCCGCCAACGAGCGCGCGGTGCCGGCTGCGCCCGCTTCGGGCGCAGCCGGCAAGTAACGCGGCATCAGCCTCGGCGCGGCCGTCCGGCCGCGCCTGCCGTTTTCTTCCCCGTCAGACCCCGACGCCCAGCAGCGCCAGCGCGCCGAGCACGACGAACAGCACGGCCGCGATGCCGTGCACGAGCTTCGTCGGCAGGCGGTGCGCGAAACGGTCGCCGAGCAGGATCGCGGGCACGTTCGCGAGCATCATCCCGAACGTCGTGCCGGCCACGACACCAATGTAGTCCTGGAAGCGCGCGGCCAGCGCGACGGTCGCGATCTGCGTCTTGTCGCCCATTTCCGCGAGGAAGAACGCGACGAGGGTCGCACCGAACACGCCGAGCCGCGAGCGGTTGGCATTGGCCTCGTCGGCGTCGAGCTTGTCCGGCACGAGGATCCACAACCCCATCGCGATGAACGAGAACGCGAGCGCCCAGCGCATGATCGACGGCGTGACCAGCGCGCCGAGCCATTCGCCGAGCGCGCCGGCGAAACCGTGGTTCACGAGCGTCGCGACGAGCACGCCGAGAATGATCGGCACCGGCTTGCGATAGCGCGCGGCCAGGACGAGGGAAAGCAACTGGGTCTTGTCGCCGATTTCAGCGAGGGCGACGGCGCCGGTGGAGATCAGGAAGGCTTGAGACACGTATGGGGTTCCACGGGCCGGTGTTGTGCGTGCGAGCGACGATCCACGGCGCGCCGGGCCCTGATGCGGCGCACTGTGAACCATCGGTCTCGCCAGGCCTAGGTGGCTGCGCCCGCCATGGCCGCAAGGCCAAGTCTGTTGACGGACGCCTCCGTCACGATGCGCGCCGGGGGCGCGGGACATCGAGCGGAGCGGCTACTCCCCAATGAGCGGCGAATTCTAGCACGGCGTGTCGCGCGCGGGAAAGCGGTCGAGCGGTGCGGTGCCTGGTGTCGGGGCGGGAATTGGCGTTCGGCAAGCTCCGGCCGTACAGCAGGCCCGGCAGGCGGGTAGCGGCCGCAGGCAGACGCGGCGGCGAACGCCCGCGCCTGCCGTGACACCCCCCGGAACGCCGTTACGCGGCGGGGCGGCGCGCCGCCCCGCGCTCGTGGACGAGTTCGCCGGCCGCATAGGTGCGGTACACCGCGCGGTCGTCGCCGAGCAGCGCGAACGCGAACAGCAGTTCCTCGAGCGAATCCGCGCGCTTCGTCCGGCGCGCGAGCAGCGGCGTGGCCTGCGGATCGAGCACGACGAAGTCGGCCTCGGTGCGCGGCTTGAGCGTGCCGACCGTGTCGGCGAGGTCGAGCGCCTGCGCGGCGCCGGCCGTCGCGAGCCAGAACATCCGCGTCGCGGTCAGGTGGTGGCCCGACAGCCGCGCGACCTTGTGCGCTTCGTTCATCGTCTGCAGCATCGAGAACGACGTGCCGCCGCCGACGTCGGTCGCGAGCGTGACGGGCACGTCGTGTTCACCGGCCTTGTCGAAATCGAACAGCCCGCTGCCGAGGAAGAAGTTCGACGTCGGGCAGTGCGCGACGACGGTGCGCGTCTCGGCCATCCGGCGGCGGTCTTCGTCGTCGAGGTGGATGCAGTGGCCGTACACCGCGCGCGGGCGCAGCAGCCCGTAGCGGTCGTAGATGTCGAGATAGCTGCGATGGCCGGGGAACAGCTCGGCCACCCATTTCACCTCGTCGACGTTTTCCGCGACGTGGCTCTGTACGAACACGTCCGGATGGCGGCGCGCGAGTTCGCTGCACGCCTCGAGCTGCGCTTCGGTCGACGTCGGCGCGAAACGCGGCGTGAGCGCGTACATCTGGCGACCCTTGCCGTGCCAGCGGCCGATCAGCTCGGCACTGTCGTCGTAACCGGATTGCGCGGTATCGCGCAGGAATTCGGGGCAGTTGCGATCCATCAGCACCTTGCCCGCGATCATCCGCAGGTCGCGCGCGTCGCTTGCCGCGAACAGCGCATCGGCCGACTGCTTGTGCACCGTGCAGTAGACGAGCGCGCTCGTCGTGCCGCAGGCGAGCAGTTCGTCGACGAAGAAGTCGGCCACCTCGCGCGCATGCTCGGGATCGCCGAACTGGCGCTCGGTCGGGAACGTGTACTTGTCCAGCCACGGCAGCAGGCCCGGCGCCGGCGACGCGATCATGTCCGTCTGCGGATAGTGGATGTGCGTGTCGATGAAGCCGGGCACGATCAGCTTGTCGCGCAGGTCGTGGACGATCGCGTCGCGCGCGAGCGTCGCGGCGAGCTGCGCGTACGGGCCGGCCGCGACGACTTTGCCGTCGTCGACGATCAGGAGGCCGTCGGTCTCGTAGTTCGCGGCCTGGCTCGATTGCGCCGGGTCGCCGTTGAAAGTCAGCAGCTGGGAACGGAAAGCGGTTTGCGTCATGACGAATGGTCCTGCATCAAGGTAAGGCGAACAGAAGAAAGCGATCGACGCCGGAGGGCGGCGGGACGGCGTTTCGCGAGCGGTAGCGGCATGCTGCGTGCGGCACGACCGGAGGCGATTGCGCGGGCGAACGTGGCGGCCGAAGCCGCCGGCGAGTGGTTGCCGGCGGGCCTCGCAGCCGCTGCGTTCGCGACCGGAGCGGCAGCGAACGCAGCGGCGAACCGCGACGGCAAGCACGGGCGGGCGACGACGAATGGCGCGCTCGCCGCGCGGGCACGCACGCGACCGTTCCGGCGCGATGCCGGGCCGGTGGTTGCGAAGCGGATGCCGTTGCCGTGTTTCATCTGTCTGGCGTTCCTCGATGCGGGCCGTCAGGCGGCCTGCCAGTACGCGTCGAGGCGCGCGTACAGTGCGTCGCGCTGCGCCGGTTCGATGAACGATGCCTCGAAGCCGTTGCGGATCACCGCATGGACTTCGGCATCCGTGAGTTGCAGCGCTTCGGCCGTCGCGAAGTAGTTTTCATTGACGTAGCCGCCGAAATAGGCCGGATCGTCGGAGTTGATCGTCACCGCGACGCCGCGATCGAGCAGCGCCTTCAGCGTGTGTTTCGCCATGTCGTCGAACACGCACAGCTTGAGGTTCGACAGCGGGCAGACGGTCAGTGCCGTGCGCGTCCTGGCGAGACGCTCGACCAGGGCCGCGTCCTCGATGCTGCGCACGCCGTGGTCGATCCGGTCGACCTTCAGCACGTCGAGCGCCTCGTAGATGTACGCGGGCGGGCCTTCCTCGCCCGCATGTGCGACGAGCTTCAGCCCGAGCGCGCGTGCCTTGTCGAACACGCGCGCGAACTTCGTCGGCGGATGGCCGAGTTCGGACGAGTCGAGGCCCACGCCGATCAGGCGATGGCGATAGCGCTCGAACAGCGGCAGCGCGGATTCGAACGTCGCGAGCGCGTCCTCTTCGGACAGGTGGCGCAGGAAGCACAGAATCAGCTTGCTCGACAGCCCGCGCTGCTCGTAATCGGCGAGTGCGCGCTCGATGCCCGCGACTACCGTCTCGATCGGCACGCCGCGTTCGGTGTGCGTTTGCGGATCGAAGAACAGTTCGGTGTGGACGACGTTGTCGGCGAGCGCGCGTTCGCAGTACGCGGCCGTCATGTCGTAGAAATCCTGCTCGGTCAGCAGCACGCTCGCGCCGGCGTAATAGATGTCGAGGAACGACTGCAGGTCGGTGAACGCGTAGGCGGCGCGCAGCGCGTCGATCGAGTCGTACGCGAGCTTCACGCCGTTGCGCTGCGCGAGCGCGAAGATCAGCTCGGGCTCGAGCGAGCCTTCGATGTGGATGTGCAGCTCCGCTTTCGGCGCGCGGGCAATCTTGTCCTTGAATGTCGGGGTCATGGCGTCGTTCTTGGTCGGTCAGTAGGTAGGGGAAGCCTGCGCGGCCGCGTTCGCTTCGACGGCTTGCAGCAATTGCGCAGCCACCGAGATCGCGATCACTTCGGGCGCCTTGTCGATGATGCCTTCGACACCGATCGGGCAGCGCATCCGCGCGACCTGGGCCGGGTCGATGCCGATCGCCGCGAGGCGATGATCGAACTGCACGCGTTTGGCGTGCGAGCCGGTCATCCCGAAGTATGCATAGTCGCCGCGTCGCAGGATGCGCTCGGCCAGCACGAAATCGAGTGCGTGGTCGTGCGTCATCACGACGAAGTAGGACTGCGGCGGCGCCGTGTCGACGGCGTCGGCCGGGGCAGCGGCCGCCTCGATCGCGAGGTTGCCGATGCCGGCGAGCGTGTCGGCCGGCGGGAACACCGCATCGGGCCCGTCGATCCAGCGCACCTGGCACGGCAGCGTCGCCAGCACCTTCACGAGCGCGGTGCCGATGTGCCCGGCGCCGAACAGCACGACGGGGAACGCATACGGCGCGATCGTTTCGGTCATCAGCGACACGCCGCCGGTTTCCCACAGCAGGCAGTCGGCACGCGCGGCTTCCGATTCGGGCTCGCTCAACAGCGGCGCGCCCGGTGAGGGGCCGAATGATACGCTACGCACGGTCGCGGCGCCGGCCGCGACACGCTTCGCGAGCGACATGATCCAGCCGAGATCGCCGACGTCGAGCCGCTCGAACGCGAGCACCACGGCGCCGCCGCAGCACTGGCCGAGACTCGGGCCGAGCGCGAGCCGTTCGAGCCGGCGCGCGTGCGGCACGTGCGCGCCGTCCTTCAGCAGATGCCGCGCGATCTCGATCGCCTTCCATTCCAGATGACCGCCGCCGATCGTATGGCGGGCCGTGTCGCGCGTGACGAGCATCTTGGTGCCGGCTTCGCGCGGCGCGGAGCCGTCGGTGTGCGCGACCGTCACGAGCACGGCGGCTTCGCCGTGCGCGAGCAGTTGCTGCAGATCGCCGAGCCAGGCTTCCATCAGCACACCCCTTGCGAAACGACGCGGCACGACACGCGGCGCGGGCTGGCGAGCGTGGCGGCAACGATGACGGACGGGAGCGGGGCGGGCCGGCCGCACGGCGAATGCGGTGCGGCGGCGCGGCGACAGTGCGCGCGGACGGCACCGCCGGATGCGCGGACGCCATGAGGGTGACGGATGCGGATGGTGTGCGTTGTCATGATGAATCCAGTCGACATTGCGGATCGGGCGCGCGTTACGCAGGGGTGGTGAGACCGCCTGGCCTCGCGCACGTAGATCGCCATCCAGTCCCGAAGATAGCACCGCACGGCGGCGGGAACATCGCGGGGCGGTGATCCGGGCTATCAGGAGGCGATCATGTCGATCATAGGCCCGCCGCCCGGGATCGGGGCGCCGATGCGTGCACATCGGGCCAAAACGCAGGCGTGGCGGGGCTGGGCGCGGAAGTCGCGCGATGCGCGTTCGCCCGGCTATCCGGGCGGCGGCGAGGTAGGTGTTTACGCGGGGCCGCCCGGGTACGGCCGGTCAGGGGCGACCGGCCGGGCCGCTTCGGCGAGTGCTCCGGTGCCGGGCTTGCCGGCTGGCGGCGTGTGGCCCGGGTGAGCGGGCCGCGCGCAGGCCGGTGCGAAACCGGCCGGTCAGGCGGCGAGCTTGCGGCGATGGCGCCAGAGGCTCGCGACGACGGCAACCAGGATCGCGGCGAAGCCGATCAGCGCCCAGCCGGGCAGCAGGATGCCGAAGATCGGCGGGTAGACGGTCTCGCACAGCCCGGCGACCTTGAACATGCCGGGGAACCACTGCGCGGGCGGCAGGCTGTCGACGATCGGCTGCAGCGTGTCGAAGCCGCAGCTGAAGCCCGGATTCATCTGGATCGACAGATGCCGGGCGGCCGTGCCGACGCCGCCGGCCGCGGCGATCGCGATCAGCAGCTCGAGCACCCAGATGACGCGCCAGTTGCGGATCCCGGCGGCCAGGAACGCGAAGATCCCGATCGCGCAGAAGAAGTAGCGCTGGATGATGCACAGCGGGCAGGGATCTTCGTTCTTCACGTACTGCAGGTAGAGCGCACCGGCCAGCAGGGCGATGCACACCCAGCCGAGCAGCATCAGCAGGCGGCGTTCGCGGCGGATTGCGAGCGTGTAGTCGTTCATGTCGGCGGGGTTCCTCGTGGGGTCGGTCCGGAAAACAATCGCGCGATTTTAGCGCGAACGGTCTGGCACGAAACTGACAGCGCGCGTGCGGCAACCTGCCGCACCGCGCGCCCTGTCCGCCGGCGCTCGGCTGGCTGCGTTCAGCGGATCGTATTGAGCACGGCCTCGACGGCCTGGCCGATCGCGAGCAGCGCGTCGTCGCGATGCGGTGCGGCCGCGAGCATCAGGCCGACCGGCGCCGCGTCGCGCGGATGGCACGGCAGCGACAGCGCGCACGCGTCGAGGAAGTTGAACGCGCTCGGGTTGCGCAGGATCAGCGCGTTGGCGCGCGTGAACGCGGCGTCGTCCGTTTCGAGGTCGGCGATGCGCGGCGGCACGACCGGCACCGTCGGCGCGACGAGCGCATCGAAGCGCGCCCAGACCGTGTGCGCGGCTTCATCGAGCATCGCGGTGCGCGCGGCGAGCAGGTCGAGATAGTCGGCCGCGCTCGCGGGTTCGCCCTTCAGGATGCGCGTGAGCACGCGCGGATCGTACTGGTCGCGGTGACGAGCGAGCAGCGGGCGATGCCATGCGTAGGCCTCGATCGGCGAGAAGCCGAAGCGGTTGACGTCCGGCAGCCGGTCGAGCGCCGGGAAGCGCACTTCCGTGACGATCGCGCCGGCGGCTTCGAGATGCTTGAGCGCGGCGTCGAGCGCGGCCGCGACGTCGGCATCGACACCGTCCGTCACGTAGTTCGTCAGCACGCCGAGCCGTACGCCCTCGAGCGGCCGGGCGGCCGGCACGTGCGGTTCGAGGCCCGCGAGCATCCGGTCGACGAGCGCGCAGCAGGCGACCGTCAGGCCGATCGGGCCGAACGAGTCGAGCGTCGTCGACAGCGGTACGCAGCCTTGTGTCGGGATCCGGCTCGCGGTCGGCTTGAATCCCGTCAGCCCGCACAGCGCCGCCGGAATGCGGATCGAGCCGCCCGTGTCGGTGCCGAGCGCGACGGCGGCCATCCCGTCGGCGACGGACGCGGCCGCGCCGGACGACGAGCCCCCGGAAATCCGTGCGTCGCCCGGCACGTCGCGATGGTACGGCGAGCGCGGGTGGCCGAAGTGCGGATTCAGCCCGAGCCCCGAGAACGCGAACTCGCTCATGTTGGTGCGGCCGACCAGCACCGCGCCCGCCCGCTTGAGCCGGGCGACGGCGACCGCATCGGTGCGCGCGGCCGGCGCGCCGTCGAGCACGCGCGAACCCGCGCGCGTCACCTGGCCCGCGACGTCGAACAGGTCCTTGACCGACACGGGAATGCCCGCGAGCGGCGACAGCACGGTGCCCGCGGCGCGCAGCCGGTCGTGCGCGTCGGCGGCGGCACGCGCGTTGTCGGCATCGACTTCGGTGAAGACGACCGCACCCTGGCCCGACGGATCGGCGATCCGGTCGAGCGCGGTGTCGACGAGCGCGCGGCTCGTGGTCCGGCCGGCGGCGAGATCGGCGGCGAGCTGGGCGAGCGGGGGAAAGGGCGTGAAAGTGGTCATGGCGGCTCAGGGGCGAAGATGTTGAAGAAGCGTGGAGCGGAACGAGTCGATATGGTTTTCGACGGCGGCGCGTGCGCCGGCGGCATCGCGCGCGGACAGCCGGTCGAACAGTTCGCGATGCTCGTGCTGGACGTCGGCGAGATGGTGGGGTTCGGACAGCGTGACGAACCAGAAGCGCAGCGAGCGTTCGTGCAGCGCGCGCAGGATCTCGGCGAGAACCGCATTGCGCGCGGCCGCGGCGATCGCCTGGTGGAACGCGCGGTCGAGTTCCATCATGCCCTCGACGTCGTGCGTGTCGACGCATGCCTGTCCTTCGTCGAGCAGCGCGGCCAGGCGCGCGAGATCGTCGGGCGTCGCATGGCGCGCGGCGAGTTCCGCGCAGTGCGCTTCGTTGATGCGCCGCACGTCGATCACCGCGACGATGTCGTCGAGCGACAGCGGCTGCACCATCAATCCCTTGCGCGGCATCACGGACAGCAGCCCTTCGAGCACGAGCCGATGCACGGCCTGATGCACCGGCGTGCGGCCGATCCCGGTGCGGGCGACGAGGTCGGCTTCGTTGAGTGCGGCGCCGGGCTTCAGGCGCATCGTGATGATGTCGCGCTGGATCAGTGCGTACGCGCGGTCGGCGAGGCTGGCCGCCGGTGCGGCGGGGCGGTCGCGGGTGACGTCGGTCAGGGCATTCATGCGGTGTGCGGCTCGGCGGCCGGACGGGGCGCGATCATGGCGCGGGCGATCGGGAAGCGTGGACGATGGCTGGATATTATTGTGATATATCACTGGTGTCCAGTACCGGCGGCGGTGCACCGGCTTGCCGGCGCGAGGGACGGGGCGCTTGCCGGCGCAGTTTGCCGCCGACTTGCAACAATATCGACAGGATGTTGCAGGTTTGCCGCGCGATCGTGCGCTGACGCATAATGAATCCTCGTTTATCCATACGCGTGAGCGACGTACCAGACCATCGTCATGAGCGAAAACACGCCTTCCCCGGCCGGTCTGCCCGGCACCTCCTCCGTTTCTTCCGATTCCCCCCGTACCGATCCGGCGAAAGCGCCCGATGCGCCGGCAGCCCAGGCCGCCGCGCAGAACGTCGCCGCGGACGGCGCGTCGCCGGTCACGGCGGCGTCCGAGCCGGGTGCGCCCGGTGCAACGGGCACCGCCATCGATGGCGCTGTTGCCACGCCGCCGAAGCATGGCGCGCCGCCGCCGGGGTTCGGCGCGCAGCCCGACTTCGACACGCCGCGGCCGCCGCCGGCGAGCGCGCAGAATGCGCCGCCGGCCTACCTGAAGCAGAGCGACACGCCGTGGTCGGTGTTCGGCCGGATCGTGGCCGCGCGCGCGCGCCGGCTGTTCGACCGCGCCGGCCAGCGCATCACGCAGCGCACGCTGCGCATCGGCGTGTCGGCGCGGATCTTCCATCCGGAACCGGGTGCGAAGGGGCTGCGGGGCAAGACACTGCAGTATCTCGAGGAATCGATCGCGCACTGGGTGATGTCGCGCGACGTGCTCGTGTTCATGATTCCGACCGTCGGCCATCAGGGCATGATTCACCCGAGCAACATCCGCCTGCGCGACTACGCGAAGCATCTCGACGGGCTGCTGCTGCAGGGCGGCGCCGACGTGTCGCCGCAAACCTACGCCGCGTCCGACGCCCGCCCCGAATGGCCGGGCGATCGCGTGCGCGACATGTACGAACTCGAGCTGCTGCACGAGTTCGTCGAATCCGGCAAACCCGTCCTCGGCGTGTGCCGCGGCTGCCAGCTGATCAACGTCGCGTTCGGCGGCTCGCTGTACCAGGACATCGCCACCGACGTGCCGACCGCGAATGCGCACGTGAGCGAGCATTACGACCAGCATCGACACGCGATCCGCTTTCCCGATTCGTCGACGCTCGCGAGCATGTTCCCCGGGCGCAGCGAGGCGATCGTCAACTCGATTCACCATCAGGCGATCCGCGATCTCGGCCGTGATCTGAACATCGAGGCCGTGTCGGCGGGCGACGGGATCATCGAGGGCATTCGTCATCGGCGTTCGCCGTTCGTCGTCGGCGTGCAGTGGCACCCGGAGTTCCATCGCGCCGGCGGCTCGGAGCTGCTCGACTGCACGCCGCTGCTCGATGCGTTCTTGCGCGCGGCGCGCGAAACCCGCCTGTAGTCAGCCACTTTCTTCGCGTCGTAAGAAGGCCGGCCGCATCCCGATAAATTCGAGATGCGGCCATTTCGTTTTGAACGATAATCGCGAGTTCCGATTCGTTCGCCGGAGTCCGACGTTGGTTTTCCGAAATTTCTCCCCTGCACGATGCGCAACGTGGATCGTTGCGCTGGTTGCCTGCACGCAAGCAGGCACGGCCTGGTCCGCCGACGCGACCGCGCCGGCCGCCGGTACGCGCCCGGCGGTCACGAGCCTGCGCGGCGACGCGGCGGCGTCCGCCACGGTGGCGACGGATGCATCCGCGCAAGGCAACGTCGCCGAGCTGACGCAGATGCTGCACGATGGCCGGATCGTCGAAATGCGCACGACGTACAACGGCAGCTACGGTGCGAGCCTGATGTTCGATCCGCGCGAGATGACGTACTACGTCGCGCTGTTCCAGGACAAGCACCTGTGGCGTGTGATCCGGTCGCAGGAGAAGAGCCGCGCGGAGATGGTGTACGCGAACTTCGTTCAGCAGACCGTACAACTCGCCGATATCGAGATCCGTCGTACCGAGCTGGAGGCGCAGAAAGCGTTTCTCGAGCGCGTGATCGCGCTGCAGGCGAACCGCGCGCAGCAGTTGCAGGCCGACCTGAGCGTTGCGCGTAGCCAGCAGGCCGAAGTCGCGCAACGGCAGCGTTCGGCGCAGGAGCAGGCACAGGCGCTGCAGGTCGAGAAGCGGGCCGCGCAGATGCAGTTGCGTGATCTGCAGGAGCAGGTGCGGCAACTCGAGAAGCAGACCGAGACGGGGCTGCCGGCACACAAGTAACGATTCGTCAGACGGACGGAGAGAGACAGGCAAAACCCGGCGAAGCGTGCTTCGCCGGGTTTTTTCATGGTGCGGCCGTCAGCGCGCGAACGCGTCCGGCGTATCGGTCAGGCGGCGGTGGGACAGTTGTGCCGTCCAGTCGAAACCGGCGGCGGGCGTGTGCGATGGGCGCTCGGGTTGGGTAGCGCGCAGCGCGCTTGCCATTGCGATCAGCGTGAGCGGATCGTCGAGCGTGTCGCGTGGTTCGGCGATTGCGGGCGACGCGGGGGCGAACTGATCATGTGCGCGTGGGGCAACCGTGCTGCTCCGGACCGGTGGGCGCGCGGCCAGCCGCGACGCGGTCGCGGGCTTGGCCGGTGCCGCCGTCGCGCCGCGTTTGTCGTTCGAACGGAGTGACGATGCAACGGCCGTGGGCGGCACGTTGGACGTTGCGTCGGGACGAAGCGGTGCCGGACGACGCGCGACGTGGTGCATGGCCTGCGGCGCTTCGGCCGTTGTCGCGACAGGCGCGGCCATCGTGCGCTGCGGTGGCGTGCTCGTCGACGTACCCGGCTGTACCGTCGCGACCTGCACGGTGCCGGACCACGACGTAGCGTGATCCGGCACGCTGCCGGCCGCTTGAATCGCGTATGTGGGCCCGAAGCCCGCGGGCGGTTCATATGCGGCGATCAGCCAGCCGATGATGCCGAGCGCACCGATGCTCCAGCAGATCGCGTACCGCGCACGCCGGTCGTGAGAGCGGCGGATGCGCGTGCCGGCAACGGCAGCCGGCACGACCGGCGCGCCAGCCGAAACCGGCATCGATAACGCCACGGGCCGCGGCTGCCAGCGGCACGCGCTGTGCGGCCGGTCGACGTCGATGCAGGATGTCGTCAGCGTGGCGAGACAGTGCCTGTCGGGCCGTGCACCGGGCGCGCCGCGAAAGGTCCATTCGCGGCCGAACGACGGAGCGATATCGAGCGGCTTGACGCGAGGGCGGGCGAGTGCGCCTTCGACGGGGACGAGTGGCGATGGGGTCATGAGGGCGGTACGCCGTGCGACACGGGCAACCTTGCCGGCCGCGGCGCGGAAATGTCGTCGCAAATCGTGACATTGTGGTCAGGCGGCGAGAGCAGGTCGATCAGATCAATCCGATTTTTTCTCCCGATTTTGGGCGACTCGTACGAGAAGAGTGCCGCGACGGCAATGGCAACGGTCGCGGCGGCACAAGGCAAATGTCGGGTTGGCGTGGCATGATGCGCGAACCATGCCGGTGCGCGCGTCGTCGCGCGGCGCGCCGCCGGCGGGCAGCGATGCCCGTGCGCGCCGGCCCGGCGCCGCGTGCGTCGTCGGATCCATGCGGCGCGGATTCGCGCCATCCGAGCTGAGCGAGAAAAACATGTCCACAGCGTCACACGCCATCACGCAGGAATCGAAATTCCGCACCGTGTTCCGCGTCGTCAGCGGCAACTTCCTGGAAATGTACGACTTCATGGTCTACGGCTATTACGCGTCGGCCATCGCGAAAACCTACTTTCCGAGCGGCAACGCATTCGCGTCGCTGATGCTGTCGCTGTCGGTGTTCGGCGCGGGCTTCCTGATGCGCCCGGTCGGCGCGATCGTGCTCGGTGCGTACATCGACCACCACGGCCGGCGCAAGGGGCTGATCCTGACACTCGGGCTGATGGCGCTCGGCACGCTCACGGTGGCCGCGATACCCGGCTACGCGACGATCGGCGTGCTCGCGCCGGTGCTCGTGCTGCTCGGCCGGCTGCTGCAGGGCTTTTCGGCGGGCGTCGAACTCGGCGGCGTGTCGGTCTACCTGTCGGAGATCGCGACGAAGGGCCACAAGGGGTTCTATACGTCGTGGCAGTCGGGCAGCCAGCAAGTGGCCGTGGTGTTCGCCGCGTTCGTCGGCGTGCTGCTCAACCGTGCGCTGCCGGTCGAGGAGATGACCGCGTGGGGTTGGCGCATTCCGTTCCTGATCGGCTGCCTGATCGTGCCGTTCCTGTTCCTGATCCGGCGTTCGCTGAAGGAGACCGACGAGTTCCTCGCGAAGCGTCATCGTCCGACGATGGGCGAGATCATGCGTTCGATGCTTGACAACTGGGGCGTCGTGGTGGCGGGCATGGGGATGGTGATCATGACGACGGTGTCGTTCTACATGATCACCGCCTATACGCCGACGTTCGGCAAGGAAGTGCTGCACCTGTCGTCGCTCGACGCGCTCGTCGTGACCGTCTGCGTGGGGATTTCCAATCTCGTGTGGCTGCCGCTGTCCGGTGCGTTGTCCGACCGCATCGGTCGCCGCCCGGTGCTGATTGCGTTTACCGTGCTGACGCTGCTGTCGGCTTACCCGGCCGTGCTGTGGCTCGTCGGCGATCCGTCGTTCCTGCGGCTGCTCGCGGTCGAGCTGTGGCTGTCATTCCTGTATGCGTCGTATAACGGCGCAATGGTCGTCGCGCTGACCGAAGTGATGCCGGCCGACGTGCGCACGGCCGGTTTCTCGCTGGCATACAGCCTAGCGACGACGATAGGCGGCTTCACGCCCGCGATCTCGACGCTGCTGATTCATCAGACCGGCAACAAGGCCGCGCCGGGGCTGTGGCTGAGCGTTGCCGCGATTTGCGGGCTGATCGCGACACTCGTGCTGTATCGCACGCCCGAGGCTCGCAACCAGTACAAGGCGGCCTGACGGGCAAGCGCACGTCGCGCGGCGCCGGCCGCGCGCGTCGCATGGACAAAGGGAGCCCGGGTGATGAACGGCGCTCCCTTTTTTCGTCCGCGTTCAGGCTTCGCGCAGCATGCCGGCGACTGCTGTCGCCACGTCGAGCCATTGCCCCGGTGCGGGCTGGCGGGCGAGCCTGGCCTGCGGATACCACGGGCAGTCGTCGCCGGTGAACCACCGCCAGTCGGGCGCGAATGGCAGCATGACCCACAGTGGCTTGCCGAGCGCGCCGGCGAGGTGCGCGACCGCGGTATCGATCGTGACGACGCCGTCGAGTCGTTCGATCAGCGCGGCCGTGTCGGCAAAGTCGTTCAACCGGCCGTCGAACCGGTGCACGCGCGGATGCGCGTCGACGCGCGCGCGTTCGTCCTCGTCGAGTGCGGGTTGCAGCACGATCCAGTCGATATCCGGCAGCGCGAGCAGCGGCGCGAGCGCGTCGAACGGCATCGAGCGGTTTTCCTGCGCCTGCCGGCGCCCCGACCATGCGAGGCCGAACTTGCGCTTCGACTGCCCGCCGAGCGAGCCGCGAAAACGCCTGCCGGCGCCGTCGGGGGCATCGAGGTAGCGCGAGCCCGCGACGATGTCCTCCGCCTGAAGCCCGAGCAGGAACGGCAAGCTCATCAGCGTGCAGGCGACATCCGCGGCGGGCGGTTTCGCGGTGCCCTGTGCGACGAGGGTCACGCGCCAGCGCGCGGCCGCCGGCGCCAGCAGCGTAACGAGTTCCGGCTGGACTTCGAGCACGACACGCGCGCAGCGCGCGCGGGCGAGCGGCACGAAGCGGACGAACTGCAGCGTGTCGCCGAAGCCCTGTTCCGCGCGGATCAGCAGCGTGTGCGACGCAATCGGTTCGCCTTGCCAGCGCGGCAGCGTGCCGAGCGGCGTCGCGCCCGGCGTGTCGTGGCGCGCTTCATAGGCGGGCAGGCCGCGCGTGAAGTCGCCGAGCGTCAGCAGCGTGACCGCGCGGTGCAGCCGTGCCAGCGTGAGATCGGGGGCGACACGCAGCGCCTGGTCGAACGCGCGCAGCGCCATCTCGTGCGCACCGAGCGCGTGATGTGCGTTGCCGAGGTTCAGCCAGGCCAGGCTGAACGACGGATCGAGACCGACCGCTCGCTCGTAGAAGGGCAGCGCGTCGCGGTGGCGCGCCTGCGCGCTCAGTGCGTTCGCGAGCCCGAACAGCGCGAGCGGAAACGGCGGATGCAGCGCGAGCGCGGCTTCGAAGGCGGCGGCGGCCTCGGCATGCCGGCCGACCGCGTCGAACGTGTTGCCGAGATTGAAGTGCGCGGCGACGAAGCGCGGCTGCGCGGCGATCGCGGCCTGGAAGTGCGCGATCGCATCGTCGGCGCGGCCCATCGCGTTCAGCGCCATCGCGAGGTTGTTGTGCGCCCCAGCATGCCCCGGCCGCAACTCGAGCGCGCGATGGAACGCGGCGAGCGCATCGTCGTGGCGGCCGAGCGCGTTCAGCGCGTTGCCGAGATTGTTGTGGATCGATGCATCGTCGGGCGTGAGCCGCAGCGCGCGGCCGAATGCGTCGATCGCATCGTCGTGACGCTGCAGTGCCGCATACGCGTTGCCGAGGTTGTAGTGCGCGAGCGGAAATTCGGGCGCGAGCGTCAGCGCGTTGCGAAAGCGGTCGACCGCTTCGTCGAGCCGGCCGAGCGCTTTCAGCGCGTTGCCGAGATTGAGCTGCAGCGCGGCATCGTCCGGACGCAGCGCGACGGCGCGGCCGACGAGGTCGGCCGCCTCGGCGTGCTGGCCCTGCTGGTGCCGCAGCACGCCGAACAGATGCAGCGCGTCGGCGTTGGCGGGATCGGAGGCGAGCGCGTTGCGATAGCCGTGCTCGGCCTCGGCGAGGCGGCCCGCGCGGTGTGCGGCATACGCTCGGTCGAATGCGGTATCCATGACGCGAAAACTGACGGAAAGGGCGTATTTTCCCACACCGCGCGGCGCCGCCGCGCGTCGGCCGATCGGCATATGGCCCCGTCACGTGGAGCGGCGTAGACTTGCAGGATCGCGTGTCATCGAGGTTCTCATGGCTGACACACTGCCCGATATCCTGCCCGTGCTGATCGTCGGTGCGGGGCCGACCGGCCTTGCCGCGGCGATGAGCCTCGCGCGAGCCCGCGTGCCGGTGCGCATCATCGATCGGCTTGCCGCGCCCGCGCCGCATTCGCGCGCGATCGGCATCCAGGCGCGCACGCTCGAACTGCTGGAGCAGCATCGCGCGGTCGAACCGTTTCTCGCGCTCGGCCATCGTGCGCATGCAGCCGCGCTCCATGCCGACGGCCGCGTGATCGCGCGGCTCGATTTCGATCCGCTGCACACGCGCTATCCGTACCTGCTGTTTCTCGACCAGACCGTCACCGAGCGCCTGCTCGCCGAGCATCTGGCCCGGCTCGGCGTGACGGTCGAGCGCGGCGCGACGCTGACCGCATGCGATGCGGGCGGCGCGTCGCTCGACGTGACGATCCGCCGCGCCGACGGTCGTGACGAATCGTTCGCGCCGTCGTACCTGATCGCCGCCGACGGCGCGCACAGCACGGTCAGGCATCTGCTCGGCCTGGGCTTCACCGGGCAGGCGTTCGAGCAGACGTTCCTGCTCGCCGATTTCGCGGCGATACCCGACTGGCCGGACGAAGAGATCCACCTGTTCGCGACGCCCGAAGGCATGGCCGGCCTGTTTCCGATGGGCGGCGGCCGTTACCGGCTCGTGGCCGACCGGCCGCCCGGCAGCGACGCGTCGTCCGATGCGCCGGTCCCGTCGCTCGCGGAATGCGACGCGATCGTGCGTGCCCGTGCCGGTGCGTCGATCTCGCCGAGCGATCTCGCGTGGTCGTCCTATTTTCACCTGCACAGCCGGATGGTCGACCGGCTGCGTCACGGCCGCGTGTTCTTCGCGGGCGACGCCGCGCACGTCCACAGCCCGGCCGGCGCGCAGGGCATGAACACCGGCATCCAGGAAGCGTTCAATCTTGGCTGGAAGCTCGCGCGCGTGCTCGGCGCGGGCACACCCGAGCGGCTTCTCGACACGTATCACGCGGAACGTCATCCGATCGAGCGCGACGTGTTGCGGCAGACCGGTTTCGTCACGCAGGTCGTCGAAGCCGAGCACGGCGCGATGAAGCTGCTGCGCGATCATGTCGTGCCGCTGCTGGCGTCGTTCGGGCCGATGCGCGACGCCGTGCGGCGTACGGTCAGCGAACTCGGCGTGCAGTACCGGAAGAGTCCGCTCACGCTGGAGCGCGTGCTCGACGGCGGGCCGCGCGCAGGTGAGCGGGCACCCGATGCATATGTGCGCGTGGTCGACGGGCCGCTCGGTCAGGCACCCGGCACGGCGCGGCTATACGACCTGCACGATCCGGCGAGCTTCACGTTGCTGCTGCTGGAAGAGCCGCCGGATGCCGACACCGGCGCGTTGCCGCCGATACCGGCCGATGCGCAGGTGCTCGCGCAGGGGCTCGAACGGATCATGCCGGACGCGGTGCGCGTCTGGCGCGTCACCGATGCCGAAGGCGGGGATGCCGGGCTTGCGCAGGAATACGGCCGCTCGCGGCCGTCGTTTTACCTGCTCCGGCCCGACGGTTACGTGGCCGCGCGCGGGCGCACGGCAACCGACGCGAACGCGTTGCTGCGCCACTGCGAAAGCTGGTTCGCGGGCATGTCGCGGCCCGCGTAGCGGGGCGGTCAGGCCTTTGCCGCGGCAGGCACGAGGGACGCGCGGTGCGCGGCGATCGCGTCGCGCACGATCGGTGCCGCGCGTTGCGCAGCCTCGCATGACGGATCGTCGAGCGCCGCGAGAAGCGCGCGGCGCATCCGCGGCTCCCAGAAGCGCCGGATATGGTCGGCGATGCCGGCCAGCGCCTCGTCGCGATCGGGCATCGATTCGAAGAATGCGCCGATCTGGTTGGCCATGTCGATCAGGTGTCCGTTGTCCATCGCTTCCTCACTTGCCCGTGGTCTCGCCGGCGGTCGCGGCCGCACGGCGCTCGAGCAGATCGAGCTGCTCGGCGTTGAAGCGTGCGTAGGCTTTCTGCCAGTCGGACGGCTGCGCGACGGGTAGCACCTGGACGGCCGTCACCTTGTACTCGGGGCAGTTCGTCGCCCAGTCCGAGCTGTCCGTCGTGATCACGTTCGCACCCGATTCGGGGAAGTGGAACGTCGTATAGACGACGCCCGGCTGCATGCGTTCGGTCACGAGCGCGCGCAGCACCGTCTGCCCCGCGCGCGACTCGATGCCGACCCAGTCGCCGCTGCGGATCCCGCGATCCTGCGCGTCGTGCGGATGGATCTCGAGGCGATCCTCCTCGTGCCAGCGGACGTTCTCGGTGCGGCGCGTCTGCGCGCCGACGTTGTATTGCGACAGGATGCGACCCGTCGTCAGGATCAGCGGATAACGCTGCGTGACCTTCTCCGGCGACGCGATGAACTGCGTGATCACGAACTTGCCCTTGCCGCGCACGAATGCGTCGATGTGCATCGTCGGCGTGCCTTCCGGTGCGTGCTCGTTGCACGGCCACTGGATGCTGCCGAGCGCGTCGAGCTTCGCGTACGACACGCCCGAGAACGTCGGCGTGAGTCGCGCGATCTCGTCCATGATTTCCGACGGATGCGCATAGTCCATCTCGTAGCCGAGCGCGCGCGACAGCATCAGGGTGACTTCCCAGTCCGCGTAGCCCGCGAGCGGCGGCATCACCTTGCGCACGCGCGAGATGCGGCGTTCCGCGTTCGTGAACGTGCCGTCCTTCTCGAGGAACGACGAGCCGGGCAGCAGCACGTGCGCGTATTTCGCGGTCTCGTTCAGGAAGATGTCCTGCACGACGATGCACTCCATGGCCGACAGTGCGGCCGCGACGTGCTGTGTATTCGGGTCCGACTGGACGATGTCCTCGCCCTGGCAGTAGAGCCCCTTGAAGCTGCCGTCGAGCGCCGCGTCGAACATGTTCGGGATGCGCAGCCCCGGTTCGGGTTGCAGCGTGGCCGACCACGCCTGTTCGAACTGCGTGCGCACGATCGTGTCGCTGATGTGCCGGTAGCCGGGCAGCTCGTGCGGGAACGAGCCCATGTCGCACGAACCCTGCACGTTGTTCTGGCCGCGCAGCGGATTGACGCCGACGCCTTCGCGGCCGACGTTGCCGGTCGCCATCGCGAGGTTCGCGATGCCCATCACCGTCGTCGAGCCCTGCGCGTGCTCGGTCACGCCCAGCCCGTAGTAGATCGCGGCATTGCCGCCCGTCGCATAGAGGCGCGCGGCTTCACGGACCCGTTCCGCCGGCACGCCCGTCACGTCGGCGGTCGCCTCGGGAGAGTTGTCGGCACGCGATACGAATTCGCGCCACTGTTCGAATGCGCGCGTCTCGCAGCGCTCGGCGACGAACGCGTCGTCGACGAGCCCTTCGGTGACGATCACGTGCGCGAGTGCGTTGACGATCGCGACGTTGGTGCCGGGGCGCAGCTGCAGATGGTGGGTGGCCTTCACGTGCGGGCCGTCGACGACGTCGATGCGGCGCGGGTCGATCACGATCAGCTTCGCACCCTCGCGCACGCGCCGCTTCAGCCGCGAGCCGAACACCGGGTGCCCG
>Ga0209566_100458_pt1 | contig 29724 bp, 23 predicted proteins | sample Araplavi_mTSA_r2_2_FD_184287 | JGI IMG/M metagenome (GOLD analysis project Ga0209566, IMG submission 184287) | Arabidopsis root microbial communities from North Carolina, USA - plate scrape CL_Cvi_mTSA_r2 (SPAdes) (version 2) | ecosystem: Host-associated > Plants > Roots > Endosphere | place...
GTTTTGAAAGACCCTGCCGCCATACTCTTTGGACCATGGATTCCATTCTGCCATCAGGGTCTTTCAAAACCTTCAAAAACTGTTTGGATCGACTGCCATTGGATAAAGGCCATAACCTCTTACCTGAGCCTCCTGACAAAAGTATTAATTTCAATGATTTAGTTCCCCCCTTTGCAATGATTACTTTAATCTATGAAGAAATAATAGAATTGGAAACAATAAATACACCTATCAAATGACACAAATTTACCAAATCTTTTTCCATCAATAAATCGTTTTACTGAACGGTGATTAGTTAACTAATTAACATATCAACACATTCTTCATATACACGGCTCGACATCGCATAATGCCTCTTCTGGACAAGCTCTTGCTACCCGGTTAGTCATCCCGCAGAAAATCTGAAATAAACGAACATTCTCTTCTGCAAGGACAGGCTTTGCCCACCCTCTTTCCCCCGCGTCAGCATATCATGGTTTCATATTATACAATGGTTATATCCATAGGAGGCACGCGTATGGCTCTTTATAAAGTTGTTTGGAAAGGACCTGTCCATACAGCAAGCGGTTTAGGCGTTGCGAGCAGAGAGTACGTTCGCGCATTAAAACGGCAAGGGGTGAAAGTTACGGTTCAAGGCAAGCGAAGTCGGCCACCAAAAAAAGGCGGTCATCGATTGGTTCTCCTATACCATTTTACACCTAATACAATTATCTTAAGGAAAGAAAGAAAGCATTTTAATCACATTATCCTAAATACTGTGTGGGAAACAACCAAAATACCAAACCAATGGCGTGGCAATATGAATAGGTTCGATGCCGTTTTCGTGCCTTCTCTACAGAACAAGACGGCCATGCGGCGTAGCGGTGTTAAGGTTCCTATTTTCATCGTGCCCCACGGAATTAATACGAAGACGTTTACTCCTCATAACCCAAAATTCCGCTTGTCTGCTGCGAAAGGAAAATTTGTATTCGTGTCCATATTCAGCTTTCAGCACCGTAAAAATCCTGAAGGACTATTAAGGGCTTATTGGGAAGAATTTTCATCCGCTGATAACGTGCTTTTAGTTATAAAAACGAATGGTTTCGCCTCATATGAAAACCAACAATGGATCCTCAATCGAATTATGGCCTATAAAAGAAGGCTCGGCATCCGTAAAAAAACGGCTCCTATAGTGTTGATAGCAAGACATTTGAACAACAAGCAGCAAAAGGGAATTTACACACTTGGCCATGCATTCGTACTTCCTACCCGGGGAGAGGGTGTAGGCTTGCCATTCCTGGAATCGCTCGCGAGTGGCATTCCGGTTATTACGACTGGCTGGGGTGGCCATATGGACTTTTTAACCAACCGAAATTCATTTTTTGTCCGTTTTAATATGAGAAACCCTGCTGCCAGCATGAATCGTAGTTCCTCCATATCACGACAATTTCGTTATTTGTTTGCGCAGAAAGGCCAACGTTGGGCGGAACCGGATAACGGTAGCTTGAAGCGGCAAATGAGGTACGCATTTAATAACAGGTCTCTCTGTGCGCAGAAAGGGCGGCATGGCAGAGGGGACGCTCTTCACCACTCTTGGAACCGATCGGGCGCTTTAATGAAACAAGCGATAGAAAAGGTGATCAGGCATAAAAAATAAGTTCTACCCTTAATCAGAACGCCTCTTTTCGTTAGAATAAAGATTTCCTTCGGCATTAGACGGAATGCATCGTATGAGCTATTGGCGTACAGCTCAAAATCAGGAGCAGCCTGACGTTCTCGGTTTCACTGTTCGGTACCTCGTAGGAATAGATCCAGTAACCAATTTACCTTCTTGCCTCGTTCTTCTAGCGCACAATCGCATGTAGGTAAATTCGTACTTCGGAATCAACTGCAGCCTGGTGAGCTGGTTTTCTTTTATTCGCCGATCCATCACGTAGGTATCATATATCGGTAACGGTAAGGTTCTTCACACCTACGGTAGTCTTGACAACACAATCTCGGATATGAACCGCGGTTGGTGGAGTAAACCATTACGCTACAGCACGCCATGTATTATAAGAAGGATTAAAAAACGCCACCTTAGCGTAATGGGTGGCGTTTTTCATTTGTTACCGAACATTGTGAGGCACTGCCAGCAGCAGGGCAATCCTTCTGCGTGAACAAACCTTCTATTGGGATCTGCTAATCAAGGATCTATGACCTATCACTTATTCTTGTGCGAATAAGTGACCCATTCCGAAAAATTTTGTTGACTTACTGAAAACGCAGTGCCATTTGTTTTTCTTAAAATCGTTAGAAGCCAATCTCCGTCTGGAGGATTCGGCACGCGCATTCCTGTAGGCGACGAAGCGACATCCGATTCCTGTGGTGCAAAGCAAGTCCCTCGTAGGGCATCAACAAGTGGCGTACAGCCTTCCTCCTGAACGCTGATAAACCTAGGAAGTTCACATTGGATTAAATCCAGTTTATTTAGTTGCTTGAATGCATTCCACATTCCCCTTTAAAATTAGCCCTGTACCATTATTAGGGATCGATGATGAATAATAGATGACTGTCTGTTTCATAAAATCAAAGTCAACCATATGTTAATTTGTGAATGACTAATGTCCTATTGCAGGTCACCACAAACAGAAAATTTAAAAATTAATAAGGTGAAAGTTAATTCTGAGTCTTCCAAAATGAAAACGAGGGTGGAATTTAAGAGATGAGTAAAATTCATTTTCACCGAATGTTTCAAAAAGTGCCTCAGTTAAAAGGATACTTGCCAGATACAGCGATGTGCACAGATTCCAAAATTTCATTATTTCTGGATCGATATCCTGCGGTATTTATTAAACCAGATGGAGGAGGACGCGGAGAAGGCGTAACGAAAGTATGGAAAAAAGGTTCCTTGATTTTTTATGTACGAGAAAAAGGAACGCCTAAGACCGTCAATTCCATCCGTGCTTTATCAAAACAATTAGGACTTAGAAACCGTCCGCATATTGTACAACAGGCCATTAATCTCGCAAGTATCAATGGACGCCCTTTTGATATTCGCCTCATGATGATGAGGGATCAATTTAAACACTGGAACTATATAGGAATGGTTGCAAAAGTAGCAGGTAACCATAGTGTAATCACCAATGTCGCTAGGGGAAAAGGATACGTGATGTCAATTAACCAAGCTTTGCAAAAGTCACTGGGGCTCACAAATAAGAGGGCTTCAGAGAAGAAAAACGAAATGATTCGGATGGCGAAGTTATGTACAAGTGTCTATAGTAAAAATAAGTACGACTGGCAAATCGGGTATGATCTTGCGATTGATAGGGATGCTAAGGTATGGTTCATCGAGAGCAACCCGACCTTTCCTGCTCACGGATTGTTTCGAAAGGAACCTAACACTTTCCGTAGGATTAAACAGATAGCAGCTATCCACAAAAGGAAAAAATAAATATCAAAAGAAACGAAAGCGTCAAGCTAGGCATTTTAAGCATGCGACCCAATCTTTAATTCGGTTTTGCCGCAGTTAAAATCGGTTTGGATGTCCAAATGAGCGGATGGTCACTGCTTCTCTTGATTATGGCATGCCTCATCTTGAGTCTAACAGGGAATACCGCAAAAGAGTTATTTAAGCAGGCAACATGTCTCTGTTACTTCTCTCCCCCTCTTTATTTAAGCAAACGAAAAAACGAAGGACATTTGTCCTTCGTTTTTTTTCATCTCATGAATAAAACTCCAACTCATTCAGATACTTTCATTTCGAATCCATAGTAACCCGATAACACTTTTTGGATTGAGGTACCCATCGTTTCCAACTCCTTGCAGCAATTTCCCAAATAACAATTAAAACAAGACCGATCATTGCACCGAACACAACACCGTAGGTAATGCGAATCAGTGAAATGTGAAGAGGCGTATGCAAGTGGCAGAACGTATCTACGATAGAAAGCTGCCCGATTACGCCAATGGACATCAAATATACGGCGTTTCGATATCTAACAGCCAAGTATGCCCCTAACAAGAAGATTGGGTGTGCAAACAGGAATTCTTTGGAGCGCGGGCGTACACCCAGTGTGTTCTCCATGAACGAGCGGAACAATTTCTCCACGGCGGATGCCTGTCCTTCGTTACCTGTCCTTGACAAATAGTAGAGGATAGCACCTATTGCGACAATTGCTACAACTACCCAAAGCACAGTAATATTAAATGTGAGTACCTGTCGAACTCTCAAAAGCTTGTCCTTATACGTATTGTTTTCACTAAAGAACAACAGATACACGCCTGCAATCGCAATTGGAAGCAGATGAAGAGCGCTCACTCCGCGGAATTGCTGCAAGACAATGGAGTACGTAATGTGATTTAACAAAGCAACTACGTACACAACGCCAATTAATGAGATGAGCGATGTTTTTAGCAGCATCCATAACGTATACAGCAAGCATGACTTCCACTTCGTCGCTGCTCCGGACCGGACCGAACGAATAGCCAGCAGAATAGCTACGCTTGGCGCACATACAGCCGTACCCAGCGCTAGTACTTGGGCATATAGGTTGGCAGATAGCACATGAAGACCGAATGCGCCCATAATGCCGACAACGAACAAGAACAATGACGCTTCTGGCACAAAGAAGCTGACAGCAAGCACAATTAGACTTACGCCACCAATGAGCAAGAAGAAACGGGCCACTTTTTGCCAAGCTATCGTATGTACGGTAAAGGCTTCGGCCTGTCCTATTGTAAAGCCGACTTTTTGAATACGCGGGATGGCTCCATCCGGCGCCTGCAGCGCTTGATAGTAAGCGGACAACGGGTCAGCCAGATTTCCTTTATCTACGTTTTTGACAGGCTTGGCATTCAAGAACACCATGCGGATATTTCTATCTTTAACAGCCAGCACGAATCGGTCGGCTACGCCTTGAATTCGGTCCGCCATCTCCCCTTTTGTGACTTGCTCAGATAGCTTTTCCCCATCTTTTTCAGTAAAGGAATGCAACCGCACCACATCATAGTTCGTTTGTTTAGCCAATGTGCTAAACCCTTTTTGCGGTTCCTTCAGCAGTTCGATGGCGGCCAGTCCAATGCCGTTTTTGTGTAACAGCTCAGCCATTTTGTTTAAATTGACTTCCGTGTTCTCCTCTGTGTAACCTGGAACCTCGTTGCCGTCTACAATGATACGTTTAACCCCGATATCATGCAGGCTTTTTAGCAAGCGGTCCATATCATCAGTTACAAAAGGCCGGCGGTTCGACAGACGAACCACAATATTAAAGCCCTGATCCTTCAACATCTTGAGGGTAAGCGGATCGGGATCCATCGGTTTCATGGATGCTTCATCCATGCTCATCTGGATAATCAGTCCATTGTGGTTCTTGAAGCTCCATGGCTTCGTGGCTACATGCAGATTGCTGAATGTTTTCAGGATCAAGGGCTCAATCTGCTGCTGAGTTGCCTGATCTGCATACAAAATGTACGTAAAATTCTCGTTCGGCTCCCCGAACGTTTGTGTCATAGCCATTACATCCCGTGAGTTAAACATCTCAATACGGCGGCTTTCGCGGAACTCGGACAGCGTGCTTTCGTACACTGCCATAGAGCCGATGCCAGAGGCTTTCATTTGTTTTAGTTGCTCATCTACAAAGCTCATGGGACTCGTTTGAATATCGGCAATGTCCAGCAAATCCCGATAGTCAAATACAAATTCCACCTTGTTTGCTGATGTCTCTGTCAGATGTCTGGCATAGACTAACGGCAATGAGGCCAGCATGCCAATAATCACCAGCCATAAAAGCACATTCTTTACAGGATTATTCCACGTTTTATACCACTGAACCAAGTTGTCCCTCTCCTTAGAGCATTCTGTGTCTTCACCATTGCATTCGAAAACCTCTCCAGAACATACAAGTCCCCCTAGGTTTCACGCAGCAAACCGTTAGTGCGATGTTCGTAATCTTCAATCTCCGCTACTAGGATTCCGTTAATTTTACTCGGTGCGTTCGTTCTCCATGTTCTATGATGCGGCCGATTGCTCCACATCGTCTTTGCTTTTAAGGGTCTTTGATTCCATATTCGCCGGCAAGATAACCCTGTCTCTCTTAGTATCCAAATAGGAACGTATGTTCACCTTGCTTCTCGAATTCGGTCAATTTCTCACCGATATGCAATCCAAATTGATTTCTTCACTTTTATCATGCCCTTCATAGTTGCAATTCGTATTAATCAAGGTTTAGCGAACTATTAAATGATTTTGAGAAATTTATCACTATCAATTCTAAAATACACATACCTAATAAAAAAACTTCCTTTCCTTGCGGTTATTTCCCGCAAAGTTATTTTATTCTGAGAGTAAAATAAATTAATTAAAACTCCATGAGAAACCATAAATATACTAAGAAAATAATAATTCAATTTGATTACATCTTTGTAGTTCAACGAGCAAGTTCAATTTAAAATTACCTCTTCCCTTCTGCCTTCCATCGGTAATGAGATAAAGTTCTAGGCAATTAAACACGCAATAGCGGAACTCTCTCCAATCCTAGCGATTTGATGATGATATTACTTAGTGAGAGGTAAAAATGTTTTTCTCATCGTCAAATATGATGAGTCGGTACTTGTCTAGCCTATTTCCGCAGAAGGGGCGGCTATAGGCGGAACCGGACCTGCCCAACTTGAAAAAGATCATGAGAGTCGCGTACGAGAATCCTGGTTTGTGTAAGCAGAAATGTCTTTAAGGCAGGAGTGATGTGCTGGCCTTATCCTGGGACCGGGCGGGGGCGCAGATGATACGAGTGATTGAAGCCGTGATTCGTTTCAAGAACTAGCTGAAGAGCGGATTAGAGTTGACCCAAAAGGTTACCCTTGTACCCGTTTCGAAAAAGCAAAATAGCGGAAGCAACTCTTCCGCTATCTTTAGCATCCTTGATGTCACTCTTCGTTGGAGAATTATCATCGAGTAGTGGCCCGTAGGTTCCATGCCAACGATAATCTCCTGGGAGTCTTGTTCTATTGAAATCTTCTAAATGCTGCTTACGAATAACTCAAACTTCATTCAGCATGCTCATCCGCAAACGCCTAAAATAAAATTTCCCTATTTTTTAGCTACGGTTCTAGCAATCACTTCTTACTCTTCAATCTCAGTTGATGCTCTATTGAAAAGAAGAGAGAAACAAGCAATCCCGCCCAAAGGACTATTGCACCTGATAATGGGAGGCTTAAAGCATTCGTTAATACAGCACTGATAATAATTGCTATCACGAGAATAGAAGCTAACCGCCCATCATCAACGAGCAGCCCCCATAATGTGGACAATACCTTCATTTCACATAACCTCCTTATGCAACTCCGTGATTCGGGAACTTTGCCCCATTTGCCGCTTGCAGCGCTTGACAGACAGCCAAGAGAACAACAATAAAGTGATACTCATATACACGATTGATAGGTCCGCTTGTGGCCAATCAACACCAATGGCCTCGCCCACCCAGAAGGCACCGAAGCTCGTCAACATGACCCCGACTATAAACTTCATTGAATTTTCAGGTACCGATGCAAGAGGTTTACGTAGGATCAAACCTGCAGCCAAAACGACGATCACGGCTGCCACCGCGCCCATGATCGTATACTGCATTAGACCAGAGTCGACAGTTTGCGAGCTGGAACCGAGTGTAAGAACAATGAAAATTGCTTCTAAGCCTTCTAAGAACGTAATGCTGAGTGTCGTCATAAAGCCAAAGGAGTCAATCCCCTTCTTGGTTTCCCCCGCTTTGCGCTGACGCTCCACCTCCTCCTCATAGCTCTCTGTTTCATCATGAAGGGCCTTTAGACCGGAGTATCGGAGAATCGCTTTGCGCAGCCAACGTATACCAAAGAGCAGCATGAAAAGACCGACAATCAATTGTACCCAGAAAAGATGAATGAATTGAACTAACGATTCGCCAATCCCAAACACAAGCACGATCAAAATCACTATAGCGGTGAATGCCCCCGCCAGCGAGGTTCTCCAACCACGAACAGTACCTACAGCCAATATAATCGTCAATGCCTCTACAAATTCCACACTAGTTCCCAAAAAACTGGCCAGCATTGCATACCAATTAAATAATAGCAACGACATCTCTTCCTTTCTATATCATCTCTTCAAAATGGTAAACTACGACACTTCTGATGTGGAAGGTATAACATCGCCTGCTGCCCTGTAGGTATTTTACCCGGGTGAGAAAGCTCGATCGGATGTTCGAATTCCGGAACATGGATCAAATACCGGTACTTGTGCCCCTGAAAGGAGCACTGCACAATTTCACCTTTTAAAATCACATGAGACGCGTAATCAACATCTTTGGCAGACTCCGAGAATATCATCTGAACGTCATCAGGTCGAATGAATCTCTTCCCAGGCATTCCTTTTCTTTGGAGGATGTTCGCTGGTCCCATAAACTTGGCGACATATTCGGAAACAGGTTCATAATAAAGCGACTCTGGCGTACCGAATTGCTCGCAGCGGCCATTCTTCAATATCATAATTTGATCCGCCATGCTCATCGCTTCCAACTGATCGTGAGTTACATAAACGACCGTCATGTTCAACTGCTTAAAAATCCTAACTAATTCATAGCGCATCTCATTACGAAGTCCCGCATCCAAGGAGGACAATGGCTCATCCATTAAAATTAAACGCGGTCTAGGCGCAATTGCGCGTGCCATCGCAATTCGCTGCTTCTGTCCTCCGGACAGCTCATGCGGAAACCTCGCTATGTACTCCTCCATATGGAAAATAGCAAGAGTTTCCATGACACGCTCTTTAAGCTCAGAGCCTTTCATGCCTCGAATCTTTAGGCCGAATGCGACATTTTCAAACACATTCATATGAGGCCATAGAGCGAAGTCCTGAAAGACCATCCCGATATTCCGTTTCTCAGTCGGTAACTCCCTCTCCTTTTCTGATACGACATGACGGTCGATCAGGATTTTCCCGTCGTCTATGGAGATTAAACCTGCGATCGCTTGAAGCAGCGTCGTTTTGCCGCATCCCGAGGGGCCTAACAAGGCAAGGAACGTTCCTTCCTCGACCTCCAGATCAATGCCGGCCAAAACCGTCTTCTCGCCAAAGTGCTTACGTACCGATTCAATTCGGAGGCTCATCTTAAAGCACCTGCCTTTCCACATCCAGATGGATTGCTGCCGAGCCTGGTAAAGAATCAGTTGCATGTCCTCTATTGATTCGCTTGTTCAATAACTCACGCATCATTCGATCTGAATAGCTTCTCTTAACGTTCTTATAGACGCGTGCAAGTTGTTGCCCTGCACCATAAATAAGAAGTACCAAAACTACACCTAATATCGTAAGCGCGGCCCCTTTCTCCACCTGTAAATCATTGTAGAAGTGTATGATTTGAACAGGGAATACAGGTCGGCCGGGAGGATACAGTAACTCGGAAACAGGCAACTCAAAAATCAAATGACTAAAGATGAGATATAAGGTCGCGGATACGGTCCCCGAAACCAAAGGGAACAAAATTTTGCGAAACAAAGTGAATAATCCTGCTCCACTAACCTGTCCAGCACTTAATAGCGAAGGGCTTATTTGGGTGATTGCTGCAATTTGAAGTCGAATCGCATTGGGCAATGAACCAGCAATATAAGCTAGAAACACACAAAACATTGTTCCGTACAAATTTAAGTGGAACGGAACAAGATAAGGAGCATTCCACGAGAATACGTAGCCAGCCGCTAGAACGATGCCTGGAATGGCCAACGTAGACATCGTAAGCACGTAGAGTACCTTGGTACTGAACCCTTGCCCCCTCTGGATGACGAAAGCCAAGCCAATGGCAAGGAGTGACGCGACAATTGCTGTTCCAAGTCCGAGGAGCAGTGATCTCAGTAAGGCTTGGTAGGACGCGCTTCCAACCTTTAGAGCTTCTGCATAGTTGTGCAAGGTTAGGTTCGCTAGGTGAAATCCTCGTGCCGAATTTTTCATAAACGAGCTGATCAGAATCCCGCTAAGCGGCATCGCCAAGGCGATGATCAAGAGCACATAGGCGGCTAATGATGCTGCAATCGTCTTTTTGCGTGTAGATCGGTAAGGCCTAATTTGATTTTTCACGGTACTATAAGAGCCTTTGCCGAGGATCCACTTCTGAACCCACATCGCCAACGTGATTATTGTGATTAATACAATGGACAGAGATCCCACCTGCGAAAAGTCGACAGGGCTCAAACTCAATGCCTTATATATGGAATATGTCAACAACGGAATATGCGAATTGGGTACAAAAGCGGATGCGAATCCGAAATCGCTCACCGATTCAGCAAAAGTGATAGTAGCTCCAGCTAAAATAGATGGGAACAATAACGGAATATTGATCTTCAACCAGATGCTCAGCGACCTGGCTCCCACGGTCCTGGCAGCTTCTTCATAATCAGGTCCCAAGCCCCTTAAGCCCGTTAAGACTGAGAAAAAGATGACGGGAAATATGCGAAAGGACATCGCCAGAATCAAACCGGCAGGTGTGAAAAACCAATCGAATCCCCCTAACGGAATACCCAAGATCTCACTCAGAATACCTTTGCGCTGCATCATTAAGACCCAGCCTTCAGCGATCAGATAAGATGGCGTAAAGAACACAAGCCATATCAATAATGTAATAAGTTTTACTCCATGAACTTGATTACGATAAACCTGAATGGCTAAAAAAGTCCCTAGTATAGAGCTAATAACTGCTGTAGCGCCACCAAATAATAAAGCATCGAGAATCGACTTGTACGTGTAGTCATCACTAAAAATTGTTGTAAACGATTGTAAGGATATGATTGCAAAGCCTTGCTCCATCAGCTTCGGGAACAGACTCTGCAGCAGAATCGTTCCAAGAGGGTATGCAATAAGGCCTAGTAGCACGAGTATACTAGGCCATATCAGCAAAAGCTTGTGAAGCTGGGCTTTGCTCAATCTAGTTCTGAACAATATTCTTAGTAAACCAAGTCTTGACTTCTGTCTCGTGCGAGGCGCCATCGACTGGATCTAACGTATTCCACTTGATACCGTCAGGGCGCAAACCTGCTTTCGTGGGTGCATCCTTAATAATGGATTCGAACAGTGCATCGCCGGAATCAACGGTTTGGGCAATCTGTTGCGCTTCAGCACTTAATACATAATCAACGAACTGTTTTGCGGCTTCAAGGTGAGGTGCTTTAACATCAATGGCAATGTTGTTGCTCAGTGTCGAAACTCCCGAAGCAGGATATACAATTTTAATTGGGTTATTCGGATCCTTCATTTTGTTCAGGATCGCGGAATCCTGAGCGATAGCAAACTTTACTGTACCCTTTAGTAGGTTGGTAAGCGTGGGGCCATTGGAGTCAAATACGTTCAAACCGTTCGCTTTGAACTTCTTAAAGAAATCTTCACCTTGAGGAATTCCGCCTTGAAGATTCATTAAACCAAGGACTGCAGAATAAGTCGGCCCGGAAATACTCGGGTTGTTCATGGCAACAACGCCTTTATTTTCTGGCTTCAGCAAGTCCGACCAGTCCTTCGGCACTTCAGAGTCTTTCACAAGTTGAGAGTTATAGCCGATTGCGCCTGCAGCTGTAATGGTTACCGGTGCATAAGCATGGTCGGTCGGGACTAGCTTCTTTCCAATATCCGTGTAATTGGCTGCGTTGGCCGGAGTATAATCCTTAAGCAACATACCTTCATTATCTAAGCCTTGCATGCTAGGTGCGCCATCAGCCCAGATGATATCCCATTGCGGATTACTTTTTTCTGCGGTTACTTTTGCGAGTAAGGGTCCCGTAGAATCTTGAACAAGCTTAACCGTAATTCCAGTTTTCTTCTGGAACGCATCCACTACGGCCTTATCAAAGCCGGTAGCCGAATATACGATGAGTTCCTTATCTCCAGTGGATGAGCTCGCAGAAGTTTGAACAGTGGAGTTGCTCACAACAGGTGTACTAGTTCCTTGCGCTGGAGTTGCAGATGTACTTGAAACGGGGGAATTGTTTGCGCCACAGCCAGATACCATTAATGCTACCATACTAATGAGCGAACCGAATAATACCAATCGTTTTTTCAAGCGATTTCTCCTCCTAAACATTTCAATGAATGCCTACATGAAAAATTATATATCATTTTAGGAGTTTTGATAGTTAAAATATCATTAACGTAATTCTAAGTTATTGTTAAGCTTTCAACGAAAACTGGTTAGATCCCCTTCATCCTCTTTCCGTCCATGTCTAGGTTTCTTTGTCTTCTGGTTGGAGAAGCGCCTCCGCAAGTTTTGAAGTGATTCCAAGTTGGTAAGTGCTTGTTTTTCGATGCGAAACCCAACGGCAATAATCAGGCTTTCAACTACCGCGGTAGGAGCTACCATCGAATGGAATTCCCACAATTCGCCACGGCACACGTAGAGGACAACTGTTGAATGATCGTTTAAGTCGGAGACAAGTCGATCTGTAACGACCACCGTAGTACACTTTAACTCATTAGCATAATCGAGAATAACTTGAATCTCCGGGGCAATCTTAAAGAAGCCAAATAAAACGATTACATCCTCCGGTGCCAGTTGAATCATTGCTTCGTATACTTCAATCCCACTCTTGGGCATGATTCGAATATCGACACCAAAACGATTCAAACGAAACTGTAACAAGCTTCCAAGCCCTTCAGATGGTCCCGGAGCGAATACATAAATTCTCTTCGCTTGCGACATCGCGTCAACAGCAAAATTGAAACTGTCTCTAGATAGTTTATATGAGGTATCGCGCAAATATCCCGCCGTTCGTTCCAGCATATCTCCTAGAAGATCGCCGTCAGAAATTTTATTAAATATATTGCTCATTTTTTTGGCTGGATTACTCACTTCGAAGTCACGCAAACTGCTCTTGAGCTCCTTCAAATTCGCAATACCAACAGCACTCCAGAAACGAGAAATTGAAGCGATACTCGTCGGCACCTCTGCAGCGATATCTTTCTCGTTCATGTAAGGCAGTCTATCTATATTTTTCTCAATGAAATCTGCAATATTTTTTTGAGTGGTGGATAATTTGTGAGTATCCCAATTAAATAAGTTCTTCATCATAGCTCTTCCCTTTCTTCCATGAATATTAAACTGTGGCAATGAACTCATTATAGTGCAACAAACCAAAGATACCCATAGGATTAATAAAAAATTCAACTTAAAAAGAGCAACTTCTGCATATGTCATTGCTCTTTCTATCATGGTGACATTTTACCCAGGCGAAAGTTAAGATAAATTGCCAAGAGACCAAAGCTGGTCTCATATTCCAAGTTCGAGCAGGACATACTGCTCGAACTTTTTCATTGTTTTCTCATTTCTATAGATTAAAGTAATATCAAAATAAATAGTGGGAAACCACTATACGAAAGGAAATTAAGTATGGAATTAAACCAAAATAAGCTGAAAATCCTACTCAACAAAGTGCCGCAAGTTACTATTTTCTTTTGGATCATCAAGGTATTATGCACGACGGTCGGGGAAACCTTCGCTGATTTCCTTAATTTCAATCTTGGATTTGGCTTATCCGTCACTACCATCATTATGGGACTAGCCTTTTTCTTAACGCTGATCTTTCAATTCAGAGCAACGAAATATGTTCCCAGCCTCTACTGGTTGACGGTCGTGCTGATTAGTGTATTCGGGACATTAGTTACCGATAACTTGACAGACAACATTGGCATACCGCTTGAAGTGAGTACTATCGTATTTACCGTACTGCTAGGTGTTGTTTTTCTGTTATGGTATCTTAGTGAAAAAACACTATCGATCCACTCTGTTTATACAAGGAAAAGAGAGGTTTTCTATTGGCTTACTATTCTTTTCACATTTGCACTAGGAACAGCTGTCGGGGATTTATTTTCCGAACAACTCGGTCTAGGATATCTTCACACTGGATTAGTAGTCCTCTTTATTAATGCTTGTGTATTCTTAGCTTGGAAATACTTGAAGCTTGACGGAGTCTTAGCGTTCTGGATTGCGTATATTCTAACTCGACCACTTGGAGCATCTTTAGGCGACTATTTATCTCAACCTAAAGCGAATGGCGCGTTGGGTTTGGGGACAACTGTAACAAGTGTCATTTTTCTTCTTGCGATCTTGGCGGTCATTGTTTTTCTTGCTGTAACAAAACTTGATGTCACGGTAAAGAATATGACTCCACAAACGGATGAGTCAAATCGAAATAAGAAACATGTTCTGACTCAAACAATCGCGGTATTGTGCATATTCTTAGTCGTTAGTGTCGGTGGCTATATTACATTAAGCAATCATATTACAGCAGATTCTTCACAATCCGTTGAATCGGACAACCAATCGCAAGCTAATAAATTAGCTGGTCAGTTATCTGACTTTATTAAAATTGAAAACGATATGTTAAACCATACCTCTTCTAATGACTTTGCTTCAGCGAAAAAAGGAGCTGACGATTTGGAACATCAATGGGATGCTGCGGAGCCTAAGCTCAGAAAATTAGATGGCAAAGCCTGGACTCAAATTGATGGAACCATTGATATCGTATTAGCTGCGACACGTTCAAGTAGCCCTGATGCCAGCAAATCCAAAACTGCACTGAACAATTCGCTCGGCACTTTAAATGATGCAAATAACTCAGCAGCAACGCAAAATGATTCTTCACCAACACCTGCTCCTACTGGAACTTCACAGACCGAAGCGTTGACTGAGAAAGGAAAATCGCAAGATGCTGCTTCACATAATAAATTAGCCGGTCAGTTAACAGATTTTATTAAAATCGAAAATGACATGCTAAACGATATTAGCTCTAATGACTTTGCCGCGGTGAAAAAGGGGGCAGACGATCTAGAACATCAATGGGATACATCCGAGCCTAAGCTTAGGAAAACGGATGGTAAAACATGGACCCAAATCGATGGAACAATCGATGTGGTCTTGACTGCCGCCCGGTCCGGTAAATTTGACGCCGGCAAGAGCATTTCTGCAATTTACTCTTCGCTCGCTGTTTTAAAAAGAGAAAATAATTAAAAAATATAATAGTCTAGACAGATTGAAGAAGATGATCTCTGTATAGAACACTTGCGCCGCACAGCCCTTTAAGCAAAACTCTTCAATTACGCCGTCTGCTTGCTGGAAGTCAATGGGCCTGTTATAATTCTTGGAATTAGCCCAAACGATACAAACCTAAATAAACGTTGTTAGCGATGACAACTTTATTTAGGTTTTTTTGTTTTTATAAGCATTTTTCGTCTGGAAACTCTTTTGGGCATGGATCTCCACGCACAGGCATGGCACAAACCAATGATGGTACGATCATTTTCCTTGTTATCGATGGAAGGCAGCCGGGCTACTCCATAGGTGCAACACTCTATGATGTGCAGCAGCTGCTGCTGGCCAAAGGAGCTATTACAGCGTCGAATCTGGATGGCGGTTCCTCCTCCATACTCGTCAAGGATAATCAGGTTGTGAATCGGCCTTCCAGCAGAGACAAACGAAGATTAGCTTTTGCAGCCACTTGAAAAAAAGTGGTTTTTTTAGTTTGCACGAGTATTCAAACAGTGATTCGCAAACAAATTTCTTCGGCATTTGATTGAGCTTCATGTTCAAGCCGGTCATCCAGCGGAAACAAGTCTTTCTTCCCGTATTTCCTATCAAGCGCTGCGGCAATGATGCGATCGGCCAGTAACGGGTTTTTAGGTAATAGAGGACCGTGAAGGTAGGAACCGATCAAATTTTTATAGCAGAGGCCTTCCCAGCCATCCTCCCCGTTATTGCCATATCCTTTGATCACTTTTCCTAATGGTTCATAGCGATGGAACGTACGGCCGGAATGGTTTTCGAAACCTACAAGTTGACCGCAGTCCGGTGTATCGATGACAACGTTACCTACCATACGATTTTTTTGCGCTTCCGAGTAAAAATCACAAACATCCAACCCCATGATGGGTGTACCGTCTGAGGTCATGTAATAATTGCCAAGCAGCTGATAGCCTCCACATATGGCCAAGCAGCCTACGCCGTCGGCGATGCAGGCTTTAAATTCATGTTTAATTTTGAGCAGCTCTTTCGTCACTAGACCTTGCTCACGGTCACTTCCCCCGCCAATGAAAATGAGATCCACGCGGGAGAAGTCAAGGCATTCCGGCGATTTAATATCGACAACTTCGAACTGAATGCCTCTCCATTCACAGCGTTTTTGGAGAACGATCACGTTGCCCCTGTCACCATACAAGTTTAATCGATCGGGGAACAAATTATAAAGAACTAGCTTCATAGGCTTGGTTTACACCCCTGTTTAATTCATTTTTCACCTGTTCAAGAGCCGTATAGGTGGGAAGCAGATAGGTAGGCATCGGGTACTTGAATGCGGTTTGAATCGCGGCTTGGATGGCAGGTTCAATGATAATCCTGCTTTCATCAATACCGGCATATTTTAACCGCAGGGCGATATCGGCAGCTCTGCTTCCCGAACAAATAATTCGTGTCATATCTAGCCTCTGCAAACATTCGAAATCAACATCCCATATCCAGGACACATCGAGGCCGTCTGCGATAAAATCATTAATCACGAATACAATCTGTTTCTGGTAATCGGTCAAAAGGATTTCCGTCAGGGCAGCATTTGTTCCTGAGGGATTTTTATTCAAATTTAGAATGTACGGATACCCCTTATGATAAAACAATTGCATACGACCATTTTCTGTATGATAACTTTGTAATGATTCCCGGATGTAATCTGGCTCAACACCCAATTCTTTCGCACATGCGATGGCGGCTAAGGCATTATAAGCGTTATAAGCGCCTGTCATTTTTGTATGATAGGTTTCATTTTGGAGTGTGAACGTTAATGGTGTGCTATGAATGCTTTCGATTTCATAATGCGGGGTAGGACGTTTAAATCCACAGGCACAATGATAGAATCCAAGCTGATTAAAATGGATGTGGTCATACTGAATCTCATCTCCGCATACAGAGCAGTATTTGGATTCGCTTGTCCCATAATTTCCAAAGGGATAGGCCCCTTTATGGAGGCCATAAAAAGTTTTGCTTTTATCTAAGGCATTCAGGCGGAAAACGAAGGGATCATCGGCGTTTAAAATTAATTTCGTATCAATCGGATGAATGGACTTCTCAAGGTCTTTGATAAGCATATCAATCTCGCCATACCGGTCTAATTGGTCACGGAAGAAATTGGTGACGATAATCATTTTTGGACTCACTTGCTTCAGGATCACAGGCATGGTAGCCTCATCCACTTCAAGAACGGCATAGTCATATTTCAGTTTTCCAAAAAGCGGCGCCTGATTAATGAAACATGCCGTTATTCCGGTAATCATATTGGCCCCTTCAGCGTTATTTAAAATTTTCAATCCAGCTGATCTCAATAAGTGAGTGAGTAAATTGGACGTTGTCGTTTTACCGTTTGTACCCGTGATGAATATGAATTGGGTGATTTGTTTAGCCATTTTTTGCAAAATGCGCGGATCCATTTTAAGAGCTACCACGCCAGGCAAGGTTGTACCCTGATGGCCGAGCATCCGGCTTAATTTACCCAATGTTTTACCGCTGAACATGGCCAACTGTTTTTTCAACAACACATTTCCCCCTATTATCAAATTGATGCGTAATCAGATCTAAATTAATATTCCCGCTGGTTTTTAGAAAATACTTGTTGGTCGTGTAAGCGAATGGGCTCTTATCCAATCCTGTAGGATGAAAGGCACATACATTAATAGGGTCAAATCGTTGCCCTCATAACCACCAGCGTTGGTGGTTTTTTTATAAATTCCGCTTATTGGAGTAAGGAGTAATGTCAGGATGAAACCATACCATGTGGTCTGGAAAGGACCTGTTCACAAAGCGAGTGGTCTCGGAAATGCAAGCAGAGCGTATGCGCGCGCGTTAATGCGGCAGGGGGTTCGTGTTAAGATCGGTGCAGCAAGAACCAGAACAATTGCAGCCGGCGGCAAGAAGGTGCTCATCTATCACCATGTGCCAAACTCGTTGAATGTCAAACTGGAGCGAAAGGCTTATGATTCCATTATTTTGAATACAGTGTGGGAAACGAGCAGAACTCCGCGGAATTGGTTGGCGAATATGAACAAGTTTGATGCGATATGTGTGCCTTCGCAGCATAACAGGAAGGCATTGCGGAATAGCGGCGTCAAAGTCCCGATTTTTATTGTTCCTCATGGCGTGAATACTAAAGTCTATCATCCAAATAATAAAAAGTTGGCTGTGCCGGGTGCGGCAGGCAAGTTTACGTTTATCTCCGTGTTCGGCTTCCAGCACCGGAAAAACCCGGAGGGACTTTTAAGGGCCTACTGGGAGGAGTTTTCCGCCAAAGATAACGTGATCCTCGTTATCAAAACGAACGGATATGCGGCATATGAGAATGAGAAATGGATTAAGTCCAGAATCCTGCAATACAAAGAAAGATTAGGCATCTACAAGGATACAGCTCCCATTAAAGTTATCGCCCATCGGCTTCATGACAGCCAGCTTAGAGGGCTGTACACACGTGGGAATGTCTTCGTGCTTCCCACCCGCGGAGAAGGCGTAGGGCTGCCTTTTTTAGAATCGCTTGCAAGCGGTGTACCGGTCATTGCTACCGGATGGGGCGGACAGATGGATTTTCTGACAAGTAAAAATTCGTTCCTGATCCCTTATCGTCTACAGAACCCTTTAACGAGCATGAGCAGCAGGCATGCGATTTCGCGAAAGTTTGGCTCCCTGTTTGCGCAGAAGGGACAGCTATGGGCAGAACCGGACCTGCCCAGCTTGAAGAAGATCATGAGAGTCGCATACGAGAATCCTGGTTTGTGTAAGCAGAAAGGTTTACATGGCAGGAGAGATATGCTGGCTGTATCCTGGGACCGGGCGGGGGCGAAGATGAAGCGCGTGATTGAAACCGTGATTCGCTCCAAGAACTAGTTGGAGAGCAGATTAGAGCTGACCCAAAAGGTCTCCCCTGCACCAGCTCGAAAAAGCAAATAGCGGAAGCAACTCTTCCGCTATCTTTAGCATTCTTGATGTCATTCTTTGATGGAGAATTGTCATTGAGTTCTTTGCTTTTCTTCATGTGCAGCTGATTTTAAAGCAGAAAATGTAATTACACGCTACACCAATACTTAGTCTTCTCGGCAGCCGAGATAGCTAGCGTACCACCAGCAGCAAGACAAACTAACGTCTCGGAGGTAGCAAATACAATACGTAAGAACACTTGAATATCTTCATATGAATATTGAGAAGCACCCACTCCTGATTTTGTTTAAAAAAATCGTTGCTTATTTATATGTTATCTTTACTTACATTAGATCCGCAAGGACTTGCATTCAGGATGCTCCTCCGCAAATGCCTAAAATAAAATTTCCCCATTACATAAGCCTATGGTTCTCGTACTCACTTGTTTGTAAGGCGTTGGCGCTCCCGTTAGGAAGGAATCGTGCGCATGTACGTAACCTCTTAAACCAACCCATTCTTATGTGCATACACCGCCGCCTGCGTCCGGTCGTCCACCTCGAGCTTGGCCAAAATATTTGTAATGTGCGTTTTAACAGTCTTAATCGCTATGCTTAACTCATCAGCAATTTCCGTATTTGTCCTGCCTTCGGCAATGAGTTGCAACACTTCCAGTTCTCTGGCTGTCAGCTCCTCATGTGGACGCCGCTCTTCTGCAGTGCTGCGCATTCGCGAAAGTACCTTCCCCGTCACTTTGGCTTCTAATACTGGCTCTCCCTTTGCAGCCGCGCGAATCGCATCTGCAATATCTTTGGCCTTCGTTGTCTTAAGCAAATAGCTCAATGCCCCCGCTTCCAAAACAGGATACACTTTATCATCATCCATAAAGCTAGTAAGGACGATGATTTTTGCAGACGGCCGTTTCTTCACGATCTCCCGTGTAGCCTCAATCCCATTCATAACCTCCATAACCAGATCCATCAGAATCACATCCGGATTTAACTCTGCGGCGACTCGCACACCTTCTGCTCCGTTTGCTGCTTCTCCTACCACATCAATATCTGGTTGCGTGTCTAAATAAGCGGCCAGCCCCATCCGCACCATTTCGTGATCGTCGATCAATAATACACGTATCAAGGTCACTATCTCCCCTCTGTGCTCACAATAGGCACTTTAACATCAACTTGCGTCCCTTTTCCCGGCGCCGAAACGAAATCGACGACCCCGCCTATTTCGTTCGCCCGCTCTTGCAGAGTCTTCAGTCCGTAAGAGGTATCTTTGACATCGCCGGTCTCAAAGCCAATGCCGTTATCAGTCACTCTCAAATGAAGCATGCGCCCGTCCACAACACGAAGCTTTACAGACGCCGAAGTAGCCTGTGAGTGACGCAAGACGTTGGACATGCCCTCTTGTAGCATCCGGAATAAGTGATCCTCAATCCCCTTGGAAAGTTCGGGAAGATGATCTGCCAGCTCCCAACGCAGCTTGATCTGTTGCTGCTTTTCCACGCATTCAAGAAGGAACTGCTCTATAGCTTCATTTAAGCTTTTGCCAGCCAATGTCGGCGGACGCAGCTGCATAAGCAGTGCCCTCATCTCGCTCTGCGCGGTCTCAGCCAGATTCTCGACTGCGGCGATCCTTTTCCGTAACTTTCCTTCACCAAGTTCATCACTTTCAAGAATAGCCGCAGTCATCATAGCTATCGCAAACAGTTGCTGGCTTACTGCGTCATGAAGATCTCGAGCAATCCGCTGCCTCTCCTCCAATACAACGGTCCGATTCGAACGCTCCAAAAGCTCCGCTTTCTCAGCCGATAACCTCTGGAGCGAAGCAACCTGCCGCTCAATTTGTTCAGCCATCTCGTTTAAATGCAGACCTATCAACCCAATCTCATCTTGTCTGTGGTTGACATCGATTTGAAGCCTGTGCCCGTAGCGCCCTCTTCCAAACTTATATACCGCGTCACCTAGTTCTTCCAGCCGTACTTTCATCTTTCTCGCGATGAAATACCCAACGAACGCCCCCAATATGATGGCGAATATGCCAATCCACAGCATAACAGGGATATTGAGCCACTCGACTAGGAGGATCACACGCAGTGTCAAATCGAAAATAATCAGAAACGTAGCTGTAGTCAAAATGAATACAAATAAGGCGAGAACGCTGCATAGTGCCGAAAGCTTCCAGCGGATACTTGCGGTTGAACGATCATTCATAACCATCTCACGGTCACATCGCCTATACCGGTGGTTAATCTCAGGAGGACCTTCCTTTCCGCATCATGATAATCCGAAGTAATGAACTGCCCGCGATACTTCTTCCGCTCGCCGAACAAGTCGACTGTTCCGATACGCGCTGAACACATCATGTTTACCTCAAGATCGTAGGGTACATAGATGATGACGCTGCCTAACCACCGGCTTACATCAATCTTCTGCTCCCCTTCAGGGATCATCATTTTGGACAAATCCAGATGCAAATCACCAAATTTGGGGGATGTACTTAGCCCCTTCAGCTTCTGCATCAGCTCGTGTCTTAGGATCGCAAATACCGTTGAAAGCCGGCTGTTTGGGCTCACTTGCAACTCGCTATTTGCCACTATTTTCTTCCACATCTTTTCAACGACCGCCGGTCTCCTCCCGAGAATGAGTAATAATCCAATAAAAAGGAGGGCTGTACCTGTCACCGTACCAAGAATATTCATTTTCATAGATACAGCTATGTGATAAGCTGCCAGCATAAAAGCTGGTAAGCCGAGCCACGACCACATCGTTCTGTAGAGCAGATACCCAACACATGTCCAAAAAAGAGGGTCCAGCAATGCGTAGCCTCCATGACTTAAGAAGACTGCAGCATAGGTGGAAGTAAATAAAAGGATAAATCCGGTCCATGGATTCCACACTAGTTTCATCACTGATTCTCTGACCCTCCTTTCGAATGAATATTAATATTTCCGTCACTTGAATTTAATACGATTGGAACGACACCTTGCCCGCTCCTCCCATGAAAAACATTCGTTTGTTTGCTATCTCCTGGATTCGATAGGTAAGAACTGTTCTCTACAATTCCATGACTAGCAGAAGCATCAAGTGTAAAATCCCCAGCAGGTGGCAGTTCTAACGTAATGTCTCCAGAGACTGCTTTCACATTTATTGGTTTTACAATCTGCTTAAGACCGACATTCACCTGTCCTTTACCGAGCTCCGTTTGAAGTCCGCCCACGTAATCGGATAAATTCATATCTCCCTTGTCGATCGTTGCCTCCAAATCGCCCTTATAATCAGTGAGTTTGAAGTCTCCTTTGCCCATCTTCAGAGTACCTTTTGCGCCAGTACTTTCATTAACGCTCATATGCCCGGCCGCTATGGACGTAGCCCAACTTCCTGAGAATTGCGAAAAACTGACGTCACCTTTACCCATGGTGATTTCTGCCTGGTCCGCCGTCACCAACTCCGCTTCAAATACACCGGTCTTTAGCTCCGTATGCAGATTACCATCTACTTTGTAAAGATCAACTTTCCCTGATTCGATATGCATTGAACTGTTATCTATTTTAGATTGCCGCGCAAATAGCCTACCCTTTTCCATGGTTAATTGAAGCTCACTCAATGTTACATTCATAAGCATCATTTCCCCATGATCAACGCTGACCTCCAAGCGCTCCAGATCAAGCTTGTGCTGCTCCGAAATACCCGCAAAAGCAACTTGACTATGATTAGCGGCTACAGAGACAGTCCGCCCAAAGGATTCAGGCAGATGAACCACTGCCGTAGTATCAATTGGAAATAAAGACAGTGGCCTGCGTGTAAGTGAGATATTTAGACGATTCCCTTGGCGGTTTAGAACAACCTCACCGTTTGCTTCTAAAGTAACGGCCAAGTCATCCCTGTCTTCTTTCACAATGTGGACGTCGACATCTGTGCTATCTATATGAACCTCTTGCATGTCGCTTTGAATCTGTGCCGTTTCTTCTTGTGATCCCCACAGCGGCTTATGTTGCGACATAGACAAGGCGATAATAATGAAGCCAGCCAACATAACGATAATCCCGATGATCCGCCTCACAAGCATTCTCCTTTCTACGGATTCACCCGTCTACTCCCTTTATGCATCCAGTATATCGGAAACACCTCAAATGCCCTACAAGCCACGGTTTGATTTGCTCTAAGACCATAGTCTTAGTTTCTAGTTGCAGTGGTCTTATACGTAGTTACAACCGGGGTACGTTTTAAAGAATGCATAAGTATTTTACCATAGAGTCATAACGAATCACGCAGGAGGAAATGAATATGGACCTACAAAAGCTCAAGCCGCTTTTGATTGCTTTATGCTCGCTTTCAATTATTCCGTTACTTGGAACTATATACGTTCATTTGAATCATGCCGGTGGTACATCACATAGCTTAGTTACTGACTTGGATAGGCAGCTTCCCTTTTTGAAAGTCTTTATTCTTCCTTATATGGGTTGGTATGCCTTTCTTATTCTTGCTTTCATTTATTTGGCTGTAAAACAACGAGAAGTTTATTACGAAACCTTGCTGCAATTTGTCTTCGGGCTCCTTGCATGCTATGCCATCTACGCTCTCTATCAAACATATGTACCGCGACCTGTATTAGTTGGCAACGACTTTCTAACCAAAGCTGTACGCCTCGTATACAGTACGGACGAGCCGCTAAACTGTTTTCCAAGCACGCATGTGCTGACCTCTTATTTGATGATGAAGGCCTACCTTCGATCTAGTTCCGTCGCCAAGCCTATTCGGATTTTAGTTACCATCATGTCGCTGCTGATTATTGCATCAACACAATTTGTCAAACAACATGTCTTGCTTGACATCGCTGGCGCCATTACCGTAGCCGAAACGGTCATTTACGTGATACGCCGTGTACGCCAATACGCATATAGCAATAACTACTCCCCCAATATGTTGAAATTAGAGATGGAATTGCCACAGTCAGCCCAATCATTGAAACGAGGTGCTTAAGGCATGCAGCGTGAAAAAATATTGCTGTTAACAGGATCCCTCGGCGATGGTCACATTCAGGCAGCAAATGCCATTATGGAGGCCGCGAAGCTGCGCTGCCCGGAAGTAGAGATCATCTCCGTCGATTTTATGGAATGGGTTCACCCTCAATTGCATGTGGTTGGTCAGTTCTGTTACTTGCAGTGGGTGAAGAACTTGCCTTCCATGTACGGATATTTCTACCGCAAAACACGCAGCGACAACAGATGGTCCATTCTGTTCAAAAAAATCCGTTCCTTTCGAACTTATCGGATGATGGAACTTCTACGTAGTGTGGAGCCAACCCGAGTCGTCAGCACGTTTCCCGGAGCGGCTGCAGCCATGTCTTTCCTCCGTTCCACTGGGCTTACGGATGTGCCGACAGCCACCGTCATTACTGACTATACCGATCATAGTTATTGGATTCATCCTTTCACTGATCGTTATCTGGTTGGTGCCGATCACGTGAAAGATGCACTTCTTAAGTACGGAGTGCCAGGCTCTCAGATTGAAGTAACCGGAATTCCGATTCGCCAATCCTTCTCCAGATCTTATGACCGTGGTGAATTATTCAAGAAATACGGGTTAAATCCGGATAAGTCTGTCGTTCTTGTCATGGGCGGGGGCTGCGGATTGATTGGTAAAAGCATGTTGTCTCAATTGCAGAGCGGTAATCTTACAGAAAAAGTACAGTACGTTATCGTCTGCGGGCGTAATAAAAAACTTCAGATGTCACTGGAGGAAGAATTATTGCGAATGGGAGATGCAGAGTTCAATCTTCATAACTTTCGGATTACTGGTTATGTCAATGAAGTTCACGAACTTATGGCCTTAGCTGACCTCATCGTGACTAAGCCAGGGGGGCTCACTGTTAGCGAAGCGCTTTCGCTTGAACTTCCCATGCTGCTGTTTAAACCGCTGCCTGGCCAAGAACAAGATAATGCTGCTTTCCTTGTAGGGGCTGGTGCCGCTTTGGAAGCAACCAACGAACGTGAGTTGACGGGTTTTCTGCAGCAAGTGCTTGCCAATGGCAAACATCTAATTCGCATGAAAGAAGCAGCCCAACTGATTAGTCGTAAGCATAGCGCTGCCTCTGCCTTTGAAGCGATTATGGGAATGGAAAATCTATATATTCCAACGCATAAAATTGATTTTCCTCTCGATGTTGCGGCGAATACGTAAGATCCATTATCGAAAGGATGATGATGCTTTCTATGATTGGCCGATCTGCCTTTATTATCATCGGAATTATAGTTTTGTATGTGATCGTACCTTATGTTATAACCCGTGTATTCGGTATAGGGGTTGTCCGAAAAGGTGAAAATCCACAAGAAGTCGCTTTTACTTTTGATGACGGGCCAAATCCGGTTTACACCCCGCTCCTTCTCGATTTGCTGCGCAAATACGGGGTTAAAGCCACCTTCTTCGTTTTAGGAGAAAAGGCTGCAGCTTATCCCGAACTCATACGTCGAATGCAGCGAGAAGGGCATCTAATCGGTGTCCATAACTATACACACCGGATGAATATCTTAATGCCGCCCTGGGTAGTTAGACGAGATGTAAAACGATCTGCAGATGTGATCGAGTCTATCACTGGCAAACGGCCCAATTATTACCGTCCACCCTGGGGAATCTTCTCCCTTCCTGATCTACTTCTAATTAAGCGATATACTTTTGCAATATGGTCTGTGATGAGCTTCGATTGGAGGAGAGACACCGCGGAGAAGAAATTAGAGGACAAGCTAATGCGACAGCTCGCCTGCGCTTCCAATCATAAAAAAGAAGGCGCAATTGTACTCCTTCATGACTGCGGCAATACGTGGGGGGCAGATTCCGAAGCACCGAAATATATGCTTCTTGCTCTTGAAAAGGTTCTATCTGAACTTAAGTCGAAAGCTCTCCATTATGTACGTTTAGACCAGATGACTTTAACTTCGAGCGAAATGCACGATGTGAATGAAGCTGTCGAACTGACTCTTTAGCCCCTTGTGCTGATTGAGGGCCAAATCCGTTTGAAATGATGAAGGAGGATGTAAATTGATTAATCGTAGCTTAGCCAAAAAACTTCCTGAAGTATCCATTTATTTTTGGATCATAAAGGTATTGACAACAGGGATGGGTGAAATATTTTCCGATTATCTTGATCGCCAATTCGGTGCAATAGCAGGCGCGGTCACAGCAGTATTACTTATTGGTTCATTAGTACTTCAAATGAGAGCTAAAAAATATGTAACTTGGATATACTGGTTAGTTGTAACGATGATAAGTATATTTGGTACAATGGTAGCCGATATTATGAGTTTTGCCTTAGGAAGATCTCCAATCGTATCAACAGTGTTTTATGCTGTCTTACTAACCATCATTTTCGTCATTTGGTATAAGAAAGAGAAAACATTGTCCGTTGATAGCATAACGACACCAAGAGCGGAAGGCTTTTATTGGGCAATGGTATTTGCTACTTTTGCTCTTGGTACTGCCGCTGGAGATATGTCAGCTCAAGAACTTCATTTAGGCTTCTTAAATTCAGGCATCATTTTCACGATCTTATTAATCGTGCCCGCATTACTATACCGTTATTTAAATTTGAATAAAATTTTTGCATTTTGGTTTTCGTATATCATGACAAGGCCAGCGGGGGCATCTTTTACGGATTGGATGTGTTCTCCTCCTCGAATGGGGGGCCTAGGGTTTAACAGAGGTGAAGTTAGCTTAATTCTAACAATTCTAATCGTTATCTTAGTCGCCTATATGGGGATTACCAAAAAGGATATAAAAAGTGAAAGAATGGCCATCCAACTTTAAAAGTTTCATGTTATAACTCCATAAAGACACACTAAACATAATATAAAAATTGCCTGTACACTTTATTGATGTACGGGCTTTTCTTACGATAATTTTAGTTGGCCTAATTATTTCCAGCTACTTTTATTATTATAATGAAGACGTGCTAACCGAATCTCCTTACTCTTTGTCCACTACTTTGAACGAATGCCAAGCTAATAACGTATCCAAAAAACTTAAGAAGGGAGCAATTAAAAAATTTGTTCTTCGCAAGATCCCCTCAAAAATTGATATTATCCATGATCATACTTTTAATTCAGCACTAGGTAAGGCTCGATTGCGAATTCAAAATACGGATCCAAAGGCCCTATGATCCCGCGATTCAACTGTATTGCCAAGTGTTTGTACGATTCAAGGACCTGCGGTTTCTTAAAGAAATATCCAATGACGAAGGCCAATCTTGGCAGGAAGCTCACCTCCCAATTGGGCCTACTCTTCCGACGGGAAACAAGCCATGGTTTCGCTATACGGTTACAAACGACGGTACCATCCCCTTTCTTGACATGAATCTCATTGATAATGCTATCGGCACGATTAAACCGGTCTTTGCGTCACTGCCAGGCTCGATATGGCAATTTGTACTGCCTATTCTGGCGCAGCCTCTCTCCTATTGACAGACACATCCCAGAACGACTCAAACCATTTTTTGAAAAACTGATACAAATAGTCTATTCAAATTCAACTATTAACTCATACTATATTACAAAAAGGTTGATAGAGGAGGCCTTTTGTTATTGAAAATGTTCTATGAAAAAAGGTAGCGTCTTCCCAAACATATCGAAGATATAGGCCAAAGCTATCTATAATTACCTTGCCGATTTTATCCATTATGGTTTCTTATTTATTTGTTTAAATAGACATTAAAATAAAGGAGTTGGCAATATTGGAACAAAGTTTAGAAGAAAAAGTTACCGTGATCATTAAAACTTTCGAACGTCCAAGCTGCCTTGATATGCTAATAACCAGCATTAGGAAGTATTATCAAAAAATAAAGATTATTGTGGCTGATGATAGTATGCATCCACTTCCACGCCGCGATGTGGAGTTTCATGTTCTCCCTTTTGATAGTGGTGTATCGTTGGGCAGGAACTACTTGGTAAGGCAGGTAAAAACTCCGTATCTTTTACTTCTCGATGATGACTTTTGTTTTATTAAGGAAACAAACATAGCAAAGTTACTCAAAATACTAGAAAACTCTGATATAGACATTATTGGCGGTCGATGTATTGAGAAAAAGGGGGTAAGAAATTCACAAGCAGTATTTAAGATCAAAAATAAGAAGCTCATATGCGATGCGAAGCCATATGGAACACAAAACGGAATAAAATTATTTGATATGGTCGCCAACTTTTTTTTAGCAAAGACGGATCGATTAAGACACTTTCAATGGGATGAAAGTTTAAAAACCGGTGGACAACATTTGGATTTTTTCTTGAGTCATAAAGGAAAAATTAAAGTAGCACTGCACTCAAAAGTATTTATATATCATACAAACGACCGGACAAATCAAACATACAAACGTTATCGGAATAGAGGTAAAAAAATTTTTCAGCCTATATTTATGAAAAAACACGATATCTCAGAAATTAAAAGAGAACAATTTTTTCAACCTATCAGCGCAGTTATAAAACACTTAAGTTCGGAAACAATTGAAACTTACTTTAGCTGATGTTGTCAATAGAGAACATACCATATGGTTGGTGAAAGGGGACGGATCATGATATCAATCATTACGTGCACAATAAAACCTGAATGTATGAAGAATATTTTTAATAATTACGTTCAGCAAACTGTAAATAAAAAGGAATTGATTATTATCCTGAATCGAGATGATATGGATATAAGGCAATGGAGAGAAAAAGCAAAAAAGTATCAAAATGTTTCCATCTATCAACTCCCCAGTCATGTTAGTGTAGGTCAATGCAAAAATTTTGCAATTAAAAAAGCAACTTACAGTATTATAGCAAAATTTGATGATGACGATTTTTATGCACCAAATTATTCAAGAGAAGCACTGGAAGCAATAAAAAAAACAGATGCTGATATAATCGGTAAAAGATCTTATTATTCTTACGTAGTAAAAAATAAAGCCCTTATTATTAGAGGTGGTGGGGAAAATACGAATAAATTTGTAGAACTGGTGAATGATGCTACATTGGTATTTAACAAAAGGGTATTTGAAAAAGTGCAATTCAATGACATGTGCCCAGGAAGTGATAAGGCATTTCAGAAAGAGTGCCGGCGACATGGCTTTAAAATCTATTCTAGTAGTATGAAAAATTTTGCATACGTTAGGAGGAATTCAAGTAAACATACTTGGAAAATATCAGAGGATGAGTTTATGAGAAGTAGTGTATTTATTTGTAACACTGACGATTATAAAAGCTTTATTCTAGATAAAAGCAAAAGCAAATAACTACACTACACACCATAAACGACTATAACCCAATACTTACCCTCTCTGATCCCATTCCCCACTCATTTCCTGATCAATTTATGTTATAAATCCAGATATATTCTAATCACTAGTTTCATCAGAAGTAGTAGCTAACTCTTGTACAATAATGTTTTGAAGTGGCACTATATGCCGAGTTCAAACGTCTAAAATATAACTAAGTTTTGAAGTACTTCTTCCAATAAATGCACTGATAGCTCATTGAACTAAAGTCAATCCTTCGTAGTTTTAAGCCATATTCATTTAATAAGACGGCATATGGTTTACCATGCCGCCTTTTTGCATACTTACATTTTGTTAATAACAATTAGTAATAAATCTCATGTACTTAAGAGGTTGTGAAAACCTTCTTCGTTTGAAATGAAGAAAAGAAGCCCGAGAAATTGGGCTTCTTTTTTCAACTATTGCTGACTACTCTTGTAGTGTTTCTTACGGAATCAATACTTTCGATAAATATGCTGCTGCGTCTTGGCGGGTTATATTTTCCTTGGAGTGGAAATTAACAGAACCATCGGGCTCGATC
>Ga0209566_100461_pt1 | contig 29354 bp, 33 predicted proteins | sample Araplavi_mTSA_r2_2_FD_184287 | JGI IMG/M metagenome (GOLD analysis project Ga0209566, IMG submission 184287) | Arabidopsis root microbial communities from North Carolina, USA - plate scrape CL_Cvi_mTSA_r2 (SPAdes) (version 2) | ecosystem: Host-associated > Plants > Roots > Endosphere | place...
CTTTAGGTATCTGATTTGGCATTCCGATGAGCCTGCCATTTATGCCACAGTTCGATGCCGGTTGTTGCCCATTCGATGGCGTCCTGCACCCGCTTCTGGTGGGTATGTATCACTTGTTCCGCACCATGAATCGACTGATTCAATACGCGAGTCGCATTACGAAGCGCAGCCGCAACATCCCCGATGGCCGCTCCAGCCTGATCGATTGAATGGAACGTTGACTTCAATACCTTCACTTGCGCATGGGCATCTTCCGTAAGCTGCCCAACCTGCTGCAGCAGCACATCCGTCTGATCCGTTGTTCGCGTCAAGCTGACTTTCGATTGCTCGATCGTTTCCTTGAGCTTCCCCAGCGTCTGCGTAGCGGCGAGAAGCGTTCGCACGACGAAAAAAACGAGGATGATGAATGCAGCAGCGGCGCTGATTGCGCTGATCTCCATCCATGTCATGACCGTCACCTCCTGAGCATAAGGTCGACTCTTCTAGACGAATGCCTAAGAATTAATACAGTATAAGTAGCGGTTGCTTGTCTTGACACAAAAACAATGGAAAATTTTCAGGGGCATGTCATAATAAAAGAAAGCATGATCGCTAATGAACAATCAGGAGGGCATTATGAACAAGGAGCAAGGACTGCAAGAAATCGAACGAACACGTATCGTCGCCATCGTCCGCGGCGTTCACGCAGAGCACATCTCCTCCGTAGCTGAAGCCTTATGGCGCGGCGGCATTACCGTGATGGAAGTAACACTAAACACGCCAGGGGCGCTTGAAATGATCAGCGAACTTCAGGCTAAATTTGCCGACCGCATGTATATCGGCGCCGGTACCGTGCTTGATCTGGAGGATGCGAAGCGTGCCATTGAGGCCGGTGCGTCGTTCCTGGTTACGCCAAACCTGGAGGAAGCAGTCATCCATTGGGCCAAAAATGAGGACATCCCGATCTTCCCTGGCGCCATGACCCCAACGGAAATCGTAAAAGCCTGGAAAGCCGGAGCCACTGCCGTCAAAGTATTCCCAAGTGCCAGTCTCGGCATCGCCTACATCAAAGAACTGATGGGCCCGCTCAGCCACATTCCGATGATGGCCGTCGGCGGTGTGACAGAGGGAAACATCAAGCAGTTCCTGGAAATCGGCTGCTACGGCCTCGGCATCGGGGGATCCGTCATTAACTTGAGCGAAATTAACGCAGGCAACTTCGACTGGATCACGGACAAAGCGGCCCGTTTGCTCGCTGCGTCACGGTAATGCCTCTCGCCACTATACCCTTTGCTCAGGTTAGCGACCGTCGGGGCTTTTCTGAGCCTTTGGGATAGTGAGCAGAGCTATGTCTCACCACTATACCTTGGCTCAGGTTAGCGACCGTCGGGGCTTTTCTGAGCCTTTGGGATAGTGGACAGAGCTATGTCTCACCACTATACCCTTTACTCAGGTTAGTGACCGTCGGGACCCTTCTGGGCATTGGAGATAGTGAACAGAGCTATGTCTCGCCACTATACCCTTCACTCAGGTTAGCGACCGTCGGGGCTTTTCTGAGCCTTTGGGATAGTGGACAAAGCTATGTCTCGCCACTATACCCTTGGCTCAGGTTAGCGACCGTCGGGGCTTTTTCTGAGCCTTTGGGATAGTGGACAGAGCTCTGTCTCACCACTATACCCTTCACTCAGGTTTGCGACCGTCGGGGCTTTTCTGAGCCTTGGGGATAGTGGACAGAGCTATGTCTCACCACTATACCCTTCACTCAGGTTTGCGACTGTCGGGGCTTTTCTGAGCCTTAGGTATAGTGGACAGAGCTATGTCTCGCCACTATACCTTGGCTCAGGTTAGCGACCGTCGGGGCTTTTCTGAGCCTTGGGGATAGTGGACAGAGCTCTGTCTCACCACTATACCCTTCACTCAGGTTAGCGACCGTCGGGGCTTTTCTGAGCCTTTTGGATAGTGAACAGAGCTCTGTCTCACCACTATACCTTGGCTCAGGTTAGCGACCGACAGGGCTTTTCTGAGCCTTTGGGATATTGGACAGAGCTATGTCTCGCCACTATACCCTTTACTCAGGTTAGCGACCATCGGGGGCTTTTTCTGAGACTTTGGGATAGTGGACAGAGTTGGGCTGACTAAGTTAGGCAGCGGTGCGGTGTATGCAGGCCCAAAGGATAGCTGACAACGCTGACATAAAACAAAATAGCCATCTTCCTCACGATGTGAAGGACGATGGCTATTTGTTTTGGCTAATCATATAGACGCACTTCGTGCCGCCTTTGGCTAAACATTCCGTACGCTCGACATGCGCGTCGAGCAGGTTTTGGAATAAGGCGAGCTCGCATTTGCACGCCTGCTGAAACGTATTTGCTACTTGTGTGATAGGACAATTGTGTTCGCTGAGTATGAATTCGCCTTTGCCCGTTTGGGCCCATTCGACCATGTAGCCGTTCTCGTTCTGGATGGTGGCCAGCTCAGCGACTCGCTCCTCCAGGCTTTTGGCTTTCATCCGCGTTTTGTAACGGGTCTCCAATTTCTTCTGACGGCGGATGAAGAGATGATCGATCTTCTCATGCCCTTCGTCTTCCACAAGTTCACCCAGCAAATCCATCGTCAGCTGCATATATTTCTTGGGAAATAATTCATCCGACAGCGCAGTTAGGGAATACACGTTCGTCGGCCTTCCCATAGCCTGGCGGACGAGCTTGGCTTCAATCAAGCTTTCTCTCTCGAGGGTGTTGATATGGCGCCTAACCGCCATCTCTGTAATTCCGAGCTGTTTGGACAACTCATGGACGGTGAGAGATCCCTGCGTTTTCAGCATGGAAAGTATGACTTTGCGCGTGGAAGTCTCGAGTTCATGCCCCATAAGCTCACCTACCCTCAGAACAGAAATTTAGTCTCATTTTAACGCATCCCCTAGCAGAAGTAAATTAAAGTAAATGATAAAATGAGACCCTTTTTTCCGCGGGAATTAAGCCAGTTCCTTCTGAATAAATGCCTTAACGCTAACGGCAAATTCATCAAATGCTTCCGGTAGTCGGGCGATAAGCGGATGCAGCTGTTCGCGGTTCCAACTCACAAAATCCTGAACGAGCGGCTTGCGCAGCTTCACCAGTTCAAGCAGGGTAACCGTCAAAGCTTCCGAATACGCACCTTCGCCTTGAACAATTTCCACGATATCTTCATAGCTGCTCGCATCTCGCAGGATAAAGGCATCGATGAGTAAGCTGCCTACGTCGGTCACGGTTTCGATCGCTAAGTGAAGCACGCGCTCTTGCGCCATTTGCAAGATGAGATCTCCATCTTTCCACTGTTGTTCAAGCTGCTTGCAGCTCTTTGCCAATACGCCCAAAAATGCAAGGCGTTCATCAATTTGCTCATGGTTAATAAAATACATCGGGCTATCTCCGTCCTCTTTTTCTCCATTTCGTCCACATCATCATAGCAAAAAAGGTTACAATCACCAAAAAAATAAGCAATACGGCCTGCATTAAATATTCATAGCTCATGCTCGTTCACCTTCTTGATCTACTCTTCTGAATTCTCCTAAATAGTGTATCGCTCGGACAAGAGAGCGTCAAGCATGCGGCGGACCGGCCGCGTTCTATTGTTCTCTCATTTTATTCGTGATAAAGTGAGTAGGATCAAAAAAGGAGAGTTACACATCATGGCTAACCGTCCAAAAATACCGGAGATCGACTTCGCCCGAGCTATTGCCATCTTAGCCGTTTTGATAATACACGGAACGGCCGCAGCGACATTGCTGCCCGTAGGCACTGGTTCACAAGCTGTATTTTACATGATGAATCGAGCCTGTTTGTTTACCGTACCTGTTTTTATTTGGATTAGCGGTCTTGTTTTATTTTATAATTACTTTGATCGCTGGGACCCAAGTACATCTTTCAAGTTTTGGACAAAGCGGCTGCGGCGCATCCTGGTGCCCTATGTGTTGTGGTCGATCTTTTATTACTTCTACAATCAGTACATGTATCACGGAAAAATCGGATTCGACGCTTTGTATTTATTCAAGCTGCTGCTCTCGGGCAATGCCAGCTATCATCTATACTATATGATTATTATTGTACAATTTTACATTCTTTTTCCGATCCTTATCACCGCGGTGCAAAAGTTTCGTTGGCTGCGGAACGGGCTGATTCCTTTGGGACTGCTTGTCCAAGCTGCCGGTTATAGTATAAATCATTGGATCCATCCGATACCTGAGTATTCATCTCTGTTTATCAGCTATTCAGCCCTATTCGCTTTTGGCGCTTTTACAGGCATTCACTATGCCCGCGTGCTGGCATGGACGAAGCAGCATGCCTCCTACGTTGGGGCCGTTCTGCTGGTGGCAGGCGCCGCTTTTGTCGGCATGCTGCTTCTGAATCAATTCTCACTGCTTAGCATCGAGAATACATGGTTCGAGCTGGCGCTAATCGTCTATTGCATGGCCGCCGCGATCGTTCTCATCGCGCAAGGCCAGCGCGTCATGCGCAGCCCCACAGCGCTGCGTGCAGCCGCCAGCGGCCTCGGTTCCGCATCGTTCGGCATCTATCTCGCGCATCCGGCCATCCTGACGCTGTGGAGCCGCCTCGCGCCAGCCCAAGATCGCCTGCTGCTCTTCGATCTCCACGCCATCGCCTCCATCCTCATCGGATGTGTCGGCTCCTGGCTGCTGGTGCTGCTCTATCGCAGCACAAAACCAAAAGGCAAAGTATCCGCCTGAACAGCGGAACTTTGCCTTTTATTTCATGCGCGCCAGCAGAGCCCAGCGGCGCTGTTGTCTGCGGCTATACTTCGGTAAGCCGCGGTAAATGTCAAGCGCTTCCCGGTAAGCGCGCTTGGCGTCCTCGCCTCGTCCCAGCTGCTGGTACAGTTGGCCGAGGCGGTAGTAGGCTTCGACCGACGAGGAATGCACCTCGCGGAATTTCTCCACATACGCGACGGCTCTCGCAGGTGCGTTCGCGGCGAGTGCCTCGCCTAACCGCAGGTACGGCTCGCCGTATTTGACGCGCGGATTCAGCGCCAAGGCTTGGAGCATTAGGCTTTCGCCCTTGTCGAGGTTACCGAGCTTCAAGTGGCATAAGCCCAGCTCATAATGAATATCTGCCGAGTCTTCCATCAGCGGCAGCGCTTGCTCCAGGTACGGCATAGCTTCGCTATATTTTTTCCGATCGATCCAAATTCGCGCAAGCTCCAGCTTGGAGGACGTGTTATGCGGATTCGACTGAAGGTCCTGGCGCAGCCGCGAAGCTTTGCGGCTTAACTGAAAAGGCTTGAAAATATTAGGCGTAAGCCCGATAAATCTTCGATCCAACAGATACAAAATTACGAGCAAAATAAGAAGTGCAAGAATCGGATTTCCGGTCAATCGCCAAAGTAATCCAAAGGCTAAAAGCTTGGTAAGCACGTGAAACCTCCTTAAATCAAATGATACGAGCCCCCATTATGTTACCATATTTTTCAACGATTGGTCATCTCCCACCATTTTCATATCCAGCTCGCAGCCGCTCAGACGACAACATGTTATTCTGCTTTTGCCGCTGAAATGCTATAATGTGTACTAGAACATGAGAAAAGGGAGTTTAGGCATGAGCGATCCGCGCAAAGAGATTTGGGAAAAAAGAAAAAAAATCGGACGGTCCAATTATTTGATCCGCTTCGGGTTGCTGCCTTGGGGTGTCGGGCTTACGATCCTGTGCAGTTTGGTTGAACTCATTACTATGCATAATATGAACCCGGTGTGGGTTCCGATACGCCTGGTTGTTTTTTGCTTTGTCGGATTTTTTATCGCCAATTCACGGTGGCAATCGATGGAAAATCGCTATGAATCCACTATGAACCAACGGCCCTAAGGGTCGTTTTTTATTTGGCGTTTGGCGCAAACCAGATTTTGCGAAAATCGACCCACCCCAGGTCGTTAATGCTAACGCCCCTGATCGAGGCGTGATAGGTTGTCTGCAGCGAGCGGTGAAGAATGAACAGGAAGGTTTTGTCTTCCTGCAGCTTTTCCACGATGGCGTTAACCCGGCAAATGCGTTCCTGCCGCTCGGGATTCATGATCAGCAGGTCCGTTTCACGGTCCACCCACGCCGCCCTCGAGGGGTCGAGATGTGCGCGAACGTAGCTGTTCGTTTGCTTGAATGTCTGAATGATATGCAGATCATATTCATTTTCCATAATCATGTGGTACAAAATCATATCGGCTTCGGCAATCGTGTCCAGTTGGATCATGTCGGCTTTGCTTAAGGTGATCACGTTGATGGAAATCCCAACATTGGCGCATTGCTCGCAGATCCAAACCGCATCTTCGTTGGGCTCCGTATAGGTGTACATTCTCAGCGGCTCACCGCCATAGCCCATCTCCTCCAGTAAACGTTCAGCCTCGGCAAGATCCGTATCCGCCGCTTTCACCGCAGCCGTCAGATTCGGCAAAAAGCTGCTGGCCGGCGCTTCCCTCAGCCCGCCCAGCTTAAGGATCATCCTTTCCCGGTCGATGACGAGGTCAACGGCTTTACGGAACAACGGATGCTGCTGGGGGCCCTTTTTGTTCAAATTAAAGGTCAACAGACTGCATCCAAGCACGGATTGCTCGATCTGATGCCACTCCGCATCTTTGCCGACCGCGCCGGCCGGCCTTCTGAATTCATATGGATCGCAGAACACCTGTACCATATCCCAGCTCGGCCCGACTTCCGACAAATCCGGCGGCAGCAGCCAGATTTCCACCTGATCGAGATGTGGTCTGACCCCGAAGTAGTGGTCAAAAGCGCGCAGCTTACAGATGTAATCATCGTTCCGCTCCAGCCGGAACGGCCCGGTGCCGATCGGCATCCTGGCGAACAACGCCTCATTATCGCGGCAAATCTCCTCCGGCACAACCGCCATCGAAATATTCGCCAGCTGCTGCATAAAAAGCTCATTACGCTGTGTCAGCTCGATATTGATGGCATTGCGGTTCAGCACGGTCACCGCTTCGATGCTATCGGCCATCCAGCCTTGGCTGGCTTTATCGCCAAGCGTTTTCAATCTACGAAACGAGTACGCAACGTCCTGCGCCGTCATTTCCCGGCCATGATGGAACAATACCCCCTTGCGTAAATAAAACGTGTAATGAAGCCCATCCTCACTGATTTCCCAGTAATGAGCCAAGTGTGGTTCAATCGCTTTATTTTGCGTATTGTATTGAACTAAAGTATCAAAAATCTGCGTGATCAAATTGCAATCGAACGCAAAAAAGGCGTGTACCGGATCGAGCGTTACCAGCCACTTGTAAACCGGAAAACGCAGCGTATCCTTGTACCGCTCCTCATGTTCTACCGCACGGTATCCGAAATAGCTGAATAACCATTCGATAAAAGAGTCCTGCAGGGCATCGGTATGGCCCATTTGATGAATCATTTCGATGGCGCCTTTGTAGTCTCCGCGCTCCGCCAGCTCCATCGCCTGCTTCGAAATCATGTCTTCCACTGATACATGGAAGGTCAGCTCCGAAACATTCCCTCGCCCTCGCCCCGGCTTCCAGCTGAGCCATTCCTGATCCGCCATCTTCTTCAGCAGCAGCTTGACATTGCGCGTCGAGCAGTACAATTGGTTCGCCAATTGCTCTAAAGTCACACGCTGTGCCTGATGCTCCACCCCATATTCGAACCCGGCACGAAGCTCCAGGTACTGGTTCAACAGCTGCATAACACCCTCCGTTCCCATAAAAGGGGAAATTGGTAAAGTAAATTATACTCTTTTTCTTCCCCTTATTCTAGCGGTATGCTAAGACCAACAGGAAAAGAAAGGAAGGTGATACGCATGCAACCAACTGATATTTATTTGTCCGAGAAGCTGATGCAGTGGCAGCAGCAAGAGCTGGAAAAAGAAGCTCGCGAGCATTGGAAATGGAAACCGTTCAAACAGCGCAAAGTTTACGTGTTGTTGACTAGCTTATTCTTCTCCATCTAATCCATTTGCGAACACCAATTCCGACGAGCACGATGATGATTGCCACCGCAACACCGATTGCGTCTATGGCTACATCGATCGCATGACCGGTCCGATCCGGAACAAACGTCTGATGCCATTCATCCGTGCAGGCGTAAAGTACCGATATGATTGAGGAGGTGAGCAGAGCTATGACCGCTTTTATCCGTTTAGCCAGCAAGGCCAAGGACCAGAGCAGGGCAAGAACAGCGTATTCGCTAACATGCCCTGCCTTTCTGATGAAGAACTCGATGAATCCGATCGGATCTTGCCAGGAGACGAGATCATGATCGTACGAGAACTCCCAATGCGGCACGATGCCGGGGAGATTCACGTCTGCCAGCCATTGCGTCAATTGCAGACGCAGCGATTGCTGCTGATAGGTTTGCGCCGACTTCAAAAAAATAACCGCCATCCAGATGAGGGCAGCGGCCGTTAACGTATAATATAGAAACGTTGATGTTTTCCTTCGCATGGGTACTCCTTCAGCTCCTCATGAATTCATTTTCTTCTGAATACTGAATAAAGCGAAAAATTCCAGCACCATGAGATTCACACAGGATACTCCGTAAAAAGCCATCCCAAACATCATGCGGAATCCTCCTCCGCTCACTGACTTCCACCACATGACTGCCGCCACCGTTAACACGATATTGATGACCGTCGATATCCCGAAGGAAAGTCCCAGACGATTCGTTGCTCTCATCAGCCACACGCCCAAGACGAACGGCGCAGCAAAAGCGACCCCCAGAAAAATCCAGTACAGCACATTGTTTGACACTTCCCGTCACTCCTAAACGAAGAACTTCATATTCTATTAGGTTAGCATGAATATCTAGTTGAAACAACATTTGCGAGTAGCGTGGCGGGAAGTGCTCAACCATTTTTTAAAAGAAGAACTTGCGCTAATTGTTTTTTCCATGTATAATTCAAAAAGTCGACATTATGAATGCGGGGCCTTAGCTCAGCTGGGAGAGCCAGTGAGTTGATTATACTGCCCTTTACTCGCTTGAATAAAGTCGCTAATTCTTAGTTTAACCTTTAATGTAACTGAATCCTTATAGACGATGATGCTATCAATGATGTAATTGAGCATCATTTTTTGTTTTTCAATCGGTGGATTGTGAAACACTTCTTTCCACACTGGAATGTAACTGATTAAACTCTCCATTTCGCTTACTTCTAACTTCTTAGACTTCATCTTTTGTTCAAGTTTCTCTAATTGAACCTCAATGTTCTGAATCTCCACATCTTTTTGTTCGATTAGGCTATTGAGTAATTCAGGCTTAAATGAACTCTTGCCCATAATACTTTTAGTAACTTCATCTGTCAGTATTTTAAGTTCCTTCTTTAGTGCAGTAGCATGTTTAGTTAATTTCTTATATTCGCTTTCTTCTTCACTAATTGAATTCTTCTTAAGTTTCTTCACTTGGTCAGACAGATTGACTTGTCGCAATTGATCTAAGTACTTGTCCAATTCTTCAAGGACAATACCCTCAATACGATTTTGTGAGTAGATAGTTTGACCTTTGCATTCAGTTCTACCTAAAGCCTTGCCACTACATCTATACTTTGCTTGTCTCCACTTTTGAACCGTTCCGTCAGCAAGTGTGTACTTTTTAGAGTTGTATGTTGTAGTTAACGGTGCTCCACAATGGCCACACTTTATCATACCTACAAATAACAATGGACTCTTAGTGACATTGACCTTTTCAATTTCTGGATTGTCAATATTTTCTTGAGACCGAGAACTTCTAATTTGCTGTACTCTTTCCCACATACTTTCCTCGACAAGAGCCAGTTCATCATTGCGATTGTTAGAAGTTACCCATTCATTACTTGATGTCATTTTGTACAATCCATCATCACTCTTGCGTTTTCCATATGTCATATAGCCTTTATAGATTGGGTTTCGCAAGATGAAGTTAATGACACCTGTATTCCATTTACCACCTGTTGAAGACTTAATGTCAATCTCTGGACTGTTTAAATGTTTCACTATACGATTAGCTCCATAACCACTTGAGAATACCAAATCAAAAATCATCCTAATGGTTTTAGATTGCTCTTCGTCGATGGCAAGTTTCATTAACTCCTTGCCTTTCTTATTGACACTTCCTGATTTGACCAATTTATAACCGTATGGAGGTTTACCACCTCTAAAAATACCGTCTTCAACCATCTGTGTATGTTTCTCATTAACTCTCATAGAAGTCTTCTTACTTTCGCCACCTGCTTGCCAGAAACGAATAAAGTTCATTAAATCGTCGCCGTGATCCTCGAACTTCTGTTGGCCTTCTTTGACTGACCGTAGCTCCACACCTTGTTTGCTGAACCACTTTAACACGAAAGGAGTTTCATCTTCTTTCCTTCCTAGACGGTCAAACATAAAACAAAGCAGCACATCAAACAAACCATTCTCAGCATCTCTTTTAGCTTGCTGGATCTCATCTCTGTCATTAGCAGAAACCTTGAATCCAGACACTCCTTTTTCAATATACTCTTTTGCTAATTCCCAGCCTTGCCTCTCAATAAATTCTGCGCAAGCGCGTCTTTGCATTGGAATATCATTACCGTCTAATTGTCCCTTGGTTGAAACTCTATAAAAACAGGCGACACGTTTTTTACCGCTAATTGTATTTAATGCTTTCTTAAGCCTGTTCACTGCCATCTATTCAACCTCCGATTAAGCTTGTTTCACATACGTTTTATCACATTCAACGACAAAAAATCATTTTAAAATTACCCTATTGCGTTAGACAAGCGTTTTATGTATAATAACAAAGCAAGCAGTACTTGGGGATATGGCGCAGCTGGGAGCGCGCTTGCATGGCATGCAAGAGGTCAGGGGTTCGATCCCCCTTATCTCCATACAAATACAATTAAGAGCCTACCATAAGGCTCTTTTTGTTTTCCAAATTAAAAAGAAATTCATTTGATAATAATTTAATGATTTGATTTTCTGAACTTGATTCATTTCCCATAAAGACAACATTGACCCACATTTTATATTTTTGGTTGTATCGTTTGATGGAGTTATTCTCCATGTCTACTTTGTACTTGTCATTACCAATAGTTATTTCATTGACCATTCAACCACCTACCCTTTTCACTGAGATTTATAATATGAATCCTATGTATCGTGTGAAATAAAAAGGAATGCCCCGTTAAGGACACCCCTCTATAAATGCCTTACACTTACAGTCTATGCTGCGTGAAAGGCTCGTCATAGTATCTTGTTGGGCCTTTAACTTCCCCCGGCCATAAAATCCATATTAAACCACTCTAATACTAAAGATGGAAATACACCAACCCGCTCCAAAAACGGCTTTAAAAAGGCGTATAGTGTCTTATAAAACCCAGATTTCATCAAAAGATTTAGGAAATACTTTTCTGAAATCAAAAAACCACCCCATTTGTGGTGGAGTGGTACTTATATTACACTATGGTACTGGAACAGCAATAGTTGGAAATTTGAGTTTAAAATCAACTTCCCCTAATTCATTGTAGAGATAGTCAATAAATCTAGTTTAGTTAACATATCTTGGACATCGAAAGTGTCATTCTTAATTGCAGTTGTAACTACTTCTAAGTCATTGACAATACTCATGTCCCCATCAATAGATAGAATATATTGACAGCCGAAATTTATTGCAATAGATGAAATCATGAAATCCGCTGAACCCAAAGGTACAACACAAGGAATAGTCAAAATTTCATCTACAACTGAATCTGTGCACTCTATTAGCATCGCATTATTTATCGCAGGTTTAATTTTGCTAAGTGCAAGAGAACTGTACTTTTTAGAGTTTCAGGTTCTGTTTTAAGAACACTACCGCTCCAGTTGCCTTTAAAACTTTTCATTTTTGCTTTCTTAACACCATTTGGTTGAACTCCATTTGTTGCTTCAAAAGCCATATATTCATCATCAATATAAAGCACTCTCGCTAGTGAATTTAATAACTCTACTAAAACTACTTCAGAATAGCAGAGAATCACATTGTTTTTAATTAGATAAGAGATAAGACAAAAACATGGTAGATGCTTTTCATGTTTTCTCATATAAATAAGCAACCCATAAATTCGTATCAAGAAAAAAAGCATCGTCCCCTGAAGTAGAAAGGGGAACGACACTATTTCCGAAATCTATGTTAGATAAAGGCATAGTCTACTGTTTACCTCGTACCTCTCTGCATATTTCATCAGTATCAATAAGATATTTTGTCTTAACCGAGCCTCCAGCTTTAAGTAGTTCACGTTTTTTTTCTGGAGTTAGTTGCTTTTTCTTTTCGGCGATTTTTGCTAGAGATGCTGGTGACATATGTATTCCTCTTTTCTTACCCATAAAACCACCTCCAAATTATTCTTGGTAGGTTATCCTATGAGATGGTATGTTATGTATAGAACTATCTTTTGTTGATACATGTATAAAGTTGTTCAAAGTTGTTCAAACTAATATACCATATTTTGTCTACACATTCCATGGTTTTCTGATTACGTGTTTTCAAATTACATGTTTACCAATCACGTGTTTTACCGATAAAAAGCCACAATTGAGACAAATACGGCCATTAAAAAAGCCCTAAATTATGATTCGAAATAGTGATTTTATCGGATATGTAATTCTCTTCTTTTAAAAAAGAACCTTCCGAAATCCAAGTTATTCTCGAAAATTACTCTTCCGCCCCTTCATACTGTATGGTATAATTTTCCATATAAACATTCAGGAGGCGGTTATGGTATGTATAAATTTAAATACAAATCACAATTAATCACATTTATCGCTGGTGCTTTAATTGCTACTGTCGGTACTGCACATGCAGATGAAATTGAACAATTTGTATTAACTAAGATTAGTTACCCGATTCTGGTTAAAGGTAAAGAGTATAAGGATGATGCTTTGCCAGCATTAAATTATTAATGGAAATATAATCCACTCAGGCATCAATATGATTGGAAAAGTAACCTCAATTTCAATAGATTTGTAATTACTAACAAAAAAAAGCAAACCCTCAAATTGAAGAGGCTACTGAAAAAGTCTTGACGACGTTTTTCAAAGATGCAAAAAGACCGCTTCTAGCCTGTGTGTGAGATGGCTTTAAACGGTCTTTCCATTGTTTTTCTTAAACATCAAACTAAATCAATGCATTATGAAAAAAACGAAACTTTTACAGAAGACTCCAAATGAGTTAACTTTTTCTCAAATATATGAGTTCAGCAAAGTATCTATTTGCCTGATGTGGATTAGACAGTTCTTTTAATAATATTATATGGTAAGTTACAATATCAATAAATCTCAAGTAAAATTTAAAAATTTTAGCACCTCTGAATACTCGACGCAAAGTTTAGTTAGTTAAAAAAGTTTTATAGTTTAATCAGGTAAGCGGTTGGTTGACGACTAAAAAATATATTTTTTACTTGATAAGCTCCTGCACCTTGTCCTGCTAAAAATTCAATCATTGCTTCCCCTTCTCCGGGCCAAGTGTTCATAAGTGCTTCATCAAATGCTATGATGCCACCCGGAGACAACCGTTTTCCGACAAAGTCTAGAGCTACTTTCGTTGGCTCATAAAGATCGAAGTCAAGATAGGCGAAGCTAAACATCACATGTGGATTTTCTTTTTCGAAAGTGGGAATAGTTTCAAGCGCATTCCCTTTAATAAGGTGAATCCATTCGTCAAATTCAAAAAAGTCAATCATCGCCTTAAGGACTTCTTCATCACCTTTATACTCACCTTTCAAGTGTTTTGAATTGCCGTCCTTTTGTGAAAAAGTTTGTAATCCTTCGAAACTATCAAAGCTAAAGAGATGTTTATGCGTATTGGGTTGTAAAAGTTCAAGAACCTTAGCTATAAATAATAAGTTAGCTCCTTTCCATGAGCCAAATTCAACCAAGTGCCCCGGTACGTGCAGACATTCTTTTAAGATTTCATATACAGCTAAGCGAGTTCCTATGGTCTGGACTCCCGAATATAAACCAAAATGATCCGCGATTGACCAAAGATTAGAAATGCCGATATTCTCAGCCAACTGCTTTCGTTTTGCAAGATAAGCTTTGTCTTTTCTTGTGAATTTCTCAGGTCTTGTTTGATTCATGTTGTCAGAACTCCTTTAATTTGTGTTTTGATTTTGTGCGTTACAAATGAAGAAAGGACAGGAAATGATAGATTCCTCGCTCAAATACCTCTGGTTGACGTACATAATGCAAATGTGATCCAATCTCAGCATTGTTCCAATGAGCTTTTCGATTAAGGATCATATCAAAGAGACTATAATCAAGTGTAATTTTGACAAATGGTTGAATTTCCTCCCCTGGCTCCACTATTGAGACGGAATTTCCGTCAAATGGTATTCTGTATAATATAGGATGTCCAACATTAATATAAATGTTCCATTCAGAGCGATAACCACCCTCTTTATCTTGATGTTTCAGCATACGCGTATGTGCTTCTTTTAACTTAATGAGCACAATTTCAGAGGAGTCTTGCTCAATCCTTTTCAACTCATAATTATATTTTTTAAGTGACAACACTTCCTTGATATAACGATCTCGTTCTTCTTTATTCGGAGGGGTGAAAATCTCAGAAGCCTCCCCTTCGAGAACATCAAACCATTCGCCAGAATTAAGAAGTATAATTTTTGATTCTTTGATGTATGAGTAAGAACCAAAAAGTTCCGGCAATTCCTCCAAATCTGGAACCCCGCGATAATCATTCAGATTAGATAATCTTCCACCCAGAACATATTGCCCTGCGAATGGCATAAAATGTTTTGGTTGAAGATGCTTAATATATTTAACCGACTCTTCTAGAAACTGAGATTTCTTAGCCAAGGCTTTTTTTAGTTTATCTTCGTGATCCATTTCGAAACATTGAGGGAATGGCCCTGCCCCTGCATATCCTACTAATAAAAAATCAATTGTTTTGTATTTTCTAACGATATAATCACAAACTGAATAGGCGAGTCCATAAGGACAATCGTTTGTGTTTACGATTGTTTTACCACTTGCGTGAAATACGGCCAAAGAATCTATCTGGATCGTTCTATTGTAAGGCACAGTAATTGAGCATCCCATAAATTTACCGCAAACTTGAGGATCGCAGTTGTCAGAAGCAAGGATTTCCATAGTAAAGTCTTCATCAAGTAGAACAATTTCTTTGTGTGAAACCTCTTGAATATTTTCAAATCCAAGATTTCTTAATATCCTGAGAACATACTTATCAGCATAGTCGTGTATTAATATTTTAATATTTCGAGGAAATCTGATTAAACTTTCTACATCCATATGATCAGGATGTATATGCGATATATAAATATAGTCGACATTTAAAAAGTCTTCCGGTTTATATTTGAGCGGCGGGTAGTGAAACCAACTTCCATAGTAAATACCGTCCGATAGCCACGGGTCGCAAAGAATGCGAATACCTTTATGCTCAATCATTACACATGCGCTTGAAAAATACTGTACCTTCATTTTATATCTCCAAATGATTTTTATATAGATCAAAATTAACTTTCAAGAATCTCTTAATACTTAGTTTAAAGAAAAAAACAATTTATTATCCTGCGTTTTTTACTAGCCAGTTTAGAAAAAAGCTTTGTACATGAACCTTTGATAATAACCAAAGCTTCGGCTCTGCACGGAACATATTGCAATTTCATTATAAATTAAGTCGTTCTCATTAACATCTTAAATGATCCTTTTGAATTCACACAATTTTTAGCCCCCCAACAAACTTTCTCTTTTTATTAACGTGCATCAGACTATTTTTATCGGCAAATTATTATAAAATATTTAGCTCTTAATAATTTTTGTGGAGAAGTATGGAAATCTAAATTGGCAGGAGTATTCCTCTTTAATGTTCGTGTTGACATATTGGGTCACAAACTCTAAATAATTACCGGAAATAACAGTACACAATAATGACAAAAGAATAATTGGAACTACTAGTTTTCTAAACAACAGGATATTAAAGATTACATCGAAATGGCAGGGTAAATAAATTTGATTCTCGTTTGTATTTGTTGTAGCTGTTTTCATATCTCTTCATCTTCTCTCTTTTTATATATGTAAGCAGGTGGAATAATTTATAGATGTTGTCTAACTTATAGCTCCTACCGCTAACTAATCCGATTGAAAAAACTCCCTAGCGTTCGTTATTTCCAACAGATGCATAAACGTTACACGTTGTATAGCTAAGTTAGATTCCATGAACTCATATATATTTGAATAGTTATGACTATTTTCCACTAAAAATTGGTCAAACTTTTTTAGAGTCAAACCTGAAACCACACGCCCCGTAAGGGATTTGAGAACTCGTATGAAAAAACCATTATTCGACAATAAATGATATAATAGAATCATTCCGTTTAAAAAGAGTGATTCTATGTCACTAATAATCTGGAATGCAATAGGTCTATTTCTTCTTATCGCAATTTTTTATTTGTCATTTGGAGCTTTATTTGAGAGGGATGTCACTTATGATTGATTATTTTTTTAGCGAGTTAAAAATGCAGCCAAAGAAGATGAGCGTTCAAAAATCGTCATGCAAGAAATTCTGAATATTATGGAAGCAAAGAAAAATAAAACGTTAGCCCAAAAATTGATAAATAAAAAGCCGAAAACTCAACCAACTGGATGGGAGTAATCGGCTTTTTATTTCTGCTGACGCATAATGTCCGGAAGTTGACGGCTTAAGTTGTCCTTATCCAGACGGATAAGCTGTCCAACGAAGATGTTACATCTGGCAATCTTCGGACAGGCAATACCGTCAGCAACTGGACGTTATCTTGCATCGGCAACAGCTCTATTCAAGGAAGTGGAGAAATTTGCTTCCAACATCATCATTAGTTACAATTTAGAAGTAAGCAAAAAATCTAATTTGGAGGTTTTAACCAGTGAGCTCCCACGCCATAATCAACACAGCTAATGTTGCGCGTATTATAACCATCGGAAAAGTAGAATCCATTAGTGAAGAACTTTTCGACGTACAACCACCACAATTCAATAACAATATCAGATGGAACTTAGGTCATCTAATCGCCGTTATGGACTCTTTTGTTTTCAAACGCATTACTCAAAATTCAAAGCTGCTTCCTGTAGGCTTTATAGACCTTTTCAAAGGTGGTACAAAGCCCTCTGATTGGACAAGTGCTCCACCATCTAAAGATGAACTTATAAATCTGTTGAAGCAGCAATTGAACGACTTAAACGAAACGTTCTCTAACAGAGCAGATGAAAAGTTAGAAAATCCGTTTCAAATTCGTGACTTTAAATTTGAAACGGTTGGCGATGTGATAGGCTTTGCCATTGTACATGAGGGGATGCATACAACCACTATTTCGAATTTGTTAAAGGTCATTAACTATCAGAATAATTAGAAATTAAAAAGCGACCAGTAGGAACAACACTGATCGCTTTTCGTTTCAATTTTGCAGCGATTTATATAAAACTTCTCTTTTATTCAAATCGTCTTTACATTTAGTCTGTAACAGCATCAAGAATCTTGCCAACCTCTTTCCAATCCTTTACTCTCGTTATCCTTTGATGTTGACACTCTTGATTATACGGCTTATTAATCAACAATACGTTGATACCCCCATCAGCCAAAGACAGGGCATGTGTCGGATGATCTTCGATAAAAAGTGATATATCTTTTAATTTGGCACATTCTAGCTTTCCATTCTCAAATTGTGATGCACATAGCGATGATTCAACAGTAATATTATTTTCTTTAACCCATTTTTTTAAGGATTCCATCCATTCAACTGGTCTTCCAGTCATGATTGTAAATTTCACTTTATCGGTAAGCCTTGAAATGGTTTCTTGCATGGAAGGATATGGTTCAATTTGATGTAATTCATCTTGGTTACTGATAAAAAATTCTTTAAATTCTTCCAAACTTTGCCCATAAAGTTCTGATATTTCATATATAGTAACTTCGTCGAATATAATATTACGATTGAGTTGTTTATTAAGCACTCTCACAATAGATTTCCTTGTATCCATTAAAGTATCATCAAAGTCCAATCCAATATGTATCACTAATTTCCACTCTCCTACTAATATAAATTCCATGTTTTATTGACTTTCACCTAGTTATAAGTAATAAAGACTGGTTCATTTCCATTATGTGCTACAAGTAACAATTCAAAAATTTCTGATAATACCTGTTCCGTATTTACGTCCAAATGACGGCTGTCTATATTTTCAAGTTGTTCAATTACTGATTTAACATCAGGTATTTTCCAAGGACTTTCTTCCTACCATCCTTTATGTAAATGAAAATAATAAGAAAGCCCATCCCAACCATTGGAGTTAGGCTTAATGGCGTTCATTATAGAATCAAAATATCCTGACCACATACATAGGCTTGTTTCTGCCATCGGCAAATATCAAAGTAAATTGAATTCCTGGTTCACCTTCAAAGCCAATGTAGCTTGTTCCTTTTGGAATAAGCTATTTTTTTATTTGAGAAGAGGTGATAGAATAAGTAAGTCTTTGTATCAAACAGTAATATATGACTGACATTAAATTATTGAATTAAAAAGACAATAAATTAAAAGTGTTTTTTTAACTACACTTTTCAAATAATATTGAGGGAGATAAACTTATGCGTAACACAGAAATGGATATTTTGAAAGGACTTGGAATTTTAATAGTAGTTATTGGACATATTTATGAACCATTTACGTGGTTTCCGCCATATTCTTTTCATATGGCATTATTTATCTTTATTTCTGGCTATTTCTATAAACCAAATTATGAAACTGACGTAATATCTTTCATTAAAAAAAGATTTATTAGTCTTGCTGTACCTTATTTTTATTACAACATTTTTTTCTGTTTTGTTACAATATTTCTCTTATATAAATACAATTTAAGTGGTCTTGGAATGTTACCGTATTTCAGTTTACATAACTTGTTCGTTGAACCGTTTATTTCGGGTCATCAATTTCATTTTTTTCTGGCGGGATGGTTCGTTATTCAATTACTAATTACTCAAATAATTTTCTTATTTCTTTATAAATTCTTTAAAAAAATTAATAATAATCTATATTTCGCTCTTTTGTTTTTTGCTATATTATCTCTTTTAGGTGTTTATCTTGGAAATCATGGGTTTAATGAGGGATGGAAACTATTAATTGGTAGAACACTTTTTTCGTTAGGCTTCTTTTATTTGGGATATTTCTATAAAGAAAAATTAGCTAGCAAACAAATTTTCAATTCTTACTACCTTTTTGTAATGTTAATTTTACAAATTATTCTCATTTATAATTTTAAAGATATAACTTACATTATGGTATTTGAAAATTACAGGGGTCATTTATTTCTTCCTATTATTGTAAGTATTAATGGTATTTATCTTTTTTTATTTATATCACGGGCACTTTCAAAAGTATTACCTGGAAAAGATATATTAATAACGATCGGTCAAAAGAGCTTTCACATTTTAGCTAATCACTTATTTGTATTTTTCTTAATTAACTTCATTTATGTAAAAAGACATAATCTAGATATGAAGGTTTTGAATAACGTATATTATAGATTTTATGTTGATAAAAATTGGATTATATATGTAACCTGCGCAATTATTCTTCCTTTATTATTTGCTTTGACAGTCCAAAAAATCAGATCTAAACTTGTAGTAATAAGAAGTTCAAAAGCATTAAATAATCATTAATTTAAGTTTCCTACAGAACATTATGTCGTCCATTCTCCTATACAGCGTAAAGAAAAAACGTTACAGCTTAAAGCCTTTGTACATAAGGCTTTTTTTGTTGTCTACTTAACAGTACTCTTACAAAAACGTCAAATACCTTAAAAAACTTAACAGCAGAAGAGTGGTGATTCGATGGGCAGACAGAGCAAGATCGAGAAGTTTGGGTTGGAGAAATTAATTGCCGATGCGCGTCGATGTATTGGGCTGAGAAGACGAAGCGTGACATCATCCTCAAACCTCGTCAGTTGGGCTTCTCTACGATCACACTGTTATAAAATCGTGCTTTTATGACCTTATTAATTGTCCAACTATTCCCCAATAAACCTCCATATCACTAACCTCCAAATTTTCTATTGAATCCTTGCCACCCAAGAACAAAGGTATCTTGTAACCTACACAATTATTATGTTCAAGCTTCTTTCCGTTCTCCTTAATCCATTCATTAAAGAACTCTGTGGCAATTGCAGCATCTTGATATTCAATTAGTTCCTCTTCATGAAAAGACTTGAAATTACATGGTATCTCTAATATTTCTCCTGTACCAACTTCTAACATCAGTATCATTGGTTCATTATCTACTTTCCTTTTAAAATCTAAAACGAACTGTCTACCTAACCAATCATAAGCAAAACATTGAATCCTATTTGATAAGGATGGAAAGGTGTCGATAGCTATTCTATTCCATTTATCTAAGTCACTCAGTGAATGTACTCTATGACTGGAAGACCAAATGAGAAAGTAAAATAATACAGTAAAAAAGACTACCTTATCACTCATTGAGGTAGTCTGCTTTATTTGGATATCATTTATTGATTTTAAATGTCTCTTCGATTATTTTCATGGTAGTATTTTTCACCTGATTGGGGAGAGCGCATCGCTGGCAGCGATGAGGTCAGGGGTTCGATCCCCCTAGGCTCCATATATGAAAAGGTGGTACCCTCGGGTATCACCTTTTTTCGTTATGACTACTAGGTGGCGATCATGGTGATGCTATCATTATTGGGGTATGATATTTCTATTAACTCACTTATTTAATAGAAAATAAGCCTTTAAACACAAGGGTCTCTGGTGTTTGAAGGCTTTTTCGTCTATATAAGGCTTCCTAATTTCGGATTGGCAGCTGGATGACAAATCGTTTTGGCAGCATACACTGCTTGGTTTATGCGTTCCTCTTCCAATCGTTAACAGTCTTGTTGTTTGCTTGGACGGCTCATCTGTCCTTGTCATTGATGGTCATCGATATTGGCTTGTTTGGCTTTGGACTGGGATTGACAATCGCAATGCCAACCACCATTTTTCCACTTCCAGCTTGAAACCATTATTTTTCCTGTGGTGTGGTTTAGTTGTTGGTGGTCATCAATGACGGGGCATGGATATCTATGAAACGTCAAAGTAGTAACGTTATGCCATCCATGGTCGTTGAAAATAATTAATAAACAGCCCCGTTTTTAACATGTGATGAACCGGGGCTTTATTTTTACGGTTATGCGTCTCTGTATCGTCACGATTAGGCTTACTTTTCCAATTTATGTATAATAATCTCATCAAGTCATAGTTCTAGGAGTGTGAAGCCGTGAAACAAAGCACGATCCTGATCGCCGATGACGAAACGGAAATCGCCGATTTAATTTCCATACATCTGGAAAAAGAAGGATATCAGACAATCATAGTATCCGATGGCGCGGCTGCAATACGCGCGGTGCAATCCCATTCGATCGATTTGGCGATACTGGATATTATGATGCCGAAGTTGGATGGCCATGAAGTGACGCGGCAAATTCGGGAAAAGTACGCAATGCCGATCATTTTTTTAAGCGCCAAAACATCAGACCTCGATAAAATCACCGGATTGATCATCGGCGCCGACGACTACATGACGAAGCCGTTCAATCCGATGGAATTGGTAGCGCGGGTAAAAGCACAGCTCCGCCGAACTACGCTGCTAAACCAGTTGGCTCAAGGGAGCAGCCCGGTTATAGAAAGAGGCGGTTTGTTCATCGATCCAGACAAACGCACGGTCCTCGTTTACGGGCAAAACGTTGAGCTTACGCCGAAGGAATTTGATATTTTGCACTTGATGGCCAGCCACCCGAGCAAAGTGTTCAGCGCTGAACATTTATTCCAACAAGTGTGGGGAGAGTCTTATTTTGAAGGCGGCAATACGGTCATGGTGCATATTCGCACACTCCGGAAAAAGCTGAGCGAGGACAAGGACAAGTATATCAAAACGGTTTGGGGAGTTGGTTACAAGTTCAATGGCTAATATTTTACGGAGCTTCAGGGCGAGAATGGTCATGTTATTCGGGTTGAGCATGCTTGCTGCGGGAATCCTGACATTTGGCTTCTACAAACTGCTTCAGCTTTATTATCGTTCTAACGCCCAATTAGGAGACGAATTGTTTCACTGGCGCGTCATGATCCGGCAAATAGGCGACTTGAACTTTTTTATCACCTTGTTTATCCCACTTGCCATTTTATTTTTCTTTTTACTGACCAAGCCCTACGCGGCTTATTTTCAAAAAATTTCAGCAGGTATTCACAACCTTGCCTCGGGAAATTTTCACACCGCGGTCGAGTTGACATCGGGCGATGAATTTCAGCGCATTGCGGAAGATATCAACCGGGCGGGCGAACAATTGAAGAAAGCTGTGGAACGAGGAGATTTCGCAGAAAGCAGCAAGGATCAGCTTGTTTTGAATTTGGCGCACGACTTGCGCACACCGTTGACTTCCGTTCTCGGGTACTTGGATCTCGTGCTGCGAAACGATCAATTAACCGCTGATCAAGCCCAGCATTATACATCGATTGCTTATACGAAATCACGCCGTTTGGAGAAGCTTATCGAAGAACTGTTCGAAATTACGAGAATGAATTACGGCATGCTGCCGATCGACAAAAAGCCGATCGACTTAAGCGAGCTTTTGAGCCAATTAACAGAGGAGCTGTACCCGCTCTTTGAAAAAAATAAATTGACAGCGAGAGTTTCGAGTCCCCCGCATGCTGTGATTTCGGCTGATGGCGAGCTGCTGGCCCGCGTTTTCGAAAATCTGCTGTCCAACGCCTCCCGGCATGGCCAAGATGGTCAGTTCGTAGATGTCGTCTGCCAGCTAGAGGAGACGAGGCGGTCGTGCAAGTGATCAATTATGGGCATGTCATTCCCCCGAACGAGCTGCCCCATCTTTTTGAAATGTTTTATACAGGGGATCAAGCCCGTACTCATCAGGGAGGCCGCACGGGCCTCGGCTTGTTCATCGCGCAAAATATTGTGAAGCAGCACGGCGGTTCGATCGCGGCGTCCAGCAGTATGATTCGTACAGCTTTTGAAGTACGTTTACCGCTTTAATTTTAAATTTTAAAAAAACTTTAGATTTTCCATAGTTCTTCTTAAACATTTTGTCCTAACCTGTAGAAACACCAAGGAACACCAAGGTTAGGAGGACTTGAAATGAAGAAGTGGGGTATATGGCTTGCTTTTTGTCTATTGTCGGGTTGTGGGTGGCTGCCGCAGGCGTCTGAAAGTATGGCGGACGTGACAACGGTGACACATGACGTGTCCTCAACGCATAGTGTAGCGACAAAAACGATCAAAGTGAGCAAAGATCAAGTCAATAAAGGGAGTTTAATTTTAATAAATAAAAATTATGCGATTCATTCCGGGAGCGTCGAGCCCGATATTGTCACATTGTATCAGCATAAAGAGCTGCTAAAAGGCTTCGGATTGCTCGACCAAACGATCCAATTGCCGCAGAGTGTCGTCCAACATTTTGCCACGATGGTTGCGGCTGCGGGCAAGGATGGGGTGAACCACTTTTTGATCAGCAGCGGGTATCGCAGCAATAAGGAGCAGAGCAAGCTGTATCAGGAAGAAGGCGCTGATTATGCGCTGCCTGCCGGTCATAGCGAGCATAACTTAGGTTTGGCGCTGGACATCGGTTCTTCCCTCAAAGCGATGAACGACGCTCCCGAAGGCGAATGGTTGCAAAAACATGCAGCTGATTATGGCTTTATTTTGCGCTATCCAAAGGATAAAACCGCAATTACCGGGATTCAGTATGAGCCGTGGCACTTTCGCTATGTGGGCTTGCCGCACAGTGTGATCATGCAGAGTCAGCATTTGACTTTGGAAGAATATTTGGATGATCTCAAAAAGCATAAGATGATCCAAGCGACTGTTGGCGGCGATACGTATGAGATCACGTATAATGCGATGAAACAAGACGCGAAGCTGCAGGTGCCGGCCAATCACAGCTACGAGCTGTCCGGCGACAATATAAACGGGGTTATCGTTACCGTTCGACTTTGAAGGCGCGGCGCCCGGGCGGCGCGGGCAGCTGGGCGGGGAACCTAAAGCGATAAAGTCGCTTTAGACGCTCGCATGGCGGCTCAGCGGGGAACCTAAAGCGATAAAGTCGCTTTAGACGCTCGCATGGCGGCTCAGCGGGGCTTCTAAAGCGATAAAGTCGCTTTAGACGCTCGCGTGGCGGCTCAGCGGGGCCCCTAAAGCGATAAAGTCGCTTTAGACGCTCGCATGGCGGCTCAGCGGGGCTTCTAAAGCGATAAAGTCGCTTTAGACGCTCGCGCGGCGGCTCAGCAGGGCCCCTAAAGCGATAAAGTCGCTTTAGAAGCTCGTGTGGCGGCTCAGCGGGGCTTCTAAAGCGATAAAGTCGCTTTAGACGCTCGCGCGGCGGCTCAGCAGGGCCCCTAAAGCGATAAAGTCGCTTTAGAAGCTCGCGTGGCGGCTCAGCGGGGAACCTAAAGCGATAAAGTCGCTTTAGACGCTCGCGTGGCGGCTCAGCGGGGCCCCTAAAGCGATAAAGCCGCTTTAGAAGCTCGCGCGGCGCCCCTCACACGATCGCAAGCCCCATCTCCACCAAAAAGATGAAATAAATCTATCTATCTCTTATAATAAATAGGCTGACAGTGAACGTCAGCTACAAATGGAGATTGAGGAGGATGCAAGCTATGTCGAATATCCAAGCGTATGTCCAACAGTGGCTAAGTCATCGCAAAGTGGTGCATCAAATGTTAGAAGAAATCAACAACGAGCAGCTGCAATTCAAGCCATGGGAGAATGGCATGTCGTTCTCGCAGCTTGTCCAGCACATTACCGGAGCTATGGGCATGTTCGCAACAACTGTGAAAAACGGTACATACACACCAGGTGTGAAATCGCAGGAGTTCAGCTCCGTTGAAGAGCTGAGAGCCAAAGTTGCGGCGGATACCGAACAATCCGAAGCGATTTTGCGCTCACTGACGGCAGAAGATTTGGAGCGCCCGATTGAATTTTTCGGTCATACGATGCCAGGCAGTGTCCTGCTGCAGAACGCAAAAGACCATGAAATTCACCATAAGGGCCAATTGTTCATCTATTTGCGTTTATTAGGTATTGAAAAAGTGCCGTTTTTCGTCAGCCGTGGCTAATTAGCCCCTGACCTAGCTAAGCCAAGCCCAGCTACAACGCCACCTCCTTAAGAGGTGGTTTTTTACGTTTGAGCACTCTCGATGCTTAGCCGCTAGTGGCCTTCATCCGGTAAGGATTCTGGCGAAGCAGAGCAATCCAGTTGGCGGCGGCGGCCGATAGGGGTTCGTCTTTGCGTGTACAGACAGCAATCGTATTGCGCAGCTGAATGCCCTGCACATGAACGCGGCAAAGCTCGCCGCGTTCGACATATTCACGCACGACTAGCGATGAGACGAAATTGGCGCCGTACCCGGAAATGACCGCCTGAATCGCTTCATGCAGTCCGTTGAACTGCAAGGTGATTCGCGGAAGCGACGCATTGTAGGTGCGGCATAGCGAAAGCAGCCGCTCACGTGTCGAACTCCCTTCCTCCCGCATGACGAACGGCTCCTGCATCATTTCATCCAATGAAATGTGCTGGTTCGCATAGCGGTTCTCTGGGGCAACGACAAACCACAACTCGTCCTGAAATAAATGTTCCGTCGCAATTGTGTCCGGATACGCTTCAGTCAGCCCGCCATAGATCGCCAAATCAACCTCCGCATGCTGAAGCATCTTGAGCGCTCCGCTGGAATTCGTCGTCGTGATATTCATCTCGACCTGCTCATATTGGCGCTTGAACTTGGCAATCCAGCTCGGCATCAGGTAATGCGCAGGCAAGTATGTCGCTGCAATTTGAATATGTCCCTTCGTCCCGGCTGCGAACTCCTCGGCATACTGCACGATTTGCTTTTCAACGGCAAATAGCCGATTCGCGAGCATGGCCATCGTCTCTCCCGCAGGCGTCAGCGCCACGCCTCTACCCTGCGGCCGTAACAGAGTGAGGGACAGTTCCTTTTCGAACTTTTTGATCTGCGCTGTAATGGCCGGCTGGCTGATTCGCATCACCTCCGAAGCACGAGTAACACTTCCGGTTTCGGCGATAACATGGAAGAGGCGTAAAGCATGCAAATTCATCGCGTATGCTCCTCATCATAAAATCATAACTTTAATATATGAGTTCCAAATAAAGATATATTATATTTATGATTTTAAATCACGTACACTAAAAACGAAAGCGATACACCAACCAAATAAGGAGACGTGATTAGCATGACACAAATGGAAACTTGGAAAAAAGTGGACGATTACATTGTGGAGCGACTGATTCCGCAAGATGCCGTACTGGAGGAAGTTTTAACCTCCAACCGCCGCGCTGGACTTCCCGAAATTGATGTCTCGCCCGCGCAAGGAAAGCTGCTGCACATCTGGGCGCGCATGCAAGGGGCGAAACGCATCCTGGAGATTGGTACACTAGGGGGCTACAGCACGATTTGGATGGCAAGGGCGCTGCCGGCTGACGGAAGACTGGTGACATTGGAGTTGGATCCCCACCACGCACAAGTGGCTCAATCCAACCTGGCACTTGCCGGGCTGGATGATACAGTGGAGATCCGCGTCGGTGAAGCTTTGCAGCAATTAGCCATGATGAAAGAAGAACAGCAAGAAGCATTTGATCTTATTTTTATAGATGCAGATAAACCGAATAATCCCGCTTATTTAAGATGGGCTCTGCAATTCTCACATCCTGGGACAGTAATCATTGGCGACAATGTGATCCGTGATGGCAAAATTGTCAGCGAACCGAACGCAGATGGCAGTGTGCAAGGGGTCCGGCAGTTCTATGACCTGATCGCGGATGAACCGCGCTTGACTGCAACCGCCATCCAGACTGTAGGCGTAAAAGGGTATGATGGCTTCATCATCGCAATTGTCGGATAACTCGCGCAGCAGCCGTCACTCGGATGCTTCACCTATAGCTGCCGCCGCTAAGTTATGGAGTACGATATTATCCATCGGCGGGTTATGCAAACCGGCACGAACATCGCGGTAATAGCGTTCGAGAGGCAATTGACGGGATAGACTCGTGCCGCCCACGATGCGCATCGCCAGGTCAACGACTTTGATCGCGTTGTTGGTAGCGACATATTTGACCAGACCCAGATCCGGCTTCAACGAAGTCCGGCTATCCGGCTCCCGGTCCCAGCGCTCTGCGACCGCGTACAGGAGTGAACGGGCCGTGCGCAGCTCCACCTCCATCTCCCCAATCGTGTGTTGCACCGAGGGAAGCGTGGCGATCGGGCCCGCCAATTGATTCGGCTTGTAGGTGCGGGCGAAGTTAAGGGCGAAATCCCGTGCCGCCCAGGCAACGCCTAGATAGCACGCCGGGATATGCAGAAGCCAGCCGCCGCCATCGTCCGCGCCTTTTCCAATCAGCCTGCTATCTTCGCTGACAAAAGCCTGATCCAGCACGACATCGTGGCTGCCGGTCGCACGCATGCCCAGCGTGTCCCACGTTTCCACCACGGTCACCTGATCGCTTCGCTGCACGAGGAAATCACCAGCCGTCTCTTCCTCCGGGACGTAGGCCGTGACGACAAAACGGTCTAGGATCGGCGAAAGTGTGCTGAACGTTTTGCGTCCCGTAAGCTGCCACCCGCCTTCCACGCGAACCGCCGTCGTCTCCGGACGGCCGCCGCGGCTCGGGCTCCCGGATGCGGCTTCGCTGGCGAACGTGTTGATCATCGCCCCGTCACGCACAACGGAATGGCACAATTGTTCAAATACAGCCTGCGGCCACTTGCGTGTCGTGCGCAGATGAAGCATTTGGCCCATGTGCCAGCCGACAGCCAAAGCCGTTGAGCCGTCCCCGTAAGCGAGCCGTTCCTGCAGCATCACCAGGTCGTAAAGCGAAAGTTCCTCGCCGCCGTAAGCGACCGGCACCGTCAGTTTCAAGTAGCCGGCTTCACGCAGATCGGCAAAATTGTCAAACGGGAACGAACCTTCCCGGTCGTGCCGCTCCGCTCTCTTGGCAAACCGGGCCGCCAATGCCTCCACTTCTCCGGCTCTTGTCCGCTGTGCCTCCGTACGTATATATGGATCAATCCAACGATTCATATTCATCCCGCTCCCTTCTTCCTTATTATAGCAACTTGGCGGTGTAAGCGTAAAAGTTCAGCGCCAAATGATTTATGGCGAAAAGTTCATTTGTGCATTTGCCCGCAATGTTTTATAATCTCGCTCATAACATTCTGCTAAAGGAACTGATCTCATGTCAATGAACAATCCCAAATATTGGATTACCAAGTTGGAACTGGCCGCGCATCCTGAAGGCGGTTATTACAAAAGAACGTATCACGCGGAGGAATCGATCACGGATCAAGAATTGTCCGTTCAATTTAACGGCGAGCGGCTGCTTTATACCAGCATCTACTTCCTTTTGCAATCTCATGATGTATCGCACTTTCACCGCCTGAAATCGGATGAATTATGGTACTTCCATGCCGGAAGCCCGCTGACCATTCATGTCATTCTCGAAAATGGCACCTATAAAGAAGTCAAACTGGGCCTGAACCTGGACAAAGGGGAAATCCCGCAATACCTGGTGCCCAAAAACTCCATTTTCGGATCTTCAGTGATGGAACCAGATACCTTTTCGCTCGTCGGCTGTATGGTTGCGCCTGGATTCGATTTTCAGGACTTCGAATTGTTTACCCAGGACGAACTGCTGGCCCTGTACCCCGAACATCATCTCATCATTAAAAAATTAGCTTACGAAAAGCTTCCCGTACTCGTATAACTTTATTCCTTAAACCGCCTGGATAGGCGGTTTTTATTTTATGTATTAACACTCCCCTTAGGGGAGCCTTTACACTCAACCATGAAAGGAGATCAGCCATGCACCACTTACGATTACGATATTCTCGATACCGCCAAACCTGTCAATGTGCAGGTAATGAACGAGCAAGCGGCGGAAGCTGCTGCATTCATGTCCAATATGGGCTGCCGCTTTATGCGCGGGGCAAAAGCATCAGGATGAGCGCGTCACCGCGATGATTCGCGATCATCTGGCGTTTCTCCGGCAGCACGGTCATGCGCTATCGGCAGCCGATTTTGCGGCGCAGACGCGCTTCTTCCTCAGCGATGATTTCCACCTCCGCATGCTGGAAGAGCAGCAGACACGTCTCGCTTTTTACTACCTGGCTGCCGCCGCGGATGCATTTGCCAAATCGTAGAGGCCGCCATCTTGACGGCTGGAGCCGTTTCGGCGAAAATAAAAAAACCTCCTGCATCAGATCGGGTGAACTGTAACCTCTTTTATGGACAGATTTAAAAAACGGTTACTATAGTCTTAAGCAGCAAGGAGATGACTTCTGAATTCATCAGGAGTCATCTTTTTT
>Ga0209566_100462_pt1 | contig 29212 bp, 23 predicted proteins | sample Araplavi_mTSA_r2_2_FD_184287 | JGI IMG/M metagenome (GOLD analysis project Ga0209566, IMG submission 184287) | Arabidopsis root microbial communities from North Carolina, USA - plate scrape CL_Cvi_mTSA_r2 (SPAdes) (version 2) | ecosystem: Host-associated > Plants > Roots > Endosphere | place...
ATAGTCGGCCGCCGCCTTTTCCGCCCAGCCGCGCCATTCGCGGAACGCGTCCATCAGCGGCTGCTTCGGGCTCGGGATCACGAAGTCGATGATGCTCGTCGTGCCGCCGGCGAGCCCGGCGGCCGTGCCCGAGTAGAAATCGTCGCTCGCGGTCGTGCCCATGAACGGCAGTTCCATGTGCGTATGCGGATCGATGCCGCCCGGCATCACGTACTGGTCGTGCGCGTCGACGACGCTCGCGCCGGCCGGCGCGTCGATCTGCTCGGCGATCTGGAGGATCGTGCCGCCGTCTTCAGGGTCTGCGCACAGAACGTCGGCGCGATAGGAGCGGTCCGCATCGACCACGGTGCCGCCGCGAATCAGGATTGCCATGGGGTTGCCTCCTCGTTGACTGTCGGGTGCCGCATCAAGCGCATCAAGCGCATCGCGCGTGTCATGCGCTCGCGATCTGCGCGCGCTGTCCGGCGCGCCACTTCATCCAGGTGCCGTACACGCCCGACGCCAGCACGAGGCCGACGAACCACGCGTACGTGTAAAGCGTGTTGAAGAACGCCGGCACGTTCGGGAACGACGCCGGAAATGCCGTGTGCAGGAAGCCGGGCAGGTTCGGCAGCACGCCGACCGCGAGCGCGGCCAGCGCGGCCGGGTTCCAGCCGCGCGCGTAGCTGAAGCCGCCGCGTTCGTCGAACAGCGCGCGTGTGTCGAGCCGCGTGCCGCGAATCAGGAAGTAGTCGACCATCATGATCCCCGCCACGGGCCCGAGCAGCGCCGAATAGCCGACGAGCCAGGTGAAGATGTAGCCGTCCGTCGTCGCGAGGATCTTCCACGGCATCATCACGATCGCGATGGTCGCGGTAATCATCCCGCCGGTGCGGTACGAGATCGCCTTCGGCCACAGGCTCGAGAAATCGTAGGCCGGGCCGACGAGATTCGCGGCGAGGTTGCAGCACATCGTGTCGAGCGTAAGGATCACGAGCGCGATGCCCACGCCGATGCCCGTCATCCGGCTCGTCAGGTCGATCGGATCCCAGATCGCGTTGCCGTAGATCACGACGGTCGCGGACGTCACGACGACCGACACCACCGACAGCAGCGCCATCGGCAACGGCAGCCCGATCGACTGGCCGATCACCTGGTCGCGCTGCGAATGCGCGAAGCGCGTGAAATCGGGGATGTTCAGCGCGAGCGTCGCCCAGAAGCCGACCATCGCGGTCAGGCCCGGCCAGAAGGTCGCCCAGAAGAGCCCGGCCTTCTTGCCGCCCGCCGCGAACTGCGACGGCGCCGACAGCATCGTGCCGAAGCCGCCCGCCTTCGACGTCGCCCACCACACGAGCGCCACGCACATCACGACCTTGATCGGCGCGGACCAGCTCTCGAGCCATCGGATCGAATCGGTGCCGTGCCAGATGAAGTAGAGCTGCAGCGCCCAGAACACGAGAAAGCACGCGAGCTGCCCGAACCCGATGCCGATGACCGGCAGCGCGGCGCCGTGCAGCGCGTTGCCGGTCAGGATGTTCAGCAGCGTATAGATCGCACTGCCGCCGAGCCAGGTCTGGATCCCGTACCAGCCGCACGCGACGATCGCGCGCAACAGCGCCGGCAGCTTCGCGCCCTGCGTGCCGAACGACGCACGCACGAGCACCGCGTATGGAATCCCGTGCTTCGCGCCCGCATGACCGATCAGCAGCATCGGCACGAGCACGATCAGGTTGCCGAGCAACACGGTCGCCACGGCCTGCCACGGCGACATGCCTTCCTGGATCAGCCCCGCCGCAAGCATGTACGACGCAATGTTCATCACCATCCCGACCCAGAGCGCCGCGAAGTGATACCACTTCCACGTGCGCTGCGCCGGCGTCGTCGGCGCGAGGTCGTCGTTGTACAGGCTGCCGCCCTGCGCCGCGGCGCCATCGGGATCGGCGGGATTCGCTGCGTGATTCATCGAACGCACTCCACGAAAACGTCGGCGCCGGCACCATGCGTGCCGGCCCGGGTGGAACGAAAAGCGGCGGTGCGGGGCTCTCCCGCGCCGCCGGACGCCGGTCAGGCAGCCTTCTTCGCGTGCTTCTCGGGTGCCGCCCCCGCACCTGCACTCGCCCCCGCGTCCGCGCTCGCCGGATTGTTCGGATGCGTGGTCCAGTTCGCGTAGTCGCCCGAATCGACACGCTCCATCGTGATGCATTGCTCGACCGGACACACATGCATGCAAAGATTGCACCCGACGCATTCCGAGTCCACCACTTCGAAGTGACGCACACCGTCCTTCGTCGCCGTGATCGCCTGGTGCGACGTGTCCTCGCACGCGATATGGCACAGCCCGCACTGGATGCAGCGGTCCTGGTCGATGCGCGCCTTGATGTCGTACTTCAGGTTCAGGTATTTCCAGTCGGTCACGTTCGGCACCGCGCGGCCGCGGATATCGTCGAGCGTCGCGTAACCCTTCTCGTCCATCCAGTTCGACAGGCCGTCGGCGAGGTCCGACACGATCCGGAATCCATAATGCATCGCCGCGGTGCACACCTGCACGCTGCCGGCGCCGAGCACCATGAACTCGGCGGCGTCGCGCCACGACGAGATGCCGCCGATGCCGGAGATCGGCAGGTTCGGCGTTTCCGGGTCGCGCGCGATCTCCGCGACCATGTTCAACGCGATCGGCTTGACCGCCGGGCCGCAATAGCCGCCGTGCGTGCCCTTGCCGTCCACGGTCGGCATCGGCGCCATGTGGTCGAGATCGACCGCGACGATCGAGTTGATCGTGTTGATCAGCGACACGCCGTCCGCGCCGCCCTTGTACGCGGCGCGCGACCCCATCCGGATATCGCTGATGTTCGGCGTGAGCTTCACGAGGCACGGCAGCTTCGTGCCTTCCTTCACCCAGCGCGTGACCATCTCCACGTATTCGGGCACCTGCCCGACCGCCGCCCCCATCCCGCGCTCGCTCATCCCGTGAGGACAGCCGAAGTTCAGCTCGACCGCGTCGGCGCCCGTATCCTCGACGAGCGGCAAGATCCATTTCCAGTCCCGCTCGTTGCACGGCACCATCAGCGACACGATCAGCGCGCGTTCCGGCCAGTCGCGCTTCACCTGCGCGATCTCTCTCAGGTTCACGTCGAGCGGACGGTCGGTGATCAGCTCGATGTTGTTCAGCCCCGCGATGCGCTGGCCGTTCCACTGCACGGCGCCGTAGCGCGAACTGACGTTGACGACGTGCGGATCGAGCCCGAGCGTCTTCCACACGACACCGCCCCAGCCCGCCTCGAACGCGCGGTTCACGTTGTAGGCCTTGTCGGTCGGCGGCGCGGACGCCAGCCAGAAGGGATTCGGCGAAGTGATGCCTGCGATGGTGCAGCGAAGGTCGGCCATGTTCGGCTCCGTGAGAGTGGGGTCGTGTTCGTTGTGCTCGTGGTGGTATGTGACGCGCGCGGTGCGCTCACGCGGCCTTCGCGTCGCGTTGCGCGAGCGCCGCGTCGATCGACGCGGCCGCGCGCTTGCCGTCCTGCACGGCCTGCACCGTGAGGTCGATGCCGCCCGTCGCCGCGCAGTCGCCGCCGGCCCACACGTCGGGCCATGCGGTGCGCCCGTCCGCATCCACCGCGATACGCGTGGCGTCCGCCGTCAGCAGCGCGGCTGCGCCATCGTCCGGCACCAGCGTCTGGCCGATCGCCTTCAGCACCATGTCCGCTTCGACGGTGAAACGCTCGCCCGATGCCGCCTCGAACTCGACACCCGTCACCTGCCCGTTCACGCCCGCCATGCGCACGGGTTTCGCGTGCGTGACGAGCGTGACGCCGCTCTTCTGCGCGAATTCGCGCTCGGCCCACGTCGCGCTCATCGCGTCCACGCCACGCCGGTACACCATCGTCACGCGATCGGCGCCGAGCTTGCGGCTTTGCACCGCCGCATCGATGGCCGTGTTGCCGCCGCCGATCACGACCACGCGCCGCCCGACCGGCACGTTCTCCAGCGCGTCGGCCTGCCGTACCTGCTCGATGAAGTCGACTGCGTTCATCACGCCGTCCAGTTGTTCGCCGTCGATCGCGAGCGCGCGCACGCCGGCGAGGCCCATCGCGAGAAACACCGCGTCGTGCTGCTCGCGCAGCGCGTCCAGCGTGACGTCGCGGCCAAGCGCGACGCCGGTCTGCAGCGTGATGCCGCCCACCGACAGCAGCCACTCGACTTCACGTTGCGCGAAATCGTCGACGGTCTTGTACGCGGCGATCCCGTACTCGTTGAGACCGCCGGCCTTCGGGTGTGCGTCGAACAACGTGACGCGATGCCCGGCGAGCGCGAGCCGGTGCGCACACGCGAGCCCGGCCGGCCCCGCACCGACCACCGCGACGTGGCGGCCCGTGTCGGGCGCGCGCGTGAAGCGCACCGCGCCGGTCGCCATCGCCCAGTCGGTCGCGTGCCGCTGCAGCGCGCCGATCGCAACGGGCTGCGCATCCTGGTGGTTGCGCACGCATGCGCCTTCGCACAGGATCTCGGTCGGGCACACGCGTGCGCACATCCCGCCGAGCGGATTCGCCGACAGGATGTCGGTCGCGGCGCCCTTCAGGTTGCCGTTGCCGATCTTGCGGATGAAGCTCGGGATGTCGATCTGCGTCGGGCAGGCCTGCACGCACGGTGCGTCGTAGCAGTAGTGGCAGCGGCTGGCGGCGGCCGCGGCCGCGGTCGGATCGAGCAGCGGCGCGATATCGGCGAATTCGCACGAGAGTTGCGTGGACGACAGGCGATGCGCGGCGATATCGCCGGTTGGCTTGGTGGTCATACGCGTTCCTTCGACTGGGTGGAGACAAAGCCGTCCCCGCCGGCTGCGAATGCACAGTCGGGGCGGTCATCATTATCAGGAATGCTACGGTCAGGCGGTACGCAGCCTGCCGGCTGCTACGGTCCTTGCGTCATGAAGCCGGCTCGCATGCGCGCGACAGCATCGCGTGCAGCAGCACGTTCGCGCCGGCCTCGATCCATGCAGGCGTCGCGTCCTCGATCTCGTTGTGGCTGATCCCGTCGACACACGGCACGAACACCATCGACGTCGGCGCGACCTGGGCGAGATAACACGCATCGTGCCCCGCGCCCGATACGATGTCGCGATGCGAGTAGCCGAAGCGGTCGGCCGCACCGCGCACCGCTTCCACGCATGCGGAGTCGAACGCGACCGGCTTGTAATAGAAAATCTGCTCGAGCTGGGTCTCGAGCCCGATGTCGGCCGCGATGCGCGCCACACCGTCGCGCAATGCAGCATCCATCTTCGCGAGCACCGCGTCGTCCGGATGACGGAAATCGACGGTGAAGAACACGCGTCCGGGAATCACGTTGCGCGAGTTCGGGTAGACCTGCATCATGCCGACCGTCGCGCAGCCGAACGGCGCATGATCGAGGCCGATCCGGTTGACCAGATCGACCACGCGCGACGCACCGAGCAACGCATCGCGCCGGCGCGGCATCGGCGTCGGCCCCGCATGCGCTTCCTGGCCGGTGAACGTGATCTCGTACCAGCGCTGCCCCTGCGCGTCGGTCACGACGCCGATCGTCTTGCACTCCGCTTCGAGTATCGGCCCCTGCTCGATATGCAGTTCGAACGCCGCGTGCAGCTTGCGCCCGCCGCACGGCACGTCGCCCGCGTAGCCGATGCGCGCCAGTTCCTCGCCGATCGTCTTGCCGTCCACGTCCTTGCGCGACAGCCCGTATTCGAGCGGGAAAACGCCCGCGAATACGCCGGATGCGACCATCGCGGGCGCGAAGCGCGAGCCTTCCTCGTTGGTCCAGATCACGACCTCGACCGGATGCTCGGTCTCGATGCCGTGATCGTTGAGACTGCGAATCACCTCGAGGCCGCCGAGCACGCCGTAGATGCCGTCGAAGCGGCCGCCCGTCGGCTGAGAATCCGCGTGCGAGCCGGTAACGACCGGCGCCGCATCGGCCACGCGGCCCGCGCGGCGCATGAACACGTTGCCCATCGTATCGACCGTCACCGTGCAGCCGGCGGCCTTCGCCCAGCCGACGATCAGGTCGCGGCCGGCCTTGTCGAGATCGGTCAGCGCGAGGCGGCACACGCCGCCCTTCGGCGTCGCGCCGATCTTCGCGACTTCCATCAGGCTGTCCCACAACCGCTTGCCGTCGACCTTGATCGACGTGTCGAAAGCTGCCCGCTTCACTGTTTCCGATACCGCGTTCATTCGTATCGCTCCTGTGGGGTCGGTGATGTCGTCAGCCCGGTCTGTGCCGGTGCGTGCAATACCTGTTTCGGGGCAATCCCGCCCATGCGCGGTGCATGTCCCGGTCGTGCGCGAAGTTCGTCCGACGAATCGCCGGAACTGCCTTCCGCCGCTCGTCGAATCCTGTCCGATTGGACAGGTTTTAGACGATCAAAATGACCAAAGCAATGTCTTTCTTTCGTGGATCGATAGAGCGAGAAACGTGCCATCGCAACGCAGCATCGCTGCGGATGCGCCGTTTCCGCATGCGTGCGTTCGACGCGGATCAGCGGCTAGAATGAAGCCCAACGCGGCATGCCCGCCGCGCGAGGGTAACGATGAGACATGACGAGGCGGCAGCCGAAGCGACCGACAGCGACGAAACGTCCGCGCCTTTGCGGCGACGCAAGGCACACATCCGCGAGTCCAACGAAGCGCATCTGCTCGCGTGTGCGGAGGCCGTGTTCGCGGAGCGCGGGCTCGACGGCGCGAGCACCGCGATGATCGCGGAGCGCGCGGGCTTGCCGAAAGCCAACCTGCATTACTACTTCCCGACGAAGCTCGCGCTCTACCGTCGCGTGCTCGACGACCTGTTCGAGGACTGGCATCGCGCGGCCGGCACGTTCGAGGCCGGCGACGATCCAGTGGAAGCGATCGGCGGCTATGTGCGCGCGAAGATGGATCTGTCGCGACGGCGCCCGCTCGGCTCGAAGGTCTGGGCCAACGAGATCATCCATGGCGCGGAGCACATGCAGGACATCCTGTCGCAACGCGTGAAGCCGTGGTTCGACACGCGCGTGAAGGTGATCGACGGCTGGATCGCGCGCGGGCTGCTCGCGCCGATCGACGCGCACGCGCTGATGTACCTGATCTGGGCAACCACGCAGCACTACGCGGATTTCGATGCGCAGATCCGCGCGCTGAGCGGCAAGCGTGCGTTCACGCAGAAGGCGTTCGACGAGCAGACCGAGCAGGTCGTGCAGCTCGTGATTCGTGCGTGCGGGGCGGTGTCGCCGGAGGCGAAACGGTAGGCATTCTCACTAAGGCATGCACCGCGCGACGACCCGATTCATCGCGCCGCCGACACATGCATCTTCGCGGGGCGGACGGCTTCAGAACGGAACCATCTCCAGGACGTGGCTGCTGAACCAATCGGATTCGTTGTCGACGACCTCGAGCGAGTCACTCGGGACTTCGGGATCCAGTTCCAGTTGCAAGGCGAGCCGGCTGCCCGTCGCCGGCTTGCCTTGCTCCACCACGACGATGCCCTTGTTCGGATGCAGGCTGACTTTGTCGGCCTGCTCCGAAGGCTGCTGGCCGCCATGCTCCACACTGCCCAACGCAACGGGCCTGCCATCCAGGCTCGCATCGCCGGCCACTATGGAAAGAACGCCTCGCGAACCAAACCGGAACGCGCTGTGATCCAGCGCGTCTCCGCGCAGGAAAATCGCCATGCGAACCGGATCCTTGCAGACGACGTTCACGGCAATCAGGCGTTTTCCCAACGAGCGTCCTTGCGCCGATGCGGGCTGCCCCAGAATGGTCTGCCGGTACTGAGCGCCATAGTCCAGCTGCGCAGGCACCGTATGCAACTGACAATTGTCCGCCGCCGTATCCGCGGCCGCGGTGCCGGCCAGGCTCAATCCCGCGCACATTGCCCATGCACGCCAGCTGAAAAAAATCTGTTTTCCTAACATGTCTTCTATTGATCCCAGGATCTCATTGGAGTGTGCAACGGGCATCGGCGCTTTCGAACAGATTGCCAGCAGTTGCTTGCTCGGGCAGCGCATACTGCAACCGGCACTGCCTGCCGTCCGGCAATGCCACCGTCAACGCATCCGTGCCGGCGCCGTCGTTGAGAAACATCTGCCCCTGCTCGAGCACCGTGCCGACATACTTCTGGCGGCCATCCAGCACATAGGCGCCGGCGGGCAGCGGGTTTCCCTCCGAGTCGCGCGCGTTGAGCATCACCCGACGCACGCGGGTGAGTTCGAAGTCGATCCGGTTCACCGACCCGCGCCCGGGGTCGACCTGGTGGAAGCCGTTGCCGATGTCGACGTTGCGCGGCAACGTGCTGGTCATCACCTCCACACGATTGCTGCTGTATGGGGAAAGACGCGGCACCACGGCACGCCCCCAGAGGTCGGTCCATACCGGCCCCTGCGGGGTGTTGATTTTCACGTTCGACACACCCGATGCCGACACGATGCCGAACGTGTCCTGCACCGGATAGGGCGAAAGCGTCACCCCGTTGGCGTGCAGCACCACGCCGCCCGAGGCCCCGCCGTAATACGAGCGAGCGCGCTTGCCGGTATCCGAAAACCCCAGGTTGACTTGAGCAATGCGCGACGTCGCGGCCGCTTGACCCGACACGGCATTGCTCCGGTCGCGCGTGTTGCGCTCCGCATTCAGCGAGTAATTCAGGCGATCGCCGACCCGTTCGTTGTAGTTGGCCCCGAAGCGCGTATAGCCGCTCGTGTTGCTGGCATAGGTGCGGACGCTGCGCTTGCCGAACGGGATGCTCAGCGATACGTAATAAGTGTTGTCTGGCCTGTCGTAGGCTCTGCTGCCGTAATACCGGGTGTCTCTGCGAGGGCTGAGGTCGCGCTCCACGTTCAGCGATACAGTGCCAAAGGCGAAGCTCTTGCCCCAGGAAAAGTTGAGCCGCTGGGTACGCTCCCCGTTCTGCTGGTTGGAGAATGCGTAGCCGAACGTCAAGCCGCCCAGCCTGAAATCGGACCAGGCCAGGGTCGCGGTATGCCGGCTCCGGAAGCGCGATGCGGCGAACCCGGGCTGGCCGGCATCCACAGTGAAATCGTCCAGCGTGCGATAGCCGTTGCTCTGGTACGCACTGCTGAAACTCATGGTCAGGTTCTCGTGCAAACCGCCGAAAATGCCCGAGACCTCGATCTGCGTGCCCGGCTTCCTGGCCTGCAGTGACGCGCGCTGCTGCAGCTTGACGCTGCTCGACCGCGACACGCGCATATCCACGCCCCAACTGGCGGCCTGGTATCCGGGAGCGAACAGCGCTGCGGCGCTGAGGTTGTTGCGCTTGCCCAGCGTCCAGCTGCCGCTCGCGCTCGCCACCCACGGGTTACGAGCCTTGTTGCCGTCGAGATTGCGGCTCTTGCCGAACGCGAAAGCGTAGCCCGGCCGCTGTCCGAGCGCCCCCGCGCTGATCGACGCGGCGGGCACGACGAAGCTGCGCCGCGCGCCGTCGGATTCGATGACGGTCACCTCCAGGTCGGTGCTGTTGTTGAGCAGCGGCAGGTCGGTGAGCGAAAACGGGCCGACCGGCACGACGGTGGTATAGATCAACCCGCCCGCCTGGCGCACCTCGACGCGCGCCTGCGATTGCGCCACGCCCTCGACCATGACGACGTTACGCTCCTGCTTGCCCAGCGCCGCATCGGGAAACACCTGGATGCCGGTCAGCGGCGCGCCGGTCAGCACCGAGTTGGCGATGTTGATCTGTCCGGCCTGCAGCGTGGCGCCCCATCGCAGCCAGGTTCGCTGGCCGTACGCGTAGAGGTGTCGGCTCTGGAATCCTGAATTGTCCTGGCGCTGCGAATAGGCGCGGCTGCGCAGGATCCAGTCGCCGGCATTCACGCCGAGTTCGGAATTGAGCGACAGGAAGTTCGAGCCCGGCATGCCGCTCGCTTCGCTGCGCATGGTCATCAACTCGTAGTTGAACAGCGCCGCATTGCCGCCCCGGCTATAGCCGGAGAAATCGGCCACCACCGGACGAAGCGCCGTGGTCGGCACGACGAGCCGCACTTCTTCCCGCCCCGGCTTGGGCGCCACGTCCGTACCGGGGAAAGCCCGCGCGAAGTCGTAGCAGGTGTCGGGGCCGGCATCGCCATCCACCGCGTATTTCGCGTCGGGCACCACCAAGCCGGCTGCGTCCAGAAAAGTCCGGTCGAAACACGGCGCGCCGTCGTCGTCGAAGCGCGTATTGATCCGCCCACGCCGAATGTCGTTGACGTAGACAACGACGCGGCTGCGGCCAGGCCGATAACGCGGCGCGGCGCGGAAATAATCGGCGATCTGCGGATCCAGCCCGCGCTGCTGCAGGATGCTCGTGTCGAAGTTGAAGGCCGCATCGACGGACGCCGGATCGGACGTGGCTGGTGCGGCCGTCGCTTGCGCGGCCGATGCCGCGTCAGGCGGCGTGGCCGCCTGCGCGTACGCCCGCGGCGGATAGGCACCGGCCAGCAGCATCAACAGCGATGCGGCCGTCCCGTTGCGATACACGTTCGATTCGCGTTGGCGCCGTACTCGGCGCGTGGCACGGTCGAGCCGCATTACGGTTGCGTCGCTGCGTTGACGAGCGGGGCGTCGTAGGTGTCGACCTCGTAGCCATAGATCGTCGCGGGCGACAGTTTGACGCCGGTTGCCCGTGCGCCCGCTCCTTTCGGCAACGAGACTTCCACGGTGCTTTCGGGCAGCACATAGGTCTTACCCAGATCCACCGCTGTCTTCTCCGGCAGGAGTTGCACACCTTGCCCCAGACGCACCACATACGGGCTGTCGTTGCGCACGCGCAGCTTGCCGTCCGCGACCGACCACTGCAGCAGCGTCCAGGGCGAGGTGTGCTTCGCGAGCTTGGCCGGATGAACAATCAGCGGCAGGTTCTGGCGAACCGTCATGCTGATACGCGCCCTGCCGTCCGGGCCTTTGGGCGGAATGCCCTCAAACGTCACGCGCTTGAGCCGCTGCACTTTCAGCGGTGCCGGGCTTTGCAGCAGAAAACGCACCAGCTGGGTGTCCTGACCTTCCACCCGGCTCACCGGCGGCACCGCCACGACCAGCAATTCCTGGTCTTCCGGCGTGTTCTGTATGGTCGTATGCAGCAGCAGCGGAATCGACTCCGTGTTCTTCACGTTCATGGTGGCTTCGCCGTCCGATTCGTTCAGGATCACCACGGAAGATTCGGGCAGGACGCCCGAGGCCTGTGCAACGGCCGGCATGCTCAGGCATGTCGGCAGTCCAACAGTCAGAACAGCCTTCGCCACTGCGTACCGGCACGACGAGAAAGACTGGGGACGGGAAACAGGCCATGACGGGAAATGCCGGGAACGGTTAAACATAATTAGTAATCCAACGCAAATGGATTTAATAAATAGGAAGGGCCGTTACGCTTGGAACGGCGAGGAAATTCGAGGAGGAGGCGGTGGGATCGATCGCTGCGTCGGCCTGGTGGCAGACGCCAGGCGCGATATTCGTGACGAGTAGGTGTTACAGGTAGAACAGCTCCAACGTGGCGGAACCGTCGATCTCGAGTTCGTCGGTGAACGCGATATCGTCCCTGAAGTAGAACCGGAACCCCAACCCGCTCCCCAGTGTCTTGAACGCCACCGGCTCCGTCTGCGGCCCCTCCACGTCCCACGCAACGGTATAGCCGGGGTCCAAGCCGACGTCGCCACTACCCTTCTCTCCCCAAGTAGTCTCCCCCTTGCTGCGCCGAATCATGCGGACGAACCTCCCATCGGCGTTGTGGGCGTCCGAAACAAAGCCGCTAATGACGTAGTAACCGATGTCCGGATCACCCAGGCCGAATGCGTATACATGCACTCCAGACGGTTGCGCACCGGCGCGATTGTCGATCACGTCGATCCCGACTTTGGTCGGGTGCTGGCAGTTAATCAGCAACGGCATGTCGCGATAAATCTGCTGATAGCCAGCGATAAAATCCTTGCGCGATAAATTACCCAGATCGATGACGCCTCCATTTCCCAACGCTATGCTGCAAGCCCCGCGCGTTCGGATCTGACCGTTGACGCTGAGCTCGGCAGCCGATGTCACGCCCGCGCTCGACAACGTGCCGGCCAGCACGAAAAAAACAAACAACTGCTTCAGGCTCATCTGAATATTTCTCGCACGCTGAACCGCACGGACAAACACATATCGGGGCGGCACGCGTACCGTCGGATAACCCCGTTCCAACGCCACTGACAGCCACGCTCATTCCCAACGCACCCCGATCCGATTTTCGTCGTTGAGCTGCCTGCGAAAATGAGCGTTCGAGAAACAATACGCCGAACGTCAGCCGTCAGCCGCCCGGGCCCGCTCCGATCGCGCCTTTTTACAGATAGGTCAGATCGAGGGTCGCCGAACCATCCAGATCGACATTGCCACTGGAAAGATCCAATTCCGACAATTTATTGATCGTCGGGGTCGCAACTAGATGGATTGCGATGGACTTGTATGCGCCGGGCGTCAAGCTGCCCGAATCCGCAAACGATTTGCGCGCGCTGCCTTTCGCCATCAGCCCCACCTCGTCGGAAGCCCACGTGTTGGATCCAGCCGGTGCGGCCAAGACATTTTCCTTCCCGGCGACGCCGTCGAGCTCCACTATGCCAATTCCCAACGTGTAGTAGCCGACCTTCCCCTTGCCCAGGCCGAACTCGGAGTCTTCGCCCGAGCCGCCGGCGGCCGTACCCGAACGGTTGTCCCGCACGCTCAATGCGACCTTGGTGGCCGAATTACAGGTGACGGCCACGGTCTGCAACTTAGCGTCGAATTGCGTCGTCTTATTCTGGTGAAGATTTTCCGATGCGATGGTGCCGAAATCATAGACACCGCCGTTGCTGATCGTGAGGTTGCACGCAGCATCGGGCACGATCTTGCCGGCGACCTTGACCTCCGCCGACGTGTCCGCCTGCGCATGAACAGCAACGACCAACGCACCAGCAACCAGCCCCAGTCCTGCGAGTTTCTTCTTCATCGCGTTATTCCAATAAAAACGAACCAAAAAACGAAGGCCCGCATCAAGCGTTGCACGTGCCGATATCGGGCAAACCGTTACGCCACCATGCGGATACATCGAACTCCCCGGCCCTGTTATCTCCAATCCCACTTTACCGCCACGGTTTGAAACATTTCATTCTCGAACACAATTAGCCTATAAGCAGCCTATTCCCTGAAAGAGAAAGCTATGAAACGAGAGGTACGCTACAGATATACGAGTTCCAGGGTCGCGGAACCGGCGATCTCCATCTCGTCGGTAAACGCAATGTCTTTGCCCTTGAAATAGACGGTGATCTTCAGCATGTCTTGCATCCACGTGCCCGCCACCGGGTCCGAACCGAGTCCAATTCCCCACGAATAGACATTCCCGCGACCCACCGACCAGCCGCCCCAAGAAGGCGTGTGCCAATTGTCGGCATAGGAACGGCGAAGCGATGTAGCTCGTTTCCCGTTGACTGCGCGGTAGTCATCGACACTGAGCACCATGGAGTACGAACCAATGTCAGGATTGCTCAGAGCAAATGTCTGCTCGCCCTGATCGACTGCACTGAAGTTGTCGGTCAGCACGAACCCGACCTTGGTCGGGCGCGGGCAGCTCACCTGAAACGGCAAGCGCTTAAGCTTATAGTAAGGCGGATCAGGAAAATTCCCTTTCGACAGATTGCCGATGTCGACGATGCCACCGTTTTCCAGCGTCAAGTCGCACGCGCCGACCGATCGGATTTGCCCCTTGAAACTAAGGTCGACCTGGCCATTGAATTTAAGATCCGCTGCCGACGCCACGCCCGCACTCGTCAACGTGCAGGCCAGCGCGGAAAGAACACACCACTGCTTCAAGCTCATCTGAATATCCCTCTCATTTGGAACGGCATGGGTACGCCGTCCACCTGCCGGATTACCATGCGAATCGTTCGTCACTATGCGCGTCGCGTCGACGATCCGATTCCCCCCATCCCGACGTGCATCTCTCGAAAGCGCGATCACCCGACGCTCGCAGTCACACGACTTCTGGCATCCATGCATTGACGCCGCTACGCCGATTTCAGCCCCCCGACGAGCAGCGGCAATACAGGCCCGATGTCTCATCACGCACGCATCGGTCGAAAGCAAGCGCTCGAGAAGAATGGGCCCGAACGTCAGCCGTCGCAGCCGTCCGACGCCCCGCCCCACTCCGGATCGCACCTTTTTACAGATAGGTCAGTTCGACAGTCGCCGAGCCATCCAGATCGACACTGCCGCCGGAAAGATCCAGCTCCGACAATTTGTTGATCGTCGGGGTCACGGTCAGATTGGCCGTTACGGTCTTGTATGCGCCGGGCGTCACGTCGCCCGAGTTCGCGAACGATTTGCGCGCGCTGCCCTTCGTCATCAGCCCCGCCTCGTCGGAAGCCCATGCGTTGGATCCGGCCGGAGCGGCCACGATATCCACACCGTTGCTGTCGCCGGTGGCACCGCCCAGACTCAGCGTGTAGTAACCGGCCTTCCCGTTGCCCAGACCGAACTCGGCAGCGTCGCCCGTGCCGCCGGCGACCGTGCCCGAACGATTGTCCCGCACGTTCAACGCGACCTTGGCGGCCGCATTGCAGGAGATGGACACGGTCTGAAGCTTGCCGGGGAGTTGCGTCGTCTTATCCCGGTGAAGATTTTCCGACGCGATGGAGCCGAAATCATAGACACCGCCGTTGCCGATCGTGAGGTTGCACGCATCGGGCATGATCTTGCCGGTGATCTTGATCTCCGCAGAAGTTTCCGCCTGCACTTGACCGGCAACGACCAACACACCGGCAACGAGCCCCAATCCCGCGAGTTTCTTCTTCATCGTCTTACTCCCTTACTCCAATAAAAAAACGAACCGAAAAATGATGGCCTGCACCAAACGTGCTAACACCGGGCAAACCGTTGCGCCACCACGCGGACAAATTTACTGCCCGGGGTCAAACCAGGTCATTGGGAAGAATCTGTTTTTCACCGAGAAATATCTGACCGACCACTCAGCGCATTCGCCCTCAATCCGCATTCAAGTATGGTTAGCGGCACATTCGCCCGAACGACCTCCCGATGCCGCGCACAGTGCCTTCTGGAAAACCGGTTCCAGCCCGAAACGGCATCAACCGAAAACCGAAACGGCTGCGAGGTTATGGATGGTTTGTTTGGCTAAATAAAGATCAATTGAGCAGAGGGTCCCGTGAATCCTCGTATTGTGGTCGTGGACGACCATCCGCTGATTCGAATGGCGGTGCGAGCAATTTTGGAGCGCGACGGTTATGAAGTCGTCGCAGAGTGTCATACCGGGGTGGACGGTGTTCAGGCCGCTCGCACGCTTGAGCCCGACTTGGTGATCCTCGACCTGGTCATTCCCGGTCTGGACGGTTTCTCGGTCATGGAGCGCCTGCGCAGCGCCAAGCTCGCCTCCAGCATCCTGGTGCTCACCTCCGGCGACACGCGCAATTACGCGATGCGTTGCCTGCAAGCCGGTGCGTCCGGCTTTGTCTGCAAGGACGGCGGGCTGAACGAAGTCTCCGAAGCCGTGAAAGCGGTGCTTGCCGGCTATTCGTACTTCCCGCGAGTGGTCACCGACATGCTTCGCGAAAACCTGCAGGAGATCGCAACAAACGAAGGTAGAGCCCCCGTCGCGGAGCTCGATGGACTCACCGACCGGGAGATGACGATCCTCGGCCTGCTCGTCAGGGGAATGAACAACCAGGAAATCGGGCGCACGCTGATGCTCAGTCACAAGACTGTGAGCACCTATAAGATGCGTCTCATGAGCAAACTCAATGCCCCGAATATGGTCGAGCTTGTGAAGGTCGCGCAACGCAACGGCATAGCGATGTCCTAATCGCTTTCGGACCAGCCGCTTGGCCGACACGCGCGGGAAAGCGAGCGAAGGCTCGATTACGCGCGAACTGCTCGCGCCGAGCGACACGCGTGTGCCGGCGTATCAGCGATCCGCCGAATAATCCGCCGAATAAAAACGGGCGACGGGTGGTGCGCAGGGGCTCCCCGCGCACCACCCGTCGCCCCACTTCGCAGCGCGCGTGCGAAACGTTACGCGATCCGCTCGATCGCGATGGCCGTCGCCTCGCCACCGCCGATGCACAGCGATGCGATGCCCCGCTTCAGGCCATACGTCTCGAGCGCGGCCAGCAGCGTCACCATCACGCGCGCACCCGACGCACCGATCGGATGACCGAGCGCGCACGCGCCGCCGTGCACGTTGACCTTCTCGTGCGGCAGGTCGAGATCGCGCATCGCGGCCATCGGTACCACCGCGAACGCTTCGTTGATCTCGAACAGGTCGACGTCGCGCAGGTTCCAGCCGGTTTTCTCCGACAGCTTGCGCAGTGCGCCGATCGGCGCAGTCGCGAACAGGCCCGGCTTGTCCGCGTAGGTCGAATGCCCGACGATCACGGCCTTCGGCGTGAGGCCCAGGCGCTCGGCTTCCGAGCGGCGCATCATCACGAGCGCGGCCGCGCCGTCCGAGATCGACGACGCATTGGCGGCCGTCACCGTGCCGCCGTCGCGGAAGGCCGGCTTCAGCGTCGGGATCTTGTCGAGTTTCGCCTTGCCCGGCTGTTCGTCGATCGACACGACGGTTTCGGACTTGCCGGCCTTCACGGTCACCGGCGCGATCTCCGACACGAAATGCCCTTCGGCGATCGCGCGTTGCGCGCGCGTCAGCGACGCGATCGCGAACGCATCCTGTGCGTCGCGCGTGAACTGGTACGCCTGCGCACAATCCTCCGCGAACGTGCCCATCAGGCGGCCCTTCTCGTACGCGTCCTCGAGCCCGTCGAGGAACATGTGGTCGAGCACCTGCTCGTGGCCCATCCGCATCCCCGCGCGCGCCTTCGGCAGCAGGTACGGCGCGTTCGTCATGCTCTCCATCCCGCCCGCGACGGCGACACCCGCCGAGCCCGCCAGCAACAGGTCGTGCGCGAACATCGCGGCCTTCATCCCCGAGCCGCACATCTTGTTGACCGTGGTCGCGCCTGCCCCGAGCGGCAGTCCGGCCTTCAGCGCGGCCTGCCGCGCCGGTGCCTGGCCCTGGCCCGCCGGCAGCACGCAGCCGAACACGATTTCATCGATACGCTCGGCCGGCACGTTCGCGCGCTCGAGCGCCGCGCGAATCGCCACCGCGCCGAGATCGCTCGCGCTGGCTGCCGCCAGGTCGCCCTGAAAACCACCCATCGGCGTACGCGCCGTGCCAACGATTACGATCGGATCCTGAGTCGTCATGATTCGCTTCCTCCAGTGTCAGCGCGGTGCCATGCGCAACGCGCCATCGAGACGGATGACTTCGCCGTTCAGCATCGTGTTTTCGGCGATGTGGCGCACCAGCGCCGCAAATTCTTCCGGGCGGCCGAGCCGCGGCGGGAACGGCACGCTCTTGCCGAGCGCGTCCTGCACGTCCTGCGGCATGCCGGCCATCATCGGCGTCGCGAAAATGCCCGGCGCGACCGTCACCACGCGAATGCCGAACCGCGCGAGCTCGCGCGCGATCGGCAGCGTCATGCCCACGACACCGCTCTTCGATGCCGCATACGCGGCCTGCCCGATCTGCCCGTCGAACGCCGCGACCGATGCGGTGTTGACGATCACGCCGCGCTCGCCTTCCGCATTGGCGTCCTGCTTCGACATCGCTTCGGCGGCCAGCCGGATCATGTTGAACGTTCCGACCAGATTGATCGACACCGCGCGCGCGAAGCGGTCGAGCGAATGCGGACCATCGCGGCCCACCACCTTCTCGCCCGGCGCGACACCCGCGCAGTTGACGAGCGCGTCGATGCGGCCGAACGCGTCACGCGCGGCAGCGACGGCCGCCTGGCCGTCGGCTTCGCTCGTCACGTCGGTCTTCACGAAGCGTGCAGCCTCGCCGAGCGCGTGCGCGAGGCCCGCACCGGCCTCTTCGTTGACGTCCAGCAGCACGGCCTTGCCGCCTTCCGCGACCACCATGCGCGCCACCGCGGCGCCGAGGCCCGAGCCGGCGCCCGTGATCAGAAAAACGCGATCCTTGATATCCATTCGCAATCCGTACAGTGTGTGTTCAGGGTTGAGCGACCTTGTCGGCTTCCATCTTGCGCAACACGAAGCGCTGGATCTTGCCGCTCGGGGTTTTCGGCAGCGCATCGACGAAGTCGATCGCGCGGGGATAGGCGTGAGCGGACAGCCGCCGCTTCACGTGCTGGCTCAGTTCCTCGGCCAGTGCCGGCGTGCCGTCGAAGTCGTTCGACAGCACGACGAACGCCTTGACGATCTCCGTGCGCTCCGCATCGGGCACGCCGATGACGGCGGCCTCGCTCACGGCCGGATGCTCGATCAGCGCGCTTTCCACGTCGAACGGGCCGATCCGGTAGCCGGACGACGTGATCACGTCGTCCGCGCGGCCGATGAAGCTCACGGTGCCGTCCGGCTCCAGCTCGACGTTGTCGCCGGTCCGGTAATAGCCGGCCGCGATCGCCGGCGTGTCCTGTTGCCAGTAGCCATGGAACCACAGCAGCGGCGAGCGCGCGATGTCGATTGCGAGGTTGCCGGGCTCGCCGGGGCCGAGTTCGCGGCTCGCTTCGTCGAGTACCGCGACGCGGTAGCCGGGCATCGCGAAGCCGGCCGAACCGGCGTGGACGGCATGCGCGAGGCCGTGGTGGTTGTTCACGACCATCCCGAGTTCAGTCTGGCCGTAGTGATCGTAGATCGGCGCGCCGAGCGCCGCGTCGAACCAGCGCACGACTTCCGGATTCAGCGGCTCGCCCGCGCTGCTGACCACGCGCAGCTTGCCCTTCAGCCGCGCCGCCGCTTCCGTCCCGGCCGCCATCAGCATCCGGAACGCAGTCGGCGAGCCGGCGAGGCTCGTGATCCCGAGCCGTTCGATCACGTCGTACGTGCTGTCGACCGTGAAGCTGCCCTCGTAGAGCGTCGTCGCGTGGCCGAGCATCAGCGGGCCCGTGATCGCGTAATAGAGCCCGTATGCCCAACCCGGATCGGCGATGTTCCAGAACCGGTCGCCCGCCCGCAGGTCGACCGCTTCGCGCATGTACGCGCTGAACGCGAGCAGCGCGCGCAGCGGCACCGGCACGCCCTTCGGCAAACCCGTCGTGCCCGACGTCGACATCATCATGAACAGGTCGGACCCCTTGCGCAGCACCGGTTCGAACGAGTCGGACCGCGCATCGAGCGCCGCACGGAAATCGATGTCGTTTTCCGGCAGCGTCTCGCCCGGCTCGCGCACCGTCGCAACGGTGGGGCAAGCGGCGATCTCGTCGAGCTTCGCGCGATTCGCGACGTTGGTCACGACCAGGCGCGCGTCGCTCATGCGCAGCCGGTGCTCGATCGCCTTCGGGCCGAACGCGGTGAACAGCGGCTGGTAGACGGCGCCCGCGCGCCACGTGCCGAGGATCGTCGCGACGAGTTCGGGCGTGCGCGGCAACAGGCCCGCCACCACGTCGCCCGGCTTCACGCCCTGCGCGACCAGCAGGTTCGCGACGCGTGCCGACAGCGCCTTCATCTGCGCAAACGTGTAGCGGCGGTGCTGCCCGCCGGCGTCGATCCAGTCGAGCGCGATCGCGTCCGCGGAGGCGTGCCGGTCGCAGCATTCCACGCACGCGTTCAGGCCGCGCTCCAGGTCGCCGTGCAATTGCTGCGCGGCGGTCTCGATACTGAATCGGGCCACGGCGTCGGCGTAGGCCGGCACCGCCCGGGCGGTAGCTCCATCAGGCATGCGTGTCTCCTGTGCGTTATGGCCCCCGGCGAGCCAGGGGCGCGACGGGGATAGCTCGATAGTAGACAGCCCCCACATTGCAATCAATGACAAACGGAATCTAGAATCGTGATCGCTTTTGCCATGTCGGGAGGATGCAGGAAAATGGGGCCGCAGATGATTTCGCCGGATTTCGTCGACGACGCGCTCGCGTGCCTGCGCCGGCAAGGCATCGCGACGACGCCCGTGCTGCGCGCCGCCGGCCTGCCGGCCGCCGTGCGCGAGCCCGTCACGCCGCAGCAGTACGGCAGGCTGTGGCTCGCGATCGCCGGCGCCCTCGACGACGAATTCTTCGGGCTCGCCGCGCGCCCGATGCGGCACGGCAGCTTCACGCTGCTCTGCCACGCGGTACTGCACGCCGGCACGCTCGACAAGGCGCTGCGGCGCGCGCTGCAGTTCCTGCGCGTGGTGCTGGACGAGCCGCACGGCGAGCTCGTCGTGGCCGACGGGCAGGCGCAGATCGTGCTGACGCAGACGGGCGCGCCCTACCCGGCGTTCGCGTACCGGACGTTCTGGCTGATCCTCCTGGGCGTCGCATGCTGGCTGATCGGCCGGCGCATCCCGCTGCAACGCATCGACTTCGCGTGCCCGAGCCCCGACCAGCGCAGCGACTATCACCAGTTCTTCGGCGTGCCCGTGCATTTCGACCGGCCCGACAGCCGGCTCGCATTCAACGCTGCCTACCTCGCGCTGCCGACGATCCGCTCCGAGCAGGCGCTGAAGACTTTCCTGCGCGGCGCGCCCGGCAACCTGCTCGTGCGCTACCGGCACGATACGGGCTGGGTCGCGAAAACGCGCGCGCAGCTGAAGTTGCTGCCGGCCGCCGAGTGGCCCGACTTCGATACGCTGGCCGTGCGCGTCGGCACGACGCCCGCGACGCTGCGGCGGCGTCTGCGCAGCGAAGGGCAAAGCTTCGCGGCAATCAAGGACGAGTTGCGCGGCGCGCTCGCCCAGTCGCTGCTGCGCGGGCACACGCTCAGCGTCGCGGAGATCGCGGTCGAGCTCGGCTTCACCGAGCCGAGCGCGTTTCATCGCGCGTTCCGGAAATGGACGGGCACGAGCCCCGGCGCGTTCCGTCGGGACGTGCATGCGGCCGAGGCGGAACCGGGAAGTGCGAGCGGATGACGCGGCGGGCGGCCGTCGACAGGCGTGCTGGGCCGACATGGAAACGCTCACTCGACGCTGATACGATGCGACCTGCCGGCTGCCGTTCGTTGTCGATGGTTGTCGATGGTTGTCGGCAAGCGACGGCGAATACACGACTCACCACTACCGCTCCCGCTCCGATGCAAGCCACCGACTTTTCCGACACTGAACTGGCTGAACTGCGCGCGCACGGCATCGTGCTGTTTACCGACCGCGTGATCTTCGACGCTCAGCCGCCGATGCCGGCCGACCAGATCGCGGCCGTGCAGGCCCGCTGTCACGGCGACCTTCCGCCCGCACTACTCGAGCTGTGGCGCACGACGGCCGGCGGCAGCCTCGACTACGACCTGACGCTGGAGATGAACGGACACATCGAAGCCATCAGCTGGGGGGAGCTGTTCTACAACGGCAGCAACGGCTACCGCGACCTGGAAGGCTGGATCGACCACGAACTCGAACTGGCCGAGGAAGCCGCCGACGAGCATTCACGCCCGTGGAGCGGCAGGCTCGACGTGTTGCCGTTCGGCGGATTCGAGTACTGCGACCGCATCTACATCGTGACGGACCCCGATGCGAAGGATCGCGGCCACGTGCTCGCGTGGAAACAGGGGCTGCCGCCCGCGTGGCGCGGCGCGATGCACGAGGACGGCCTCGCGACGGTCGCGCCGGACCTGTACGCGGCATTCGGCGCCCTGCAGCTCAATGCGGACCCGCTGGAGCCCGGCGACGAAAACGGCACCGGCGCGACGTTGCTCGACTATATCGACGAGCGCCAGGCCGAGCATGGCCTGTCGGCATCGCTGGGAGACAAAGTGATCGCGTTCTATCGCCGGGCCGTGATCGACTGGCGCACACCGCTCGCCGACGGCACGCTCGCCGCCCAACCGGCGCTCGCGCGCCACGCGTTGCGACATGCGATCGACCACGACGACGCAGCGCTCACCGTGCAACTGGTACCGCTCATCGCGAATCTCGGCGTGGCACTCGCCGGCAGTTCGAACCCGGCCGACTATGCGCTGCGGCGACAGAAATTTGCCGCCGCGAGCGCATTGCTCGAATCCGGCGCACCGGTCGCGCCGGATTCGCTGGAGTCCGTGTCCGGCACGGTGCCGCCCGCACTGATTCGCGCGCTGCTCGACGCCGGCGTGCAGCCGGATGCCGACGCGATGGCGCGCTGCGTCGCCGCCGGCGGCACCGACAGCGCGCGCCTGATCGGCGCCGCACTGTCGGCCCAAGGCGTCGATGCGGCGTCTGCCTGCCGTTCGGCGATCGCGACGCTGCTGCACGAACTCGAGACCGACATCGCCCGGGTCCGCGCCGGCAAGCTCCACCACCATCTCGGCCTCGACGGGCTCGAAGCCCACGCCGAGCGCCTGCGGACATTCAGGCCGTGACGTGACGCTCACTCAGCGGGAAACGCCGTCGACGCGCACGGCGATATCCCGCAGCGGCCGCGAGAACAGTTTGCAGCCTGCGTAGTAGACGAGCGACGTCAGCGACAAACCGACGATCCACGATACGTCCGCACCGCCGAGCCGGCTCGCCAGTTCGCCGGTATAGAGATCGGTCGCCATGAACGGCGCCTGCGCGACGATGCCGATGAAATACGAGCCGACGGCGATCGTGTTGAAGCGTCCGTAGATGCCGCCGTCCTGCCGGAAGAACGAATCGACGTCGTACTCGCCGTGACAGACGAGGTAGTAGTCGACGAGGTTGATCGCGGTCCACGGCACGAGCACGTACAGCAGCAGCAGGATGAAGTTCGTGTAGCCGGCGAGGAAATTGTCCTGCCCGAACAACGCGATCGCGAGCGCAATCGCGCACAGGACGATCGCGGTGATCGCCCGCGCACGCGCCTTGCCCGACCACGACGGAAAGAGCGTCTGCAGCACCGTGATGGCCGACAGCGCGCCGCAATACAGCTCCATCGCATTGCTGGCCGCGATGCCGAACGACAGCACGACGATCACGAGTACGCTGATCCCTTGCGTGAGGCCCGTGAGGCCGCTCACGACATTGCCGTCGGGCGTCGCAAGGCCCACCAGGCAGCCGAGCAGCATCGGGAAGAACGAACCGAGCACGCAGCCCCAGTAACTCGACCAGAACGCCGTGCGCGGCCCGGTATCGGGCGGCAGGTAGCGCGAATAGTCCGACACGTAAGGGGCATAGGCGATCTGCCACAGCGCGGCGACCGACATCGCGCCCAGGAAGCCGGACAGGTTCAGCGAATGCTTCGAGAAGGTATCGACGGGCAATCCATGCACGAAAATGATCCAGACGAACGCCAGCACGAGTACGCTGCCCGAGCACCAGCTCAGCAGCCGCGCATACGCGTGGATCAGCTTGTAGCCATAGATCGACCCGAGCAGGCTGATCAGGCCGATCGCCACGACGCCCGCATCGAGCGGAATACCGGCGTCCAGGCTGTGCAGCGCCTGCCCGCCGAACACGCAGTTCGATGCGAAGAAGCCGACGTACATCACGACGACCAGCGCGACCACCAGCAACGCACCGAACGACCCGAACTGCCCGCGGGTCTGGATCATCTGCGGCACGCCAAGCTGCGGCCCCTGCACGGAATGCAGCGCCATGAAGACCGCGCCGATCAGGCTGCCGACGAGCGTGGCGAGCGCCGCCCACCAGAACGGCTGCTTGAACACCGTGGTCGCGAGCGATCCGGTGACGATCGTCAGCATCATGATGTTCGATCCGAACCAGATCGTGAACAGGTCCTTCGCGCTGCCATGGCGCTCGGTCAGCGGAATCGGCTGGATGGTGCTTTCCTCGAGATGAGCAATGGACTCGCCCTGACTCATTTCGTCTCCTTGTTTATGTTGTGGTGTTCGCGGTTTCGGCGGCGGAAGGGTGGCCCGGAATGCCAGGTGCACGTGAAGAGCGGGTTCTGCAACAAACTCATTCTTCTTATTTGCATTCCTGATCAATAGGCAGTCGATAGCGCATCGCTTTACATGACTGCCGCCTGCGGCACTCAATTCTCAACGCGTCGGCCAGCCGCTCCTGTGGATGCGCGAATCCGGCCCGCCTCCGGAGCGGAACCCGTGGTTCGGTGCGCTTCCGCCCGTCTGTTGCCGGACGGAAGCGCGTCGCTCGACGGTCAGCAGTCGATCCCGAGCACTTCCCGCGCGGTGGCATCCACGGCCTTGCGCATCGTGTCGACCAGTTCATCGATTTGCGCGTGATCGATCACCAGCGGCGGCGCAACGATCAGGCGGCCATTCGTCGAACGCACGATCGCGCCGAGTTCGAACCCGACCGTCCGGCTGTGCCAGGTCAGGTCCGCCTCGTTCGCAAAGCGCTCGCGCGTCGCCTTGTTCTTCACGAACTGGATCGCGCCGACCGCGCCCACGCCCTGAATCTCGCCGACGAGCGGATGGCCGTCGAACGCATCGCGCAGCGCCTTCTGCAGATACGGTCCCGTGTCCGTCTTTGTCCGTTCGACGAGGCCTTCGCGCTCGAGCACGTCGAGGTTGGCCAGCGCGACGGCGGCCGCGACCGGGTGCCCCGAATAGGTCAGCCCGTGCGCATAGACGCCGCCCTTGTCGACCAGCGCATCGCCCACGCGCCGGCTCATGATCAGCCCGCCCATCGGCACGTAGCCCGAGGTCAGCCCCTTGGCCACGCAGATCAGGTCAGGTTCGAAGCCGAAGTGGCGGTGCGCGAACCACTCGCCGGTACGGCCGAAGCCGCCGATCACTTCGTCCGCGCAGAGCAGCACGTCGTATTGACGGCAGATGCGCTCGATCTCCTGCCAGTAGCCGTCCGGCGGAAAGATCATCCCGCCCGCCCCCTGGAACGGCTCCGCGACGAACGCGGCGACACGGTCCGCGCCGATCTCGAGAATCTTGCGCTCGAGCGACAGCGCCGCCTGTTTGCCGAATGCCTCGGGGCTCAGGTCGCCGCCATTCGCATACCAGTACGGTTCGTCCACGTGCGCGATGTTCGGAATCGGCAGGTCGCCCATTTCGTGCATGAATGCCATGCCGCCCAGCGACGCGCTGCCCACCGTCGACCCGTGATAGCCGTTCACGCGGCCGATCAGCACCTTCTTCGCGGGCTTGCCCATCACGTCCCAGAACCGCCGTACGGTGCGAATCAGCACCTCATTCGATTCGGAACCCGAATTGGTATACACCACGTGACTGAAACGATTGCCGAGCAGCGCGAACAGACGCTCCGACAGTTCGATCACCGAGGGGTGCGTGGTGTGAAAGAACATGTTGTAGTAGGACAGCTCCTTCATCTGCCGCGCGGCGGCGTCGATCAGCTCCGGCCGACCATAGCCGACGTTGGTGCACCAGAGCCCGGACATGCCGTCCAGGTAGCGGTTGCCGTCGTTGTCCCATAGATGGACACCTTCGCCGCGTACCATCACGCGCGCGCCTTCCTCGTTCAGCGCCTTCTGGTCGACGAACGCATGCAGGTGATGCGCGGCGTCGCTGCGTTGATAGTCCTGCGTCGTACGATGCGGAAAGCTGGGCGCGTTCATGGGCAAGTCTCCGGTTCGTTGTGTAGATAAAGGCGTTGTCGTGTAGCGCGGCGCGGCCGCTTGCGGCCCGCTGCGTCGAATCAGTAACTGATCCAGGTCGTCTTGAGGCCCGTGTACTTGTCGATCGCATGCAGCGAAAGATCGCGGCCGAAGCCGGACTGGCGGAACCCGCCGAACGGCGTCTGCGCGCTCAACGCATCGACCGTGTTGACGGACACCGTGCCGGCGCGCAGCCGGCCCGACACACGGTGTGCGCGTGACAGGCTGCCGGTCCAGACAGACGCGGCAAGGCCATAGATCGAGTCGTTCGCGAGCCGGATGGCCTCGTCCTCGGTGTCGAATGCCATCACCGACAACACCGGCCCGAAGATCTCCTCGCGCGCGATGGCGTCGTCGTGCTTCACGTCGATGAAGATCGTCGGCTCGATGAAGTAACCTTTGCCGTCGACGCGCGGCGCGCCTCCGCCGATCGCGAGCGTCGCGCTGTCGCGGCCGCGTGCGATCCACTCGCGCACGCGCCGATGCTGCTGCTCGTCGACGATGGCCCCCATGCCGCTCGCCGGATCGAGCGGATCGCCCGGCATGAACGCGGCGGCATGCGCAATCAGGCGGTCGACGAACGCATCGTGAATCGAACGCTGAACCAGCAGCCGCGAGTTCGCGGAACACACCTCACCCTGGTTGAAGAAGATGCCGAAGCACGCCTTGCGTGCGGCAAGATCGAGATCGTCCGTATCGTCGAAGACCAGGTTCGGGCTCTTGCCGCCGCACTCGAGCCACACCTGCTTCATGTTCGACTGTGCGGCGTACTCGAGGAATTTCTTGCCGACGGCCGTCGAGCCCGTGAATGCGAGCACGTCGACGTCGGGATGCAGCCCGAGCGCCCGCCCCGCGGTTTCGCCATAGCCCGGCACGACGTTCAGTACACCCGGCGGCAGGCCGGCCTCGAGCGCCAGCTCGGCGAGACGCAATGCGGACAGCGGCGATTGTTCCGCCGGCTTCAGCACGACGCTGTTGCCGGCCGCCAACGCCGGCGCCACTTTCCACGCGACCATGTCGAGCGGGAAATTCCACGGCACTACCGCGCCGACGACGCCAAGCGGTTCGCGCGTGACGACCGCGAGGTTGCCGGGATCGGTCGACGCAACTTCGCCGTGCAACTTGTCGACAGCTTCGCCGTACCAGCTGAACAGCCCTCCTGCGGCCGGCACGTCGATGCTGAACGCGTCCGCCACGCGCTTGCCCATGTTGAGCGAGTCGAGCAGTGCGAGCTCCGCATCGTGCGATGCGATGAGCTCGCCGAGCCGGCAGAGCACACGCTTGCGCTCCGCCGGCGCGCAGCGCGACCAGACGCCGGATTCGAACGCGTGACGCGCGGCACGCACCGCATCGTCGACGTCCGCGGTATCGCACGACGCAACTTCCGCGATGACGGCCTCGGTAGCCGGATTGATTGCGGCAAACGTCCGGCCGCTTCGGGCCGGCACGCTGCGGCCACCGATATGCGCGAGCGTTCTCGGCTCGACTTGCGCCGCGAGACGTCTCCAGTCCGCGTGCTGATGGTTTTCTGCTGAAGTTGGGTTCATTCAAGACTCCGTTTTGACGACCAGGCGTTTGTGCGTTGTTCTCCGCCTGAACTCGACCCGACGAAAGACGCCAGCGGGCGCAGCCGATGCTCATGACCGCAGTGAATCGCCGCAGTCGTCCGGTCGACAAACTGTCGATCATCAAAAAGCGATTTGAAAGAACAGTTTTTCTTCTCATTGAAGAGGTTATTTCTATTCATCCTGCGCGCGTGCAGTGGGTTTTCCTGCCACGGCACGATCCCGGTGCCGTTTGTTTGCGTGCGACCTCATCGGCTTTCCGGTGCGATGCAACGTGACACCCGATGCGACGGCGAGCCGGCACGACATTGCGCCGCGGCCAGTCCGACCACATACTGGTCGGACGGTGCGAACAAGGATGCATTCGATGGTGAATGTCGATCAGGGTGCCGCTTCAATCTTCGGCGTCGTCGGAACGGCCGTGTCGTTGCTGGCGGCAATCCCGTACGCGCTCGCGATCTACCGGCGCACCGTTCGTCCGCATCTGTTCACATGGCTCGTGTGGTCGGTCGTCACGGCGATCGCGGCTGCCGGCCAGTTCGTCGCGGGTGCCGGGCCGTCCGCGTGGTGCACGGCGGCGATTGCGGTGACATGCTTTCTGACGCTGGTCGCCAGCGTGTTTCGCGGCGAACGCGGCTGGACGCGCGTCGACTGGTTTTTCCTGGTCGCGGCCCTGTCGGCCATTCCGCTTTGGATGCTGACTGACGATCCGACGATCTCGGTCTGTCTGGTGACGCTGATCGAGCTTGCCGGCCTCGGTCCCACCGTCCGCAAGACGATCCGCGATCCGTGGAGCGAGAGCCTCGCGTATTTCGCGCTGTGCGTGCTCAAGTACGCATTGGCACTGCTGGCATTGAGCACGTGGGGTATCGCGGTCGCATTCTATCCGGCCGTCAACGTCGTTGCGTCGATCGGCATCTGCGTGGTGATGCTGGTCCGGCGTCAATCGTTGTCGGCCACGCGGTAAGCGGTATCCGTTGGTGCGGTATGTTGCCTGCTGTCGTGGCTGGTCGATATGAGCGAAACCACAAACCTTCAGAGACGATACGAGGCCCGGAAATGGATGCAATCCGTACAGTCATCGAACCCAGCGAAGCCGCGCTTCGCGCCGCGATGCTGGCCAACGATGTCGAAGCACTCGAAGCGTTGCTGGACGACGACCTGGTGTTCACCGTTCCGACCGGCCAGGTCATCTCGAAGGAAGACGACCTGGCCGCGCATCGCGAGAATCTGCTGCGTCTCGACAAGCTCGAGGTGCAAGAAACGCGCGCCTGCGCGATCGGCGAGATGATCCTGACCACAACGAAGGCGACGCTCGCCGGCCATTTCGACGGCACGGCATTCGACGGCGTGTTTGCCTATACTCGGCTGTGGCGTCGATCGGGCGCCAGCTGGCGCATCGTCGCCGGGCATGCATCGCAGGTCATGTAGTCGCGTCGAGCTCGCCTCCCTTCGAGTCGGCAAGCTGCGAATCCGGAGTTGTTTGAGTCGATGCGAGCCAGACGATACCTCGACGAAGGTGTCGACCATGACAGGAGACGAAATGCACAAACCATTTACCGTACGTGCTGCCCGTACCGCGGACGCGGGCGAACTCACGCGTCTGGCTCGCATTTCGAAAGCACACTGGGGCTATCCGAAGGACTGGCTCGACTTGTGGCAGGGCGATCTCACAATTGCACCGGAAACGATCGATGGGTCGATCGGTTACGTCGCGGAATCCGCGGAGGCAATCATCGGGTTCTGGGTCAGGGCGTCGTCGGAATCGGATCGCCCGACACCCGGATGGCTGTTCGTCCATCCCGACCACATGGGCCGGGGTATCGCCCGTGCGCTGTGGGAAGCGGTCCGCAAGGAAAGCGCTTCGAGAGGGATCAAGAGCTTTGTGATCGAAGCCGATCCCAATGCGGTTCCGTTCTATCTGACGATCGGGGCTGAAAAAATCGGCGAAAAGGAATCGAGCGTCGTCCCGGGCAGGTTCTTTCCAATCTTGCGGATCACGATCTGACTCGTGAGGCAGCAGGAAGCGGTATGACTCACCATGCCGCACTCGGGAGAATCGTGCCGGCGGCGGTTGTGGAAGAGGTTCCAAGGGGCATGGAGTGTAATGGGGAAGGCGTCGGGAGCGCAGAGCTACCGATCGCTCGACGCATTCTGCGCCCGGTTGCAGCCAGGCCACCGATCCCGATCACTCGCGCATTTCCGTCGCTGGAAATGCAAAAACCCCCGCCTGTTCGGGCGGGGGTTTCTGGCT
>Ga0209566_100463_pt1 | contig 29168 bp, 26 predicted proteins | sample Araplavi_mTSA_r2_2_FD_184287 | JGI IMG/M metagenome (GOLD analysis project Ga0209566, IMG submission 184287) | Arabidopsis root microbial communities from North Carolina, USA - plate scrape CL_Cvi_mTSA_r2 (SPAdes) (version 2) | ecosystem: Host-associated > Plants > Roots > Endosphere | place...
ACGGAATCAGCCGCTCGGCGGCCTCCGCGTCGCCGTAGACGGCGAACGTGATGCCCGTCTTGCGGAACACGCCTTCCGCGTCGTGGGCTTTCTGGGCGAGGCTCGCGGGATTCTGCGTGTCGAGCCATGCCTTGACTCGCGAGTAGGGCGGGCGAACCTGATCGCCCGCAAGCATTTCGTCAAATGGTGCCATGGAGTTCTTCTCTTTTGGTTGGGTGCGGTTGCCGACGTCAGGCCGGGGGGGAGCACACCCTAATTACGCGTTGCTTTAGTTGTCACCCTTCTCGAGCACGTTCTGCGTGAGCGTGACCGACGGAATCGTCGGCTTGAGCAATGCGCGGTGCGCGCGGCTGCTCAGCCACTTCCAGCCGGCCACGAGCAACAGTGCGACCAGCGGGATCGACGCGATCGTCCACGTGCCGTTCGGGTAGTCGAATGCCATCAGGACCAGCACGCCGAGCAGGAACAGCAGCGTGAGCCACGATGTGACGGGTGCGCCCGGCATCCTGAACGACACGTCGTCCACCTCGCCGCGCCTGACCGCCGCGCGAAACTTCATCTGGCACACGACGATGAAGCCCCACGTGCTGATGATGCCGAGCGACGCGATGTTCAGCACGATTTCGAATACGCTCGACGGCACGAGATAGTTGAGCAACACGCCGACCACGTAGATCGCGACCGTCACGAGAATGCCTGCGTACGGCACGGATTGCGCGCTCATCCGCGCAAGGATCGCGGGCGCCGAGCCGCCCATCGACAGCGAACGCAACACGCGCCCGGTCGAATACAGGCCCGAGTTGAGGCTTGACAGCGCTGCGGTCAGCACCACCAGGTTCATCATCGAACCGATGCTCGGCAAGCCGAGCGCGCCGAAGAACGTGACGAACGGGCTCTGGCCTGCCTTGTATGCGCTCCAGGGCAGCAGGCAGACCAGCAGCACGACCGATGCGACGTAGAAGATCGCGATGCGCCAGATCACGTTGTTGATCGCGCGCGGCAGCACCTTGCGCGCATCCTTGCATTCGCCGGCAGCCGTGCCGACCAGTTCGACGCCCGCGAACGCGAACACCACGCCCTGCACCAGCACCAGCGCTGGCATCAGTCCGTGCGGAAAGAATCCGCCGTTGTCGGTGATCAGATGCATGCCGGTGTCGTGGTCGGCCACCGGCACGCCCGTGCCGAGGATTACGGAGCCGATCATGAGAAACAGCACGATCGCGGCGACCTTGATCAGCGCGAACCAGAACTCCATCTCGGCAAACCACTTCACGCCGATCAGGTTCATCGTCGCGACGATGCAGAGCGCGACGAGCGCGAACACCCATTGCGGCACGGTCGCGAACGGCGCCCAGTAATGCATGTACAGCGCGACGGCGGTGATGTCGACGATGCCGGTCATCGCCCAGTTCAGGAAGTACATCCAGCCTGCGACGAACGACGCCCTCTCGCCGAGGAATTCGCGCGCGTACGACACGAAACTGCCGCTGCTGGGGCGATGCATCACGAGTTCGCCGAGCGCGCGCAGGATCAGGAACGAGAACGCGCCGCATACCAGGTAGACGATCGCGAGCGACGGTCCGGCGGCCTGCAGACGGCCGCCGGCGCCGAGGAACAGACCGGTGCCGATGGCCCCGCCGATCGCGATCATCTGCACCTGTCGATTGCCGAGGGTCTTGTGATAGCCGGCTTCGTGCGATTCGAGCCAGTTGCGTTTGTCGGTCTCGCGGGTTGTCGACGGGGTGGGAATCGATGCCATGGCTGCATCCTCGTGCACGAATGTGATTGGATTCATCCCGGTCGCGAGACGACCGGAACCACCGGTACCGGAGAAATAGGGGTGCGGAATCAAGCCTGGTCATCCTGATCGTGCGTCGCCGGGCGCGGCGAGGTACGGTACGTCGTGAACGTATTCAGCCGTAATTCGGATCACAAACGGAATGCAAATTTCGACTGGGCCTGGTCGAATCCGTGCATACGGGGCTGGCCATCACGCGCACATCGAGCCGGTTGCCTGCCGGCGCGTGAACAGATTGGTTAATTTGGTGCGCCGGCGCGCGCAGCGAATGGGCAACCGCCACGGCCGGTGCCGGGTCGTGCACCGAAATGAGGAATGCTGTTCGCCAGGCACTCCGTCCGGTGCCGGCGGGGCTGGCTTCGCCCGGCGATGGCCCGGTTCTTGCTGAAATGGCTCGGGCCGCGCAACGGTTGCGCGCTGCCCGGCGACAAACCAGACAAGGAAGAACCACTGTGAGCCCGACGACTCGACCGTTTCCCCGACGCACCTGGCTGGCTGCGCTGATCGCAGCACCCGCGATGGCGCTGTTCGCTGCTGCCCCGGCGCATGCCGACGCGCTCGACACCATCGCTAAAAACGGCGCGCTGCGCGTGGCGGTGCCCGAAGACTATCCGCCGTTCGGCTCGGTCGGCACGGACATGCAGCCGCAGGGCTACGACATCGACATGGCCGAGCTGCTCGCCAAATCGCTCGGCGTGAAGCTGAAGCTTGTGCCCGTGAACAGCGCGAACCGGATTCCGTACCTGACGACCAACAAGGTCGACATGGTGATCTCGTCGCTCGGCAAGACGCCCGAGCGCGAGAAGGTAATCGACTTCTCGACCGCGTACGCGCCGTACTTCCAGGGCGTGTTCGGGCCGGCTGACGTGAAGGTGAGTGGGCCCGCCGACCTGACCGGCAAGACGGTCGGCGCCACGCGCGGCGCGCTCGAGGAGATCGCGCTAACGCAGCTTGCGCCGAACGCGACGATCAAGCGCTTCGAGGACAACAACGCGACGATCCAGGCGTTCCTGTCGGGGCAAGTGCAGCTGATCGCCGCCGGCAACATCGTCGCGGCGGCGATTCTCGCGAAGAATCCTCCGCGCCGGCCCGAGGTCAAGTTCGTGATCAAGAATTCGCCGTGCTTCGTCGGCGTCAACAAGAACGAGCCGCGCCTGCTCGCGAAGATCGACGATGCGATCACGCATGCGAAGCAGGACGGCACGCTGGGCGCGATGTCGCGGAAATGGCTCGGCCAGCCGTTGCCGGCGGGGCTGTGAGGGACCGCCGTGTCGCCTGATACACCGCCGCGGCCGGCAGCGCCGGTCCGGCGGGTGTCGTTGTCCGAACCTGAACTTACTCAATCGTTATGAGCTACCAGCTTCAATTCGGCGATCTCGCCGAATACGCCGGCGTGTTCGCGAGCGGCGCGGCGATCACGCTCGCGCTGACCGCGGTCGCGACCGTCCTCGGCGTGGCGATCGGCGTGCTCGGCGCGGCCGCGTACAGCGTCGACGCGCCGGTGGTCGTGCGGCTGCGCCCGCTGATCGGCGCGTACGTCGAGGCGATCCGCAATACGCCGTTCGTCGTCCAGCTATTCTTCATCTTCTTCGGATTGCCCGCGCTCGGCGTGCACATCGACGAATACACGGCCGCGATTCTCGCGATGACGCTCAATCTCGGCGCGTACTCGGTCGAGATCGTGCGCGCGGGCGTCGCCGCCGTCCCGAACGGGCATCTCGAGGCGGCGTCCGCGCTTGCGATGTCGCGCGCACAGATGCTGCGCCACGTCGTGCTGCCGCAGGCGCTCGCCAAGGTGTTTCCCGCGCTCTCGAGCCAGATCGTGATCACGATGCTCGGTTCGGCGGTCGTGTCGCAGGTCTCGGTGGCCGACCTGACCTATGCGGCGGGCTACATTCAATCGCGCAACTTCCGCGCATTCGAGACGTATTTCGTCATCACGCTCGCGTACCTGGCGATGGCGCTGCTGCTGCGCGGCGCACTCGGTTCGATGGGGCGCCGCCTGTTCTCCCGTCGTGTGCGAGGTGTGCGATGATCGATTTCACGTTCGGGCAGATTCTCGCCAACCTGCTGCTGGCCGCGCGCTGGACGATCGTGCTGTCGATCGTGTCGTTCCTGTCCGGCGGCCTCGTCGGCCTCGGGGTGCTCGTGATGCGCGTGTCGGGTTCGCCGGTGTTGCGCGGCAGTGCGAAGCTGTACATCGAGGTATTCCAGGGCACCCCGTTGCTGATGCAGCTGTTCATCGTGTTCTTCGGCCTGCCGCTCGTCGGGCTCGACGTACCGCCGTGGGTCGCGGCCACGGCCGGGCTCACGTTCTTTACCAGTGCGTACCTCGCCGAAATCTGGCGCGGCTGTGTCGAGGCGGTGCCGAAAGGGCAGTGGGAGGCCTCGGCGAGCCTGGCCATGAGTTATGTCGAGCAGTTGCGTCACGTGATCCTTCCGCAGGCCGCACGCATTGCGATCGCGCCGACGGTCGGCTTCGGCGTGCAGGCCGTGAAGGATACGGCGCTGGTGTCGGTCATCGGCTTCACCGAGCTGACCAAGGTCGGCATCGCGATCTCGAACGCGACGTTCCGGCCGTTCGTCGTGTACGGGCTCGTCGCGCTGATCTATTTCGCGCTCTGTTACCCGCTTACCCGTTATGCACGCACGTTGCAAAGGAGATGGCATGCCGCTCGTTGAAACCCGTGGTCTCGAAAAGAACTTCGGTACCCATCATGTGCTCAAGGGCATCGATTTCTCCGTCGAGCGCGGGCAGGTCGTCTCGATCATCGGCCGCAGCGGCTCCGGCAAGAGCACGCTGCTGCGCACGCTCAACGGGCTCGAGAGCATCGACGCGGGCACGATCTCCGTCGACGGCGAGCGTGTCGATGCGCGGCACGCCGACCTGCGCGCGCTGCGGCTCAAGGTCGGGATGGTGTTCCAGCAGTACAACCTGTTCCCGCACCTGAGCGCCGGACAGAACGTGATGCTCGCGCAATCGGTCGTGAAGAAGGCGCATCGCCAGCAGGCACGCGCGATCGCGGAATTGATGCTCGAGCGCGTCGGCCTTGGCGACAAGTTCGACGCGTTTCCGGAACAGCTGTCGGGGGGCCAGCAGCAGCGTGTCGCGATCGCGCGTGCGCTCGCGATGACGCCGAGCGTGCTGCTGTGCGACGAAATCACGTCGGCGCTCGATCCCGAGCTGGTCGGCGAGGTGCTGGGCGTCGTCGAGCAACTCGCACGCGAGGACATGACGGTGATCATGGTCACGCACGAGATGAGCTTCGCACGGGCGGTGAGCGACAGGATCGTGTTCATGCACCAGGGCAGAGTGTGGGAAACCGGGACGGCCGAAGAGATCTTCGAGCAGCCGCAGACCGTGGAGTTGACGCGGTTTCTGGCCAGCGTCCGGAATCCGGAAGCCGTCGCGCGCTGATGCGTCGAGCGACACGTGCCCGCTGCCGGGCCGGTATGGGCGGCGGGGACGAGGCCGGGGTCCTTGTACATCCAGTTCGTTCCGGCCCGGCACGGATTCGCTCAGGCCCGCCCTGGCACAGGTACTTGATCGACAGGTAATCGTCGAGACCGTAGCGCGAGCCTTCGCGGCCGTAGCCCGATTCCTTCACCTCGCCGAACGGCGCGGCCTCGCTCGCGAGCGCGCCTTCGTTGATCCCGACGATGCCCGTTTCAAGCCGCGTCGAAACGCGCGCGATCCGGCGCACGTCCTGCGTATAGAGATACGCGGCGAGCCCGAACGGCGTATCGTTTGCAGCGCCGACGGCTTCGTCCTCGGTATCGAAACGGAACAACGCTGCGATCGGGCCGAACGTTTCCTCGCAGGTCAACTGCATGTCGGCGGTGGCGTCGGCGAGTACCGTCGGCGCGTAATAGTTGGGGCCGAGTTCGGCCAGACGCTTGCCGCCGGCGAGCACACGCGCGCCGCGTTCGATGGCGTCGCCGACGTCGCGGAGATCCATCGCAGTGGTTACCTCGGTCGGGCAGATGTTGCCGGATTCGGCATTCCGCTAGTATGCCGACGGATGCGCGGCGCGTCGTGGTTCGGCGAGGCGCCGTCCGCCGAGTCGCACGTCGCGCGATGCTGAGAATTTCTCGCCGATCGCACAATTTATTTCTCGTCACGCACGGGAATCTCAACGCCTAACCTTGGCGGGCCTCGCCGGCATGCGCCGGCCGGGCGGAGATCCTATCCGTTCAATACGAGAAATTTCATGAAAAGAAGACTGATTCTGTCCGCCGTCGCGCTTGGCGCGGCCGGCGCGGCCAACCACGCGTGCGCGCAAAGCTCGGTCACGCTGTACGGCGTGATCGACGACGCGATCCAGTACACGCACAACGTCGCGGGCAAGAGCACGAAGCTCGGCCTGACCTCGGGCGTGATGTCCGGCAGCCGCTGGGGCCTGCTCGGCTCGGAAGACCTCGGCGGCGGCTTCAAGGCAGTGTTCCGCCTCGAGAACGGCTTCAACGTCAACACCGGCGTGCTGAACCAGGGCGGCCGCGAGTTCGGCCGCCAGGCGTACGTCGGTGTCGCGTCGGCGCGCTGGGGCACGGTTACGCTCGGCCGCCAGTACGACGCGCTACGCGATCTCGTGCAGCCGGTGCAGGGCGACAACTATTTGGAGTACTTTACGTCGCCGGGCGACGTCGACGATGCGGACAACAGCCTGCGCTTCAACAACACCGTGAAGTGGACGAGCCCCGTTTGGTCGGGCCTGCAGGCCGTCGCGACCTATTCGTTCGGCGGCGTCGCGGGATCGGTGGGCTCGGGCCAGTCGTACAGCGGCGCGCTCGCGTACAACGCGGGGCCGTTCGGCGCCGCGGCCGGCTACATGCACATCGACAACGGCAGCGCGTCGCTGTCGACGCGTGGCACGTCGAGCGCGGACAGCATCTTCGCGACGTCGGTGAACAAGGCCTACGCGTCCGCGCGTTCGATCAACATCCTGCGCGCCGGCGCGAAATACGCGGTCGGCCCGGTGACGTTCGGCGGCTATTACAGCTTCTCCGAATACGTGGCTGACGCCAGCTCGGCATTCAAGGGCAGCGAGCGCTACAACAACGGGTCGGTGTACGCGCTGTGGCAAGTGTCGGCGCCGCTCGTCGCCGAGGTCGGCTACAACTACCTGAAATCGAGCGGCAATTCGTCGGCGACCTATCACCAGGTGACGGCGGCCGTCGACTATGCGCTCAGCAAGCGCACCGATCTGTACGCATCGGTCGGCTACGGCCACGCATCGGGCTCGAACGGCACGGGCGACGCGCAGGCCGTCATCGGGCCGTCGGACATCGATTCGGGCAAGCGCACGCAGGAGCTGGCGCTGGTTGGCATCCGGCATCGCTTCTGACCGCCGGCGGGACCCTCGGGCCCCGCCGCAGTTCAACGCGCGGCCGTCACGCGAGGTGCGCGTGGAGCCACGACGTGAATGCGGTCACGAGCGGCGTGTCGGCCAGCTCGTGGCGCGCAACGACGTAGTACGCATACCGCGCGGGCACTGCCGCGCTGAACGGCCGCACGAGCGTGCCGTCAATCAGGTCGTCGCGCACGGAGAGGCTGTCGCCGAGCGCGACGCCTTGCCCGCGCGCGGCGGCCTCGACGCCGATGTGCGCATTGCCGATCTCGAGGATGCGGATGTTCGGCAGCTTGTCGGCCTTCGCTTCCGCGAGCCACCGCATCCACGAGCCCGAATGCTCGCAGAACAGCGGGCGTCCCGAGAGATCCTGCATTTTGCGGATCGCGTCGGGCCCGTTCATCAACGCCGGGCTCACGACCGGAAACAGTGCCGGATGCGACAGCAGCTCGACGCGCCGGTTGCGCCAGTTGCCCTCCCCATAGCGGATGCACACGTCGACGTGTTGCGAGTAGACCTCGCGATCGTCGTTCGACGGAATCACCTTCAGATGAATACCCGGATAGCGTTCGAGGAAATCGCCGATACGCCGCGCGAGCCAGCGCGATGTGAGCGACAGCGGCGTCGACACGACGAGATTGCCGACGGCGGCCGGCGAGTCGAGCCGCACGGCCGCATTCGCGATCAGGTCGAACGCCCGCCCGACCGGCTCGAGCAGCGCTTCGCCCTCGGGTGTGAGCTTCACGCGCGCCTTCGATCGGACGAATAGTGCAACGCCGAGCGTGCTTTCGAGAATACGGATCTGGTGGCTGACCGCGCTTGCGGTCACGTGCAGTTCATCGGCAGCGGCCGACACGCTGCCGCGACGGGCGGCGGCTTCGAATGCGCGAAGGGGGTTGAGCGGGGGCAGGCGATTGCGCATCGGCGGATTCGTCGGAGTTGGCAGTGCTGAGAAAAATTTCATTTAAGCGGATTCAATTTCTCGCTACAACAAAAAAAATTGAATGCCTACAGTGGGACCAATCCAACTGTAACGAGGTTGACCGCGATGAGCATCACCGAACCGATCGAACGCCTGTGGGGCGGCCGCTTCCAGTCGAAACCGTCCGACGCGCTGCAGGCGCTCTCTCGTTCCGATCCCAGTTTCTTCCGTCTTGCGCCGTACGATCTGGCTGGCTCGCGCGCTCATGCACGGGAGCTGACACGTGCAGGCATCCTGAACGACGGCGAACTCGCGCAGTTGCTTGCGGCAATGGACGCGATCGAGCGCGATTTCGCGACCGGCGAGCTTTCGCCGTCGCTGGCCGACGAGGACGTGCACACGTTCCTCGAGCGCGTGCTTACGCAGCGCCTGCCGGCGCTTGGTGGCAAGCTGCGCGCCGGGCGTTCGCGCAACGACCAGGCCGCGAACGACTTGCGCCTGTACCTGCGCGACAAGTCGCGCCAGCTCGTGCGCGGCGTGCTCGACTTGCAGGACGCGCTGGTCGGGCAGGCGAGCCGGCACGTCGAGACTGTCACGGCGGGCTTCACGCACTTGCAGCCGGCGCAGCCGATCGTGTTCGGGCACCAGTTGCTCGCACACGCGCAGGCGCTGTACCGCGACGTCGACCGGCTGGTCGACTGGGATCGCCGCACCGCGCGCTCGCCGCTCGGCGCCGCCGCACTCGCGGGCTCGGCGATCTGTGTGCGGCCGGAGCTGTCCGCCGCGGAGCTCGGCTACGACGCACCGTGCGAGAACTCGATCGATGCGGTGGCGTCACGCGATCACGTCGCCGAATTCGTGTTCGCGACGAGCATGCTCACGGTGAACCTGTCCCGCCTGTCGGAAGAAGTCATCCTGTGGACGTCGCGGCAATTCCGCTGGGTGGCGCTCGACGACGGCTACGCGACGGGCAGCTCGATCATGCCGCAGAAGAAGAACCCGGATATCGCAGAACTCACGCGCGGCAAGGCGGGGCGGCTGATCGGCAACCTCGCGGGCCTGCTCGCGACGCTCAAGTCGCTGCCGCTCGCGTACAACCGCGATCTCGCGGAAGACAAGATCGCCGCGTTCGACTCGATCGATACGCTCGAGCTCGTGCTGCCCGCGATGGCCGGGATGATCCGCACGATGCGCGTGAACGTCGACGAAATGCGCCGCCAGGCGCCGCTCGGCTTCACGCTCGCGACCGAGGTCGCGGACTGGCTCGCGGTGACGGGTGTGCCGTTCAGCGAAGCGCACGAGATCACGGGCGAGTTGGTGCGCGCGTGCGAGCGCGACGGCATCGAGCTGGCCGACGCGAGCGCCGAGCTGTTGCAGTCGATCGACGTGCGCCTTGCGCCCGGGATGCGCGCGCGCGTCACGCTCGACGCGGCTGTTGCCGCGCGCAGCGGCACGGGTGGCACGTCGCCGGTGCGCGTGCAGGAACAGATCGTGCGCCTGAACCGCGCGCTCGAACGCCAGGCCGCGTGGGCCGCCGATTACCGGGGGCCGTCATGCTGAGCGCTTCCGATTCGCGCCGTCCCGCCGGCGCCCCCGCACCGGGCATCGACGCAGACGATGCCGCCGGCCTCGAACGCGTGCGCCGGCGCTACTGGGGCCGCTACGCGGCGTCCATCGCGATCGCCGCGGTGCTCGCGTACGTGGTGGCTGCGTTCGCGCACGGCCAGATCGAATGGCGGGTGGTCGGCCAGTTCCTGACCGCGCGCGCGATCCTCACCGGGCTCGGCAACACGATCGTGATGACGATCCTCGCGATGACGTTCGGCGTCGTGCTCGGCGTCGTCACCGCGGTGATGCGGCTGTCGTCGAACCCGGTGCTCGGCGCGGTCGCGCAGGGCTACATCTGGCTGTTCCGCGGCACGCCGGTGATCCTGCAGTTGCTGCTGTGGTTCAACCTTGCGCTGGTGTTTCCGACGCTCGGCATCCCGGGCCTCGCCGAATACCGGACCGTCGACGTGATGACACCGTTCCTCGCGGCGGTGCTCGGGCTCGGCATCAACCAGGGCGCCTATACGTCGGAAGTCGTGCGCGCGGGTTTGCTGTCGGTCGACACGGGCCAGTACGAAGCGGCGAAGTCGATCGGCATGGCGCGCCTGCAGGCGCTGCGCCGCATCATCCTGCCGCAGGCGATGCGCGTGATCGTGCCGCCGATCGGCAACGAGCTGATCGGCATGGTGAAGCTGACGTCGCTCGCAAGCGTCGTGCAGTACGCGGAGATGCTGCACAACGCGCAGAACATCTACTACGCGAACGCACGCGTGATCGAGCTGCTGATCGTCGCGGGCATCTGGTATCTCGCCGTCGTCACGGTGCTGTCGTTTGGGCAGGCACGCGTCGAACGGCATTTCGCACGCGGCGCAGGCCGCGGGGCGGGCCGGAAATGAACGACACGACCCTCAATCATCAGGAGAACGTGATGACAAACGCGGTGGTTCGCGCCGTCTACGTGCGCAAGTCTTACGGCGATTTCCAGGCGCTGCACGGCATCTCGCTCGACGTCGCGCAGGGCGAGGTGCTCTGCATCATCGGGCCGTCGGGGTCGGGCAAGAGCACGTTCCTGCGCTGCATCAACCAGCTCGAGACGATCAGCGCGGGCGCGCTGTGGGTGAACGGCGAGCTGGCCGGCTATCGCCGCGCCGGCAACCGGCTCCACGAGTTGTCGGAGCGCCAGATCGCGCGCCAGCGGCTGTCGACCAGCATGGTGTTCCAGCGCTTCAACCTGTTCCCGCACAAGACGGCACTCGAAAACGTGATCGAAGGCCCGGTGCAGGTGCTGAAGCGGCGCCGCGCACAAGCGGAGGAAGAGGCGCGCGCGTTGCTCGCGCGGGTCGGGCTCGCGCACAAGTGCGACGCGTTCCCGGTCGAGCTGTCGGGCGGCCAGCAGCAGCGCGTCGCGATTGCGCGGGCGCTCGCGATGCATCCGCAACTGATCCTGTTCGACGAACCGACGTCCGCGCTCGACCCCGAACTCGTCGGCGAAGTGCTGGCCGTGATGCGCGATCTTGCGAGGAGCGGGATGACGATGATCGTCGTCACGCACGAGCTTGGTTTCGCACGGGAAGTGGCCGACCGCGTCGTGTTCATGGACGGCGGCCGGATCGTCGAGAGCGGGCCGCCCGAGCGCGTGCTGTCGGCGCCGATGCATGCGCGCACGCGCGAGTTCATCTCGGCCGTGATTGCATGACCGGGCGCCGCGCGTCGCCGCGGCGCCCATACGTAGTTCTTTCCGTCAACGATCGATTCACACAACGACAAGGCAACACCCCATGAACGCATCCTTCCTGACCCGCACCCTGGCCGCTGCCGCATTCGGCGCCGTCGCGCTGCACGCATCGCTCGCGGCCGCGCAGTCCGCGCCGGCCGCGCCGGCCGCGCCGAAGCGCACGCTGAACGTCGCGATCGTGCCGAACTATCCGCCGTTCGAGTACAAGGATCCGGCGACCGACAAGCTCGCGGGTTTCGACGTCGATCTGGGCGAAGCGCTTGCCGCGAAGATGGGGGTGAAACTGAACTGGGTCGAGACGAGCTTCGACCAGATGATGAGTTCGGTTGCGACGCAGCGCGTCGACATGATCATGTCCGGGATGACCGACATGCCGACGCGCCGCGAGGTGTTGACGTTCGTCGACTACATCGAGACGGGCCCGCAGTTCTACACGCTGAAGGCGCGCGCCGGCGAGTTCGCGCAGATGAGCGCGCTGTGCGGCAAGCGCGTCGGCTCCAGCCGGCGCACGTCGTTTCCCGACAACACGGCCGCGTGGAGCGAGGAGAACTGCGTGAAGGCTGGCAAGCCCGCGATCGTCGTGGTCGGTACCGACGGCTCGTCGGATGCGCGGATGCAGCTGCGCCAGAACCGCATCGATGCGGCCGTGCAGGGGGGCGAGACGCTGCCGTATCAGAATAGCCTCGAACAGAACGCGTATGCACCGGTGGGCAAGCCGTTCCTGTCGCAATACACGGGCATCGGCGTCGCGAAGACCAATGCCGCGCTGACGGGGGCGCTGACGACGGCGTTCAACCAGGCGATCGCGGACGGCTCGTACCAGAAGCTGCTTGCGAAATGGGGGCTGCAGGAGCACGCGGTGCCGAAGGCGCTCGTCAACGGCGCGCACTGAGCCTGCGATGACGGACGCCACACCCCGGTGGCCGGACGCGAAGCGCGCATGCGTCGCGCTCGCGTTCGATCTCGATGGCCCGACCGGCGACGCGATGCTGAGCGGCGCGATCTGGCACAACCCCGCGTACTTCACGCTCGGCAGTTACGGGCCGTGGCGTGCGCTTGGGCGGCTGCTCGACATGCTCGCGTCGTTTGGCCTGCCCGCGACGTTCTTCGTGCCCGCGTGGGTCGCGCGGACCTGGCCCGCGCAATGCGCGGCAATCGTCGAGCGCGGCCACGAAATCGGTTACCACGGCTACCGGCACGAAGCGTTCTGGACGCTCGAGCCCGAGCGGCAGCGCGAGATCATGACGCAGTCGGCCGACGTCTTCGCGCGCACGCTCGGAGTGAGGCCGGTCGGGTTCCGCACGCCGTCCGGCGACTGGAGCGACGCGACGGTCGCAGTGCTGCGCGAAGCGGGCGTGCGCTATTCGAGCTCGATGCGCGGCGACGACCGTCCGTACCTGCTGCGCGGCGCGGACGGCGAGCCGCCGCTTGTCGAGATTCCCGGTCGCTGGGAGACCGACGATTACGCGTCGCTTGCGTATCACCGCAACCCCGACTATCCGGCCGGACTCGACCGGATCGCCGGCTACGATGCGACACTCGACAACTGGACGCGCGAATTCGACGGCGTCTATCGCGAAGGGTTGTGCCTGACGACGCTGCTTCATCCGAAAGTCTGCGGCAAGCCGGGGCGCATCGCGCTGCTGGAGGCCTGGCTCGGCCACATGTGCGCGCAGGATGGCGTGTGGTTCGCGCGCTGCCGCGACGTGGCCGACTGGTGGCTCGAGCAACACGCGCGAGGCAGGCCCCCCACGCAACGGAGCGGCATGTGAAGACATCTTGCACCTGGCCGGACGGCGCGCGATGCGCGGTCGCGATCACGGTCGACTTCAACGACGTTCACGGCATCCAGACGCGCGAACCACGCATCGTCGGCCGTGAAAAATCGCTATCGGTATGGCGCTACGGCGCGACGCGCGGCGTCGACCGGCTGCTCGCGGCGTTCGACGAATTCGGCGTGCCGACGAGCTGGTTCGTGCCGGGGCGCGTCGCGCAGACGCATGGTGATGCAGTGCGTGCGATTGCAGCCGCCGGGCACGAACTCGGCGTGAGCGGTTTTCGCTGCGAGGATTTCGACGCACTGCCGCTTGCCGCGCAGATCGATGCGTGCCGCGCCGGGCGGGCGGCGCTCGCGGACGCCACCGGCTGCCGCGTGGAGGGCTTTCGCTCGTTCACGGGCAACTGGGCCGACGGCTTTGCGGACTTTCTCGTGGCGGAAGGCTTCACGTGGTCGTCGTCGTGGCGCGGCGACGATGTGCCGTACCTGCATCCGCGCGGCGACCGGCGCACGGACGGCCTGCGGCTCGTCGAGCTGCCGTTGCACTACGAACTCGAGGACGCGCCGTACTTCGAATTCAACCTGTCGCCGCCCGTGCCGGCCGGTCAGCCGCGCATCGCCGCGTACCGTGACGTGCTCGACAACTGGCGGAGCGACGTCGATGGGTTTCGGCGCTTCGGGCTGTGCTGCGTGCTGCGCCTGCATCCCGAGATCATCGGCACGGCGGGGCGCATCGACCTGCTGCGTGCGTTGCTGGCCCACCTGCGCGATGCCGGTGATGTCTGGTTTGCGACCGGGCGCGACGTCGCACGCTGGTGGTGCGAGCACGTGAGCGCCAATGAGCCCGACCATCCGGTCGACGTGTTTGCACGTTGCGTCGCGGAGGAGTCGGCGCGATGACGACGGATAGCGAAACGCGCGCCACGCGGCTCGCGACGTTCGTCGCGCAGACGCCCGCCGCCGCGGTGCCCGACGATGTCGTCACGAAAACCACGCGGCACGTGCTCGATACGTTCGGTGCCGCACTGGCCGGCACGTCGGCCGTCGAGACGCGCAGCGCACGCGCGCTGACCGGCGCCGTCGCGCGCGGCGGCGCGTCGCTGTGGGGCACGCCGCGCAGGGCAGGGGCGCGCGACGCCGCGTTCGTCAACGGGATCGCCGCGCACGCGCTCGAGCTCGACGATGCCGGTGGCTGCGATCATTCGGGCGCGGTCGTGCTGCCGGCCGTGCTCGCCGCGCTGTCATGCACGGACCGTCCAGTGACAGGTCGGGAGTGCGTGGCGGCGATCGCACTCGGCTACGACGTCGGCCGGCGCGTGCTGGAAGCAGCCGGCGGTTACTCGGCCCACAACGGTGCGGGCTGGCACTCGACGCTCAGTTGCGGCGTGTTCGGCGCGGCAGCGGCAAGCGCACGCGTGCTCGGACTCGACGCCGCGCGCACGCGCGACGCGCTCGGCCATGCAGCGAGTTTCTCCGGCGGCCTGTGGGGTTTCATCCACGATGGATCGCAGACGAAGCGGCTGCATGCCGGACGTGCGGCGGAAGGCGGCGTGCTCGCAGCGCTGCTCGCACGCGAAGGCGTGAGCGGCCCTGCAAGGGTATTCGACGACGTGTGGGGCGGTTTCTTCAACACGTTCGCCGCTCAATCGCATGCACCCGACGCATTGACCGACGGCCTCGGTGCACATTGGAAGGTGATGCGTTGCTCGATCAAGCCGCACGCGTCGTGCCGCAGCGCGCATGCGGCAGTCGACGCGGCGCTGCAGCTTGCGGGCGGCCGCACGTTCGAGGCCGATGAAATCGAACGGGTGATTGTGCGGGCGAGTGCCTTCGTTGTCCGGATGTGCGGTGGCCGCGACCTGTCGACGCTGTCGTCTGCGCAGATGAGCCTGCCGTACGCGGTTGCGGCGGCATTTGCGTACGGCGACACGGGGATCGGTGTTTATCGCGATGACAGGCGCACAGATTCGCGCATCACGGCGCTGCTCGCGCGCATCGCGATCGAGATCGATCCGGCGTTACGCGATCTCGACGAGCCGACGGTGATCCTGTATCGCGCGGACGGACGGTGGGAATCGCGTCACGTACGGATCGCGCTCGGCGACCCGCGCAATCCGCTGTCCGATGCGGCGCTGTTGGCGAAGTTTCGTGCGCTGGCGGGTATGACGCTCGAGCGCGCGCGGGTCGATGCGTTGAGCGATAGGTGCCTGGCGCTGGAGCGGGAAACTGATGCGCGTGTGTTGAATGCGCTGCTTGCGGGGTGATGTGGGAGTCGTGGCGGGGGCGAAAAGGTATTGAATGGTGCGGGTGTCGCCGCTGAGATCATGAATGCGGGAGCACTGATTAAAGTTGACATAATGGAATCTCTCGTCTGAAACGAGTAGTCGCGGAGCATCCGAGTCTGGATCACCAGCACCGACTGGCCAAGAATACCGCTCGCTTAATTGTTCGTTATTCTGAATCGAATAATCCATCTACGTCCAGATTCAGCGCGAATAGTCAAAAAAATGAAACGGCGAATCTGCGAATGATATCCCGCAGACCCGCCGGAAACGGTGGATTACGACGGCTGCTTCCCGGCTCGGCAGTTGTCGACCCATTCCCATGCCATGTCGTACGGGATGATCGCATCGGGACCATTCTTGGCTACGAAATTATTCTGCCACTTTTGTGTACACGCGTTTTCTTCGGTCGGCCACGCGTTGCGATCCTCGGTAGGGGCCGATGAAGAGGGCGACGCGGATGCTGCTGCATTGTTGCCGACAGGCGGGAAGCGTTGCTCACATTCCTCTGACCACTTTGCTTCTTGCTGACCACTAACGTCCATCGGGTCCGGCGGTGTAGCGTTTCGAAGGTCGCGGATACAGGCTTTCACCTTTTTGCTATGCTCAAGGGTTGCGAGCGTGTTCGCTGTAGTCTGTGCTTCTTCTGGCGTTGGTACCCGCGTGCCCATTTGCCATACGTCGTGGCTGATGAGTTCGCCAGTGTTGGGATCGAATCGATCCTCGGCACCGTCGAGTTTGTCGTTGGAAAATGATGAGCGGTAGATGACGCGCTTGCCATCGGGTGCATAGCGGATCATTTGCCCGTTGGCCGCACCGTTTTCATAGTGTGCTTCCAGGAGCGTGTTTCCGGTCTTGCCGTCGTACGTCTTGACCGTGCCGTCGAGCCATCCGTGCTTCCATGGAAATTCCCCGATGAGCTGTCTGGTCGGTGCGTAGTAGACCTTCTCTGCCCCGTCCGGCTTGCCGTTGCTAAAATTGACATCTAGGACGGTACGATCACCGGTGTTATCAAAGACCTGCATCGAGCCGGTGAGTGCAGCGCTGCTGAACGACATTTTCATGCGAACGGTATCCGATTGCGGCGCCTTGCAGACGACATCACCATCGAGTATGCCCTCGGTCACCTTTGCATCGCAGAGGAACTGATGGATGGCCATCGGACTGATGCCATCACGATAAGCTTCGGGCACGACGTACGCGCTGCTTTGCATCATCCGTTGGTAGCCCGGCTGGTTATTCAGAATGTCGGGGACTGGCACGTTTGTGACTTTTCCGGAGAACGGTGAGTTCGCGTCACCAGCATAGACCTTGCCGTTGACGATCTGAGTGTTACGGTAGTCGAGGGCATCGCCTTTGCAGCCACTGAGGATGAGGGCTGCGAAAGCGATCGCAATTGGTACTGCGAGACGTTGGCGAAAGTGGATGGTTGCCATGGCTGGAAATATGAATGAAGACGCGATCGTGACGCGGTGGTTTGAGCGACCGCGGGTACAAAAAAACCGACCGGCGAGCCGGTCGGCTGAAATGGTTCTGGCTATCCGAGGGGGGTACATGCCAGAACCCAGGCCAAGCATTGCAAGCTGTTTAGTTCAATGCGGCGCGGCGACGACCGAGTTAAGTGCGGTCAACAAGGTGCCAGGAAGATCGGATGCGAACTGCAGGGATTTGTCGGTGTAAGTAGACGGGTACAGCCAGCCGACCTGCAGTCGTCCAGCGCGAAGTGCAACGACAAGCTTGGCGCCGAGGGCGAGAGGTTGGAGTCGAGCGTTCCCCGAAGTCAGTGCCGAAATATCGGCGGTCGCGAAGTCGAGTACCAGCACATTGGCGTTTCTGGCGTATGCGGACCACGTGCCAAGCGTGTTGTCGACGACGGCGCGATGATCTGCCGACAGCTGAATCGTGCCCAGTCCGACATTCAGTCCGGCCATAGCGATGCCGACAGCCTGTTGAACCGAGTTGTACGTCGTAGTCGAACTGCCGGACGTCATGACGATCGTGCTGCCGTCCATATAGGCGGGAACTCCACCGCAGACCAACCCGCCTTGCACAACAGCGTTGTCACACATCGGAACGGATACCGGCAGTACGACGCGGTCGGCCGAATAGGTCTGGATGCCGAGGTATGCAGTCGTGCCACTCGGGAATATGGTGCCGGTCAATTGCGATGCATGAGCGAAGTCATAGAAGCCCGGTACGGCAGGCGCGGCGAATGACAAGGGTTGGCCGGACAGGTCAACGGAACGTGCCTCATACGTGAACCCTATACCCGATACCGGGTCGGAGCCGGAGAGCGTCGTGCCGATACGCGAAAGAGGCAGCGGGGCGAGCCGCTGAGTCTCCGAGACGAGGTTCGACCACGTTCCGTCTTCCTTCAGCGCGTACTCGCCGGCAAGCCCGTCGTATTTGTCGCCGTTGTATGCACCGAGACCGACATTGGTCCAGTTGTCGGTTCCGGCCGGCAGGTTTTCCTGTCGATCGGTCTGTAGGGCCCCATTGACGATCTGGCGGACATCGCGAACCAGCGCTTGATTGGTCGAGCCCGGCGTCGGGTTGTATCCGCCGAAGAAGGAGATCAGGTAATCGACAAAGCTGTAGGTGGGTTTGGCGAGGACCTGCGAGGCGTCCGCGATCTGGTAGACCGGTTTTGCCGCTTGGGTGGCTAGATCGTCCTGAGTGATCGCCGTCACGCTGCCCTTGGCGACCATGGCGTTCAGGGCATTGCGAAGCGTCGCGGCATCGACCGCGCCCTTGACCGAGAAGGTTCCGAGCTTGTCCACGATCTGCGCTGCGAGCGCTTGGGTCGCCGCATCGCTGTTCGCGAGGTAGTCGGCATTCGGATCGACCTGTTTGCCAAGCAGGTTTTGCACGGCAGCGATGGCCTGCGGGTGGCTCAAACCGGTCTGTATCTGGGCGCCAACCAGTGTCGTGAGCGGACTGATAACCTGCGATGTCGTGGGTTGGATGACCTGCGACAGCGTGAAGCTGGCCGGGAACTGGAATCCCGCGGGACGAGACTGGTCCTTGGTCGTCGGTGTGACCTGGACCAGGAGCGTCTTTCCAGTTGCGTCGCCGCTAAACAGAATCGAGAACTGACCGGCCCCGTCCGTGACTGCCGTCGGCTCCCCCGAATCACAAACCCCGTTGTTGTTCAGGTCCAGGCAGACCGTTGCACCGACCAGGTAACCGTCCATGGCTATGCCGGTGACCGCCGGTGCTGGCGTTGTCGGCGTGCCGCCACCTCCGGTTGACGGCTGACTGGCGCCAGAATCGCCGCCTCCACCGCAGGCGGCAAGAGCGGTCGCGACAGACAGGCTCAGGATGTGTTTGCCGAACCCCGTATGTTTTTTGGCTTTCATTGTTTTCACCTTTTATAGATGGATCCTCTATGGATCCGAGTCACCACTCTTGTGGCTGCTTTAGCGCGAATGGTCGGATTCATTCCCAGATGTTTGCGACATGTGAGTCCTGTTTTCCGATGACTGACTCTTCAGTGTCATTTCTGCGTCCAGTACTTCCGAGCACGCACGGTAAATTGATGAGCCCAGCAATCCAGCCCGCTTCAAAGCGATTAACCGCTCGCGTCGGACATCTGTGGGAACAGACGCATCTCCAACGAATGTCCACGCGGCGTCGACTAGGGCACGCTTGGCAGCGCCGCGCTTGCCTAGGTAAATCGCTGCTGCGATCGGCCCAGCACAAGCCGATGCGACGACCCAGCTTGTGAGTGTGAGTCCGATGCGTCGGGCCTGAAGCTGGTACATGTCAAATGCGATGGCGAGCGCGGTGGCAGCGGCGCAGCCCAGCCAAATCAGTTGAAACACGGGCGCCTCCTCCAATATACCGTATACGGATACAGAATATCCTGTATTGGTATCTAGAATTTGGTAATGACCCATCCGATCCATGACCCTCGTTACCAGCAGATTGCGACGCTGCTCGCCGAACTGCGCAAGCAGCGTGGCCTGCTACAACAGGACGTTGCGGATCGACTCGGGCGGCCGCAGGCCTTCGTTTCGAAGGTGGAGAGTGGTGCCCGCCGTGTCGATTTGGTCGAATTGTTGGATTTCCTGCGAGTGTTAAATGCCGATCCTCACGCGTTCATCGACTCGCTACTGAACCAACCCATCTCGTCATTGCCGCGCTAATTGCTAGTAGTCACCTGGTAGCAGAAGCGTCGTCGTCGACCGATCCCATTCGGTAATGAGCCAGACGGTCTCCCCGTCAGCGAGGACGTAGCTGGACAAAATCCGTGATCCAGCTTCGACTGCGAGTTCGTTTTGTTCACGATCGGACTCGGGCACATCTCCCCAGTCACCGCAGGCGTGTCGGATCAGCAGATTGACGATCGAGACGTTCGCGTTGGCAACGACGCTCAGCGCGGCGGGCGTGGCCAGGATTCGGCCGAGCTTGAAGCGCGGGCCGGGCAGACGGTTGGATGTCGAATTCATGGTGTTCTCCAGTGAGTGGACGAGCAACGGCCTCCAGGCTTGGCTGGATGCGAGGACGTCCGGGGGAATTAAGAAAAGGGTGCCGGGCGAAAGCCCGGTTTATGCCGGCAAGTTGAGTTCGGCCAGGCGCCGTCGAAGTGCCAGAGCTTTGGCTTGCGAGCACCCGAGGTGGAGACGGATGTCGGCGACAGTGGGGCGGACCAGACCGGCTGCAACGTCCCGCGCAAGTCGAGTCACCGCATCGTCAGGCTGCGCCATCGCCGACGAGGGGATATCCAGATTGTCATTTTTGCAACTAACGGTCTTGCCCGTTCCGGCCATCGAGCCTTCCGCCGCAACTGGCGATACCGCTGTAGTCATGGCTGCGACCGTCAGGATTTGCATGGGAGTCGCGTCGCGGGCCGGTTCGTCGGTAGAAGAGCGTCCGAGCGCGATGACCCACAGCACACACGCGACACTTTCCAGCACGGCGGCTAACGTCAATCCCGACAGCAGATCGATGCGCGCAGTAGTCGTGCCGAGTAATGCAGCGAGTCGCGACGTGACTGGGTCCGCGAGTAACGCGTCGCGCTGACCGGTGACTCGATCGCGTTCGGCTTCGACGTGTCGCACCTCGTCAGCTTCTGCGGTTAGCGCGTCCAGTTTCGCGACCAGCGTTACACGACGCGCCTCCTGCATCCCGCAGTCACGACGACATCGTCGTGCGTCGATCATCGCGAGCTGCTGCGTGATCGTGGCCCGGTCGGTCATGACGACTGTCAGGCTACGCGGCGGCGAGGGCCGGGCGGCGACTGCAGTGGCTACCCTTCGGATACCCGCGTGCTGCTGGGCCAGCAGAAAGAAGGTGACGTGGCTGTAGCAAGCGGTTGCCATGCAGGCCAACCACAACAGGCTGCCAATCGCCCGGACGGCAAATGGCTTACCTCGGACGAGCGCTGGCAGCAGATGCGCGCTCGTAACGAGCACCACGCCGATCGCGATCCAGATGAGGCGTTCCGGCCACGTGCCACCCCGTTGCCAACCCGCCAATACGGACAGGCTCAGCGCAGTGGCCGTGGCCGACATCGCCAGAGCGAGTATCCAGCGAGACGACCGCATCATGCCGCCTTGCCGCCCAGCAACACGGCTTTGCGCTCGAGCTTGTCGCGCAGCGTCGCGGATTGACCGGTATCGCCGCCGTTTCCGGTATCCGGATGGCCCGCCGACTCGGGATAGAACTCCTCGGCCACGGCGGCGCGTTCGTCAGGACTGTCTTCGAACGCGCCATTCGCGAAGCCAGACCGTGCTGCCGCGTCGAGTGCGGCCTGATCGAACCCTGCCGCTCGCCGCCGCGCATCGAGTTCGCGCGCCTGCATCAGCGTGTCTTCGAGCGTACTGCCGGATCGCGCGCCTAGATCGACGTAATAGATTGCGGACCGATAGCTCTGCGTCGTTGATTTTCCGCGCAGCCGAAGCTCCAGCGACAGACTGGCGAGCAGGTTGCCGGACACGGCACGGAAGTAGTGCAACCGAGCGGCAAGGGTGCGAATCGAGTTGTACGAGGTGGTGCGGAAGATGAACGAACCCATCTCGTCTTCGTCGCCAACGATCACATTCAGTCGCGCATAGGGCTTGCAACCGCCCTGGCGCGCGAAGGCACAGCCGTCCGGCGACGGGCAGGGTAGGTTTTCGATGCCGGCGTCACCCGCGCGACGACACGTTTCCCCGTTGCCGACGCACACCGGCCGCCCGGTGTCGCGGTCGAACAGGCTGTAGTCGGCACGCAGGTTGAGATCCGGATCGTTGAAGAGCATGCGGACCGGAATCGCGCGGAGCTTGCCGGACGCCGCCTTGCGCAGCGTTTCATTCAGTGGATGCAACATCCACTCGCCACGCTGCTGCACCTGGGTGGTGAGGGTGAACTGGTCGTCCTTCTCGGGCAGGCGCTTGCCATTCTTCTCGACAATTCTTCCGATGGAGATGCGCCCGACAACGGGCGGGGTGATAGCAAGACCTTTGAGCATGATGGCCTCTAAGCTGAATAGATGAAGTGGAGGAATACGATTGCGCGTTGTCGCGCTGGCTACCGGGCAAAATGTGCTTCGAGCTTGTCGTGGATCTCGCGAGAGACGCCTTGCCAGGCTTGAGCGCTGATCATTGGATGAACGCCGAATTGCGCTTGCAACTGGTCGAGTGGCACCGTCGCAACCCGCTCGGCATGCTTGCTGAGCGCATCCATCACGAACGCTTGTGCGAGCGCGCCGTATCGCGAGAACGTCATGATCTCCGTGAGACATTCGAGGTTGGTCATGGGGATTGGAATCAGGTGGAAACGAGAAAACGCCGGGAACCCGGCTTCGAGATGGCGTACTGCGTTTCGAACTCGGGGTGGTCGGCCAGCAGTCGCGCCAGATCGACGCCAGACGAATCCTTGCTGCGCTTGAACGACACGGCGCCGGTCTGGAATACGGCCCGGTTTGCGTCACCCATGGCCTGCTGGAGCGTTTGCTTGAACTGCGCTTCGAGCTGCTGGCGCGTCTCGATCTCGGCACGTACGGCAACCAGATCGGCGAACACGGCCGACAGGCGATGGTCATCGCTGAAGTCGACCGTTTCGCCATTTCCCGGATACAGGTGCCGCAGCGCACGGTCGGCCGACTCCGAACCGTCAGCCGGCGGGGGCGTATCGGTTTCCACGAACCGCCAGAACCGCGCTTCGAGTTCGACCAGGCGCCCGATCAGCGCATCGTCGCGATCGATCCGATGCACTTCGAGCGCCTGACCACAGAGCAGCACGGCGACGTGCGCCGCTGTCTTGCCGGTGACGGCCAACTGGTGCTGGACCTGGATCTGCACGTACTCGGGCACGCCTTCTCGCCAGAGCCGTGCACCGAACTCGCCGGCCGTTTTACATTCCAGAATCTGTACGTCCGGAACGCCGACGATCTCGCGATCAATGTTCGCCAACATGAAGGGGATCGAGGGATGCCGCAGCACGGCGTTCACGCGTCGAACTCGGTTGCCGGTCTGCTTCGTGTACGACGCTGCAACGATGGGTTCGAGCAGCGTGCCCCAGTACGTCGGCGACGTCGTATCGTCCGGATCGGGACGAGGAAGGCCGTTGGCACGACCGGTTTTGTCGAGCGCACAATTCCAGTGCGCTCATGTAGGGGTTGAGGCCGACCGCAGCAGCGGCATCCGATCCGCCGATGCCGGTTCGGCGCACGGCGAGCCAGTCGTCGCGACTCAGTTCTTGTGTCTTGACGAGCTTCAGTGCGGGCTTACGTGCACGGGGTGGTTCAGGGTGAGGTGTCGTCATGGTTTGCTCCGAAAACAAAAAAGCCCGGCAGAGCGAATCTGACCGGGCGAGAGGTGATGGGTTGGGCGCGCGCTATTCGGAACCGATACGGCGAATGGCGTCTTGCAATGCGTCGTACGCGAACGTCACGAGCTTGCCGTTTCCGAGCTGGACAGTCGTACCCTGAGGTTTGATTTGCAGGATCGTGGCGTAGCGGCCGCCGAATCGTAGCCCTGCTCCGCGCGGAATCTGAATGCGCAAGTCGACGGCAAGGGGTGGTATGGGCTTCGTCATGCGACAAGCTTCATCGCCTCGTCCCAGGCTTTCTGTTTCAATGTTGCGCCTGCCCCGAACCAGGCGGCGTCGAGGCGGTGATCGTCAGTGCGTGCGCGGCGATGGTGATCGACATACTCTGTCACTGCGTTCAGAAGACCCCACGCCGTACCCGACGCCGAAGCCAAATCCGAGCCTTTTCCATGTCCGCCATAGAGCTGGCCCACTGCCTTGATCGCGCGCTCGTTGACCGCGACTGTTTCGCGATCCGGGAGATTGGCGGTCGAGTAGGTCAGCACACGGCGCAGGAACGCTTCGGCCGCCGAGTCCGCCACCTTGCGTTCGGACAGGGCTTTGGTGCGGACCATAAAGGCGTCCCATGTTGAAACGGCGATGCCGAGCTGTCGCTTCACAGCGGCTGCATCAAACTGCGATCGATGCGAGACTTTGATCGCGCCGGCGTTGTTTCCCAAGGCGATTTGCAGCGTGTTGTTGCAGACCACTCGGATCGACGTGAACTGCGCCGTCGTGGCGAGCGTGCCGTCGCACGCCGTGGCGAGCAGCAGATAGCCATTGATTTCATCCTTACCTTTCAGGGCCCCGGACTGTCCTGTACGAGCGAGCGCCCAGAGTTTTCGGCCCTCTTTGAGGATTCCTGCAGTTTCAAGTTGGAACCCGCCGATCTCCGTCAGGTCGCGATAGAACTCCAGAATCTCTTCGGGCTGCACGACCTGATAGCGTGCAGAGACAACGGACAAGGGTGCTTTGGTGTCCGATCGGTACAAGACCTTCTGTTCGGGAAATGCGTGAATTGAGCCGAGGTTCCGATTGCCCGCAGCGACGAAACGCACTTCAGCTTCTTCGATCCGCCAGTCCATGCCGGCGGCGCGTCTCCAGACTTCAAGAGGTTGTTTCGGGGTGAGTTTGTTTCCGAGGCCGTGCCAGGGTTCGGCTCCGACGTAAGCCATTGTTTGAACGAGATGCATGGTCGCTCCTTGAATAAAGACGAGGGCATACAGTCCGGCGAGCGCCGGACGGAAAGAGAATTGAGGGGAGAACAGCGAGAGGGGAGTGAGGTGAACCGTTTAGTTCTGCGCGGTACTGAACGCGTGACCGCAGGCGAGACAGTGGTGATTGTCCAGCACGTTGTCATCGATTGCTGCGCCAACAGCAGATCCGGCCGCGCAGCCCGCGGCGCTGCCGACGAGGCCGGCAATTACCGCACCGGCGAGCCCGCCGAAGACCGTGCCGAGTGGTCCGGCGATTGAGCCAACGACCGCACCGGTCTCCGCGCCAGCGAGCGCGGCGGCCATGCCACCCGTCGCCCCTGCAACGCTGCCGATCGTGCTGCCAGCTTTGCGGGCGCGATTGCGTGTGTCGATGCGTGATGACAGGCAGCGTGGACAACGAATCGTCGGCCCGGATGACGACGCAGTGGCAGGCTTGGGCGGCGCCGGCTTGTCCGGTTCACCCATCAACGATTCGATCGCGTCGTGCAGATCGTGGCGTGCGTCGGTCGCTTGGGCCGCATGGGCGGGCTCTTCACGCCGACCGAACGGCGGATAGCTATTGACCGATTCGGCGTTGGCTTCATGCGCGGCGTGAAGTGCGTGGTTGGGATACGGCGCGAACGCCTCCCATTCGTCGAATTCATCGACGTCGACGGAACGCGGGTCGACAGCGTTGCGAGTCGGCGGGGGCGCAACAGCTGCGTGTCGGCGTGCCGGCCGGTCCTTGGTAGCGAGCCAATAGAAACCCACCGCGAACATGGCGACGAGCGCGAGGCCCAGCCCGATCAGCACAAAGGTAGGGGGATCAGAGATCACGGAAACTCCTGAGCGAAGTGCGCCGATGCGGAAATGCATCGACGGAGCGGCCGTAGCTGGCCGTACTCAGGAAGGTGATATGTGGTTGAAAGAAAGTAAATTCTTCGTCGAGTACCGATTCGACCTCGCAATTCTGTCCGGGATGTTTTTGAGATGATGCGTGAGGTAAGATTCGCGCGGATTGCGATTAACAATGCCGTCGATATTTGCGGTCGACAGAGTATGTGGTTATCCAAAATATCGAGATAGTCAGACTGATATGGCAGTAATCGAGCGAAGGAGTTGTTTCGTCCGTCGCATCTCGGCAACGGTTGACAGTCTTTGACGCTGCCTTTCCACGGTTTCAATTAGATTCCATGCGATGTTCGAGGCCGTGAGGGCGGATCGAACGAAAATCGCGAGTAGACCAAGGTTATGAATAAAAACCATTATCGGCTGGTGTTCAGCCGTGTGCACGGTATGTTGGTCGCAGTGGAAGAAACGGCCAGCTCAGCGGGGAAAGCAAGCGCAGGTGAAACGCGGCGTACCCTCGATCGCAGCGGTGTGCATGTAGTGACGCAGTTCGCGTTACGTTTTGCGGCATTTGCTGCGCTGATTGCCGCGGGCGCGATGCCGATGTGGGTGCACGCACAAATCGTCGGAGCGGGGCCGAATGCACCATCGGTAATCCAGACGCCCAACGGCCTGCCGCAAGTGAATATCAACAAGCCGGGTGGTGCTGGCGTTTCGCTGAACACCTACAACCAGTTTGACGTGTCGCATGCTGGCGCGATCCTGAACAACTCGCCGACGATCGTCAACACGCAGCAGGCCGGCTATATCAACGGCAATCCGAACCTGAGCGCGGGGCAGGCGGCGCGCATCATCGTCAACCAGGTTAACAGCACGGCGGCCAGCCAGATCAAAGGGTACGTCGAGATAGCGGGAAGCCGTGCGGAGATCGTGCTGGCCAACCCTGCCGGTATCGTCGTGGACGGTGGCGGGTTCATCAATACCTCGCGTGCGGTCCTGACAACTGGCGTGCCGCAGTTTGGCGCGGACGGATCGTTGACGGGCTTCAATGTTAATCGCGGCCTCGTGACCGTGCAAGGTGCGGGCCTCGACACCTCGAATGTTGATCAGACTGACATTATCGCCCGTGCTGTACAGGCTAATGCCGCGATCTATGCGAAGAATCTCAATGTAATTACCGGTACGAATCAGGTTAATCACGACACGCTTGCCGCGACGCAGATTGCCGGCGACGGTCCTGCGCCTGCTGTCGCGATTGACGTAGCTCAGTTAGGTGGCATGTATGCCAATAGGGTGTTTCTGGTTGGCAACTCCGCAGGCGTGGGTGTTGCGAACGCCGGGACGATCGCGGCGCAGGCAGGCGATTTGACGCTGCAATCGGATGGCCGGCTCGTGCTCACGGGCAAGACGACCGCGAGCGGCAACCTCGCGCTGTCGGCCGCGGGCGGCATCCAGAACAGTGGCACGACGTATGCGCAGCAGTCGTTGTCGGCCAGCACAAGTGCCGATCTCACGAACAGCGGCACGCTCGCAGCGCAGCAAAATACAACCGTCAACGCTGGCAGCGTCAACTCGACTGGCATGCTCGGCGCCGGCGTGAACAACGACGGTTCCGTCACGCACAGCGGCGACCTGAACCTGAGTGCGTCGGGCCAACTGACCGCGACCGGCCAGAATGTGGCGGGCGGCAATGCGTCACTGACAGGCGGCAGCGTGAATCTCGCCGGCAGCCAGACGGCGGCGAACGGCAATCTGTCGCTGAACGCGACAGCCGGCGACGTGAACCTGTCGAACGCGACGACGAGCGCGCAAGGCGCCATTCAGGCGAACGCATCGGGCACCGTGATCAACGATCACGGCAGCTTGTCGAGCGGTGGTGGCACAACGCTGACCGGTGGCAATCTGTCGAACCAGGGCGGGAAGGTATCGTCACAAGGCCCGCTGTCGGTGAATGTCGCCGGCCAAATCGCCAACCAGTCCGGCGAACTGGTATCCGAAAGCACGGCTGACGTGCGTGGCGGCGCCATCGCGAACAACCAGGGCACCCTGCAAAGCGCGGCCGGCATGACGGTGGCCGGTGCGTCGCTGGATAATACGGCGGGCCGAATTACGTCGCTCAACGGTGATGGCCTGTCGGTGACGGCGAGCGGCCAGTTGACCAATGCGGCGGGCACCACTGCGAACGGCGCGCAAGGCGGTGTGATCGGCGGCAATGGCGATGTGTCGGTCCAAGGCGCAAACGTTGTCAATCGCGGCGCAATTACATCCAACACGAATCTGCGGGTATCGGGCCAGTCGGTCGACAACGGCAGCGGCACGCTGCAGGCTGCGCAAAAGGTGGCCGTCGACGCGGGCGCGCGCCTGGTCAACAACGGCGGCTCGATCGCCGGCCAGACGGCAACGATCAGTGGAACAACGCTCGACAACAGCGCGGGCACCTTGCAGGCGAGCCAAGTGTCATTGAACGCGACCGACCTCGTGAACCACGGCGGCACGATCACGCAGACCGGCGCGGGCGCGATGAGCGTGAACGTGTCGGGCACGCTCGACAACTCGAATGGCGGCACGCTGCAAACCAACAGTACCGATCTGATGCTCGCGCTTGCCGCGCTTGTCAACGATGGCGGCACGATCACGCATGCGGGCAACGGCACGCTGACGCTCGGCAACGGTTCAGGCTCGGTGTCGAACGTAGGCGGTTCGATCGCGAGCAACGGGCGCGTCGTCGCGCAAACCGGCGCGCTGAACAACACATCGGGCTCGATCAACGCGCAGAATGGACTGACGGCAACCGTCGCGGGAACGCTGAACAATGCGAGCGGCAAGCTGTTGTCGAACACCGACGTGAGTGTCACCAGCGGCACGCTGTCGAACGATCGCGGCCAGATCGGCGCCAGCACGAATGCGACGATCCGAACGGGCTTGATGACGAATCAGGGCGGCTCGATCGTCGCACCGAACCTGTCGGTCACTGCCGATTCCACGCTCGACAACAGTGGTGGCAAGCTCGAGGCCAATCAGCTTGCGCTGACGACTGCCAACCTCGTGAACCACGGCGGTACGATCACCCAGTATGGATCGTCGGCGATGGGGATGAACGTCAGCGGCACACTCGACAACTCGGCCGCCGGCGTGATCCAGACCAACAGCACAGACCTGACGCTCACGCCGGCCGAGCTGAACAACGCAGGCGGCACCATTACGCATGCCGGCGTGGGCACGCTGACGATCGCGCCGGGCAACGGAGCCAGCGCGCTGAACAACGCGGCTGGCACCATCGTGACGAAGGGACAAGCCATCGTCAACGCGGCTACCTGGAACAATGCGAGCGGTATCCTCGCCGCACAGCGTGGCCTCAACGCCACGATCGCGGGCGACGTAAACAACGCGCAGGGTTTGCTGCGATCAGACGCATCGCTGTCGTTGAAGAGCGGTGGCGCCCTGTCAAACCAAGGCGGCCACGTTCAGGCCGGGCAGTCGACAGCAGGCGACGCTAGCACGCTCGCCATTCAATCGGCCTCGATCGACAACGCGGACGGGGCCATTGTCGATCTCGGCGCGGGCAAGATGACCGTGCAAGGCGATAGCCAGATCGCCAACAGCCACGCCGGCGGCGTAGCGGGTATGGGCGCGATTACCGGCAACGGCGATGTGACGGTCAGCGCCGCGTCGATCAGCAATACGCAGGGCGGTCAGCTCAGTGGTGCATCTCTGCATGTCCAGGGGAACTCGCTCGACAACAGCGGCGGCTTTATCGGTAACGTCACGAATTCGAACGGCAACGTGAACGTTACGACGGCCGGCGCGGTCACGAACACGAACGGCCAGATCGGCTCGACGCACGACCTGTCGGTCGCAGCGGCCACGTTGCAAGGTGGCGGCACATACAGCGCGGCGCACGACGCCAACGTGAACCTGC
>Ga0209566_100464_pt1 | contig 29166 bp, 24 predicted proteins | sample Araplavi_mTSA_r2_2_FD_184287 | JGI IMG/M metagenome (GOLD analysis project Ga0209566, IMG submission 184287) | Arabidopsis root microbial communities from North Carolina, USA - plate scrape CL_Cvi_mTSA_r2 (SPAdes) (version 2) | ecosystem: Host-associated > Plants > Roots > Endosphere | place...
GTGCTCGCGCTGCTCGTCGGCGCGGTGATCTACGGCGTCGTGCACCTGGTCGTCGATCCGACCGCGACGATGCAGGGATTCTGACCGGCCGCCGAATCGCGAGCGGGCGAACGTTCCCGCTCCGGTTTCCGGCCGCGTGACCGGCGCGTGACGGTGCCGGTCATCGAGGCGGCCGCGCACGACGCCAGTCATGCGCACATCGGCACCGTCGCCGTGCCGCACGAATCGCGCGGTTCCCGTTCCCGCTTTCCCCACCCACCCGATTCTCCCGATTCCAGGGCAGCCCGCCCCGCCCGGGGTAAAATGCGCGCCGCGCCGCGATGTCGTGCGCGACGGGCACGCCGCCGTTCCAGCGAACGGCGTGCACCAGACCGTCGCGCCCGTACCGGGGCGTTCGAAGCGTCCCCCCGCATGACAAGACCGCGCGATGCCGCCGGCCGCCCGACACGCCCCGACGAACCGGTCGACGGCTGCGTCGGTTCCCGGTGCGTCACCTGAATCCGATGTCCCATCCTGCGTCTTCCCGACCGAGCGGCCCGCTTGCGTGCCGGATCGTCTGGTTCGCCCGGTTCGTCTGACGAATGTCATGCCGGCGCGTGCGTCCGGCGGAAGCGGATCCGGTCGCGGGCGCGCTTCGCAGCTTCGTAACGGGTTTCGACAGGGTCGAGTGGCGAGTTTTCCATCCAGAGCAATGACGGTGAATAGAACAACAGCGTCGCCCGCACGGCGGCGGCGCGCGAAGGTCGGGCTTGGTGTCGGCTTCGGCATCACGCTTTTCGCGGCCCAGGCCGCCGCGGCGCAGGGCGACACGCCGGCGCCGGACGCCGGGGCGGCCGCCAGCGCGACGCTGCCGACGATCACGGTGAGCGGCGAGCGCGGCAACGCGCTGCGCGCACGCACGGCATCCGTCGCGGGGCTCGACGACGCGCCGCTGCGCGACACGCCGGCGTCGGTGAGCGTCGTCACGCGCGCGCAGCTCGACGACCAGCAGGCGAAGCGGCTGAGCGACGTCGTGCGCAACGACGCGTCGGTCGTCAACGACTATGCGCCGGTCGGTTATTTCGAAGGCTTCGCGATCCGCGGTTTTCCGGTCGATCTCGCGAGCGCGATCCGGATCGACGGGCTGACGGTGTCCGGCGAACAGAATGTGCCGCTCGAGAACAAGGAGCGCGTCGAGATCCTGAAGGGGCTTGCCGGCATCGACAGCGGCGTCGTCGCACCCGGCGGGGTGATCAACTTCGTGACCAAGCGCTCGGCGAACGTCGCGAGCGTGACGGGTGGCGTCGACAGTCGCGGCTCGACGTCGGCGGCCGTCGATCTCGGCCGCCGCTTTGGCCCCGACAATCAGTTCGGCTTCCGGATCAATGCCGCGAAGGAGAACATGCACTCCTACATCGACGGCACGAACGGACGGCGCACGTTCGGCTCGATCGCCGCCGACTGGGACGTCAGCCCGCGCGCGAGCCTGCAGCTCAACGCCGAATTCCAGCAGTGGATCCAGCGTTCCGCACCCGGCTACCAGCTGCTCGGCGGCACCGTCGTGCCGTCGGTCAAGACGACGTCGAAGGCGCTCGGCACGCAGCCGTGGGCGAAGCCGGTGACGACCGACGCGCTGAACCTGAACGTGCGCTTCGACTACCAGTTCAACGACGACTGGAAGGCGTATATCGCCGCCGGACGCAGCCGCACGATGATCGACGACAACAGCGCGTTCGCGTACGGTTGCTCGCCGTCGGCCAACTGCAAGGTTGGAGGGACCTCGCCGTTCTTCTTCGGCGCGAACGGCGACTACGACGTGTACGACTTCCGCAGCCCCGGCGAATACCGGCGCAATGACGACGTGCGTGCGGTCACGACCGGCAAGTTCGCGACGGGACCGCTGCGGCACGAACTGACGCTCGGCGTGAGCGTGCAGCGCCGCGTCGTGCACATGGCGACCGCCGTGTACGACTATGTCGGCAGCGAGAACATCTACGGACCCGACGTCACGTTTGCACCGTCGCCGAATACGCCCGGGCCGTCGTATCCGCAGCTCGATTCGTGGCAATACGGCGTGTTCGGGCTCGACCGCATCAGCATCGGCGAACACTGGCAGGTGCTCGCGGGCGGCAAGGAAGTGCTGCTGCGCCAGCGCAGCTGGAGCAGCCTCGACGGCGACGCGACGCACAACGACCGCTCGGTGTTCCTGCCGCAGGTCGCGCTCGTCTACAAGCCGGTGAACGTGCTGTCGCTGTACGCGTCGTACAGCAAGGCGCTGTCGCTCGGCGACCAGGCGCCCGTGCGCGCGACCAATGCGTATGCGTTCCTGCCGCCCGTCGAATCGCACCAGATCGAGGTCGGCGCGAAATACGACTGGCTCGACCGGCTGAGCCTCACGGCCGCCGTGTTCTCGATCAGCAAGCCATTCCAGTTCGCCGATCCGGACGCATCGGGCACGACCTACACGTTCGTGCAGCGCGGCACACAGCGGCACCAGGGGATCGAGCTCGGCGCGGCCGGGCGCGTGACCGAGCGTCTGGGGCTGACGGCCAGCGTCGCGGCGATTCGCGCGCGGGCGTACGATTCGGGTTCGCCGGCCTACGAAGGCCACCAGATCATCAACGTGCCCGCGCTGCGCGCGTCGCTGTATGCGGACTACGCGGTGCCGGGCGTGGCCGGGCTGAACGTGCTGGGCGGCGTCGAGTACAGCGCGGCCCGCAACGCGAACGAGGAGGGCACCGCGCAGGTGCCGGCGTGGTTCGTGTTCAATCTCGGCGCGCGTTATACGACGAAGATCGGCGGCCATCGCACGGTGTTGCGCGTGTCGGTGGACAACCTGTTCAACAAGTTCTATTGGCGCGATGCGGGCGAGCAGCAGGGCGACGCGTACCTGTTCCCGGGTGCGCCGCGCACCGCCCGCGTGTCGTTGACCTATGATTTCTGACCGTCCGGAACCGGCCGCGTGACGCGCGGCCCCGGCAGCCAACCTGGAGAGCACAGACGATGTCCCCACTCGAAATCGCCGGCGTGATCGTCAGCGCGCTCGCGATCTGGCTGACCGCGAAGCGGCGCATGCTGTGCTGGCCGGTCGGGCTCGTGTCGGTTGCGTTGTACGGCTGGATCTTCTTCGACGCGAAGCTGTATTCGGACATGCTGCTGCAAGGCGCGTTCGCGGTGCTGCAGGTGTACGGCTGGCAACGCTGGCTCGCGCAGCGCGCGAGCGAGGCCGACGGCAATGCGGCGCCGGCAGGCGATGTCGCGCCCGTCACGGGCGTGCGGCCGATGCAGATGCTGCCCGACCTGATCGCGGCCGTCGTCGGCAGCGCGCTGCTCGGCGGCATGATGGCGCGCTGGACCGATGCGGCGCTGCCGTTCGTCGATGCCTCGCTGACCGCGTTCAGCCTCGTCGCGCAATACTGGACCGCGCGGCGCTACATTGCATCGTGGGGGCTGTGGATCGTCGTGAACGTCGTGTACGTCGGGATGTTCGTGTTCAAGGAACTGTATCTGACGGCCGGCCTCTACGCGCTGTTCATCGGGCTGGCCGTCGTCGGCTGGCGCGACTGGAGCCGCACGGCCGCGGCGCTGCGCGCGGCGGCCGGCGGTGCGCTGGCAACGGGCGGCGGCGCGCGCTGATTCACGCGCCGATTCAACTACGGAGCAACGTCGTTCATGTCATTCCCACTCGAGCCGGACGGAGCCCTGCCGCGTGACGTCGCGCCGCCGCAATTCGGTGTCGACGGCGAGCAGGCCGAACGCGACTGGCCGCTGATGACGCACGACGAGGTGGCGGCGGTGCTCGCGCGCATCGACGGCGCCGGCGAGCCCGAGCGGCTCACGTGGCACAGCCCGCGACAGTTCGCGGCGGCCGTGCTCGTGCGGATGGCGGACGGGCGCGGGCTGTTCGTCAAGCGTCATCACGCGAGCCTGCGCGATGTCGCGGGGCTCGAGGAAGAGCATCGCTTCATCGCGCACCTGCGCGAACGCGGCATGCCGGTGGTCGACGTGCTCGCGGATCGCAACGGTGCGACCGCATTCGCGTCCGGCGACTGGACCTACGAAGTGCATGTGCTCGCGCCCGGCGTCGACCCGTATCGCGGCGTGATGTCGTGGCAGCCGTTCACGCATGCGTCGCACGCTTACGCGGCCGGTCGCGCGCTGGCCGAGCTGCATCGCGCGTCGGCCGGCTACGATGCGCCGGCACGGCCCGTGCGCACGCTGCTGTCGAGCTTCCGCGTGCTGTCGTCCGACGATCTGGCGGGCGCGCTCGAACGCTGGGTCGAGGCGCAGCCGCTGCTCGTGCGCGCACTCGGCGCGCGCGACTGGCGCGGCGACGTGGCCGACGCGATCGGCCCGTATCACGTGCGCCTCGTGCCGCTGCTGCCGGCGCTGCCGCCGCTGTGGACGCACGGCGACTGGCACGCGTCGAACCTGCTGTGGACCGAGGCGGGGCCCGGCGCGCAGGTGCGGACGGTGCTCGATTTCGGCTTGTCGGATCGCACGTGCGCCGTCATGGACCTCGCGCTCGCGATCGAGCGCAATACGGTCGACTGGATGGCGCCGGCCGAGGCGCGCCGCGTCGAGTACGCACAGATCGACGCGCTGCTCGACGGGTATGAGTCACTCGAACCGCTGGGCGACGAAGCCTACGCGGCGCTGGTCGCGATGCTGCCGATCGTGCATACGGAGTTCGCGCTGTCGGAAGTGGCGTATTTCGGCTGCATCATCGATGCGCCGGCCATTGTCGACATCGCATACGACGGGTATCTGATCGGGCACGCGCGGTGGTTCGGCGAACGCGACGGGCGGCAACTGCTCGACTGGCTCGTGCAGCGCCGGCGCGCGAAGCAAGGGACCGCCTGATTCGCGTGCCGGGGTTTCGGCGCACGCGCGCCGATTCTCCGATCCTCCGACCCTCCGCAGTTTTCCTCGCAGCCGTCGCGCTGCACGTTCACCCGATCCTCCTGATCGTCCACGCGGGATGCCATTCCCGCAGGGCACAGCACGCGTGCGCGCGGCCACGCCCAAGATGACGGAAATATCATCTTCGCCTCATGTTCGCACTGCGGCCGGACCGTAGCATCGGTCGCGAACCGTTACCGCAGAACCGAACATGCTCAAGCTCAACCTCGCCGCGGCCGTCGTCTTCGCGATGGCCGCGACGGCTCATGCGCAGCCGTCGCTGTCGCCGGGGCCGGCTCCGGCTCCGGCTATCTCCGGCGGCGCCGCGCCGATCGGCGCACCGCCACCCGACGCACGCTCTTCCACCTCGTTGACGCTTGCCGATGCGCTCGCGGCCGCGGCCCGGAACAATCCGGCGCTGCGCGGCGCGCGCGCGGACGTCGATGCGTCGGCCGGCGCGCTGATGCAGGCCGGTGCGCGCCCCAATCCGGAAGTGTCGTTCCTGCAGGAAGGCTTCCGTCGCGCCGAACGCACGTCGACCGCGCTGATCAACCAGACGATCGAACTCGGCGGCAAGCGCGGCGCGCGGCTCGACGTCGCGTCGTACGGCAGGGAAGCGGCCAATGCGTCTCTCGACGAACAGGGCGCCGTCGTGCGCGCCGACGTGATCGCCGCGTTCTACGGGCTGCTCGCCGCGCAGCGCCAGCTTCAGGTCACCGAGGAATCGGCCGCGATCGCCGCGCGCTCCGCGGATCTCGCGAGCCGTCGTGCACAGGCCGGCAAGGTGTCGCCGGTCGAGGCGACCAAGGCGCACGTGGCGGCGGCCGGCGTGCAGATCGAAGTCGTGACGGCGCGCGGCCGCGTCGAGGTCGCGCGCGAAAAGCTGAACGCGGTGATGGGCGAGGCGCGCGACGGCCGGCTGGCGGTGCTCGGCGACCTCGAAGCCGTGCCGCCGGTCGAGTCGCTGCCCGCGCTCACCGCGCAACTCGACGGCGCGCCGCTCGCGCGGATCGCGCGCGCCGAGATGCTGCGCTCGAACGCGGCCGTATCGCTCGAGCGCGCGCGGCGTATTCCGGACGTGACGATCAGCGCGGGCGTGAAGCGCGTGACCACGGGCGGTGTGCCGGACAACCAGGCCGTGGTCGGCGTGTCGATCCCGATTCCGCTGTTCAACACGAACAAGGGCGCGCTGCTCGAGGCGACGCACAAGGCCGCTCGGGCGAACGCCGATCTCGATCGCGAACGCACGCGCCTGCGGCTGGAACTCACGCAGGCCTACGCGAATTTCGAAGCCGCCGCGCAGGAAGCGCAGCGGCTGAAGGACGACATCCTGCCGGCCGCGCGCGTCGCGCTCGACGCGATGTCGCGCGGCTACGAACTCGGGAAGTTCAGCTTCCTCGACGTGCTCGACGCGCAGCGCACGCTGTTCCAGGGCCAGTCGCAATACGTGCGCGCGCTCGCCGACGCCCATGCCGCGCGTGCCGACATCGGCCGGCTCGTCGGTACGCCGCTTGCACCGCTTGTATCTGTCACGCAATAGCGCCACAGACGCCTCCATTACCTGAAGGATCATCATGTCACGCAGCAGAATCCTGATCATCGCAGCGGTCGTGCTCGGCAGCGCCGGGATCGTCCTCGGCGCACTCGGCGTCACGCGCAACGGCGGCGGCGCAACCTCCGAGTCGGCGGCGCCCGAAGCCGCTTCATCCGCCGAAGCCGCCGGCGAGCGCGGTGGTGTCGTGCTCAGGCGCGGCAAGCTGTCCGTCGAAATCGTGATGACGGAGAAGCCCGGCGACGCGCGCCTCGTCGTCTATCCGTTCGTCGACGGCAAGCCGGCCGGCAACGGCGTCACCGTGTCCGGCACGCTGGTCCGCTACGACCGCACGCACGAGCCGTTGCGTTTCGACGCGGCCGGCCGGAAGTTCGTGTCCGCGCAGTCGATCGCCAAGCCGCACGTGTTCGATGCGACGATCGACGTGAAGGCGGGCAATGACGCCGCCTCGTTCCCGTTCGCACGCGCCGACGGCGCGATCGTGTTGACCGACGCGCAGCTGGCGACCTCGAAGATCGCACTTGCGAAGGCCGGCCCCGCGCAGATCGCGACACCGTTCCAGCTCCCTGGCGAGATCAAGTTCAACGAGGATCGCACCGCGCACGTGGTGCCGCGCGTGGCCGGCATCGTCGAGCAGGTGTCGGTGTCGCTCGGGCAGAACGTCGCGAAGGGGCAGGTGCTGGCCGTGATCGCGAGCACCGATCTTGCCGACCGGCGCAGCGAGCTGCTGACGGCCGAACGCCGGTTGTCGGGCGCACGCGCGACCTACGAGCGCGAACGCACGCTGTGGCAGGAGCGTATTTCGGCCGAGCAGGACTACCAGCAGGCGCAGGTGCAGTTGCGCGAAGCCGAGATCGCCGTGCAGAACGCGCGGCAGAAGCTCGCCGCGCTGAACGCGCCCGCCGGTGCGGGCGCGCTGAACCGCTACGAACTGCGTGCGCCGTTCGCAGGCACGATCGTTGAGAAGCATGCGACGCCCGGCGAAGCGATCGCCGCCGATGCCAGCATGTTCGTGATCTCCGACCTGTCGACGGTATGGGCCGAGATGGCCGTGCCGGCGCAGCGGCTCAACGACGTGCGGGTGGGACGCGACGCGACGGTCGTCGCGACCGCGTTCGAATCGCGTTCGAGCGGCCCGATCGCGTACGTGGGTTCGCTGCTCGGCGAACAGACGCGCACCGCGCCCGCGCGCGTCGTGTTGCCGAATCCGGACGGCGTGTGGCGGCCCGGGATGTTCGTGAACGTGTCGGTCGACGCGGGCAGGCAGGGCGTGCCGCTCGCGGTCGCGAGCGACGCGCTGCAGGACGTCGACGGCGCCCCGTCCGTCTTCGTGCGTTCGCCGAAGGGCTTCGTCGCGCAGGCCGTCGAGACGGGGCGGCGCGACGAACGTGCGACCGAAGTGCTGAAGGGGCTGAAGCCGGGCCAGGAATACGCGGCGTCGAACAGCTTCGTGCTGAAGGCCGAACTCGGCAAGGGGAGCGCGGAACATGAATGAGCGTCACGTGTGCGCCGTTGTGCGAATCACGGCCCGGTTCGCGGCCAGATTTCCGGCCCGCCGGGTGGCCGGCCGGGCGGCCCGTCCGTCGAGGGTGACCGTGCCCCGCTTCAAGGAACCCCGCCATGTTTGAACGCCTGATCCGCTTTGCGATTGCGCACCGCTGGCTCGTGATGCTGGCGATCGCGGCCGTGGCCGCACTGGGCGTGTTCAGCTACCAGAAGCTGCCGATCGACGCGGTGCCCGACATCACCAACGTGCAGGTCCAGATCAACACGGCCGCGCCCGGCTATTCGCCGCTCGAGGCGGAGCAGCGCATCACCTATCCGGTCGAGACCGTGATGGCCGGGCTGCCGGGCCTCGAGCAGACGCGCTCGATCTCGCGCTACGGGCTGTCGCAGGTCACCGTGATCTTCAAGGACGGCACCGACATCTACTTCGCGCGGCAACTCGTCAACGAGCGCATCCAGGAAGCGAAGGACAAGCTGCCGCCCGGCATCGCGCCCGCGATGGGGCCGACGTCGACGGGGCTCGGCGAGATCTACCTGTGGACCGTCGAGGCCGATGCCGCCGCGCGCAAGCCCGACGGCACGCGTTATACGGCGGCCGACCTGCGCGAACTGCAGGACTGGGTCGTGCGGCCGCAGTTCCGGAACGTGCGCGGCGTGACCGAGGTCAACTCGATCGGCGGCTACGTGAAGGAATACCGTGTCGCGCCGAATCCGGCGAAGCTGATGTCGTACGGGCTGACGCTCGCCGACGTCGTGCGCGCGCTCGAACGCAACAACGACAACGTCGGCGCCGGCTACATCGAGAAACGCGGCGAGCAGTATCTCGTGCGCGTGCCGGGCCAGGCGCGCACGGTCGACGACATCGCGAACATCGTGCTGACCAACGTCGGCGGCGTGCCGGTGCGGATGAAGGACGTCGGCGTCGTCGACATCGGCCGCGAACTGCGCACCGGCGCCGCGACGTCGAACGGCGAGGAAGTCGTGCTCGGCACGGTCTTCATGCTGATGGGCGAGAACAGCCGCACGGTCGCGAAGGCCGTCGCCGCGAAGATGGCGGACGTTAACCGCACGCTGCCGTCCGGCGTGAAGGCGATTCCCGTGTACGACCGCACGGTGCTCGTCGAGAAGGCCGTCGCGACGGTGAAGAAGAACCTGCTCGAAGGCGCGATCCTCGTGATCGCCGTGCTGTTCCTGTTCCTCGGCAACATGCGCGCGGCGCTGATCACCGCGCTCGTGATCCCGCTGTCGATGCTGATGACCTTCACCGGGATGGTCAACGCGAAGGTGAGTGCGAACCTGATGAGCCTCGGCGCGCTCGACTTCGGGATCATCGTCGACGGCGCGGTGGTGATCGTCGAGAACTGCGTGCGGCGGCTCGCGCATGCGCAGGCTGCCGCCGGCCGGCCGCTCACGCGCGACGAGCGCTTCGCGGAAGTGTTCGGCGCGTCGCAGGAGGCGCGGCGCGCGCTGATCTTCGGGCAACTGATCATCATGGTCGTGTACCTGCCGATCTTTGCGCTGACGGGTGTCGAAGGCAAGATGTTCCATCCGATGGCCATCACCGTCGTGATGGCGCTCGCAGCCGCGATGGTGCTGACCGTCACGTTCATTCCGGCGGCCGTCGCGCTGTTCATCGGCGAGCGCGTCGAGGAGAAGGAGAACCGGCTGATGGGCTGGGCGCGGCGCGCATACGAGCCGGTCCTCGCGGCATTCATGACGCGACCGGTGCGCGTGATGCTCGGCGCGGGCGCGATCGTGCTCGTCACGCTCGGGCTTGCCACGCGGCTCGGCAGCGAGTTCATCCCGAGCCTGAACGAAGGCGACCTGGCGGTCGCCGCGCTGCGGATTCCCGGCACGAGCCTGTCGCAGTCGGTCGAGATGCAGAAGTCGATCGAGAAGACGCTGAAGGCGCGCTTCCCCGAGATCGAGCGCGTGTTCGCGCGCACCGGCACGGCCGAGATCGCGGCCGACCCGATGCCGCCGAACCTGTCGGACGGCTACATCATGCTGAAGCCCGCCGACCGGTGGCCCGACCCGAAGAAGCCGCGCGACCGGCTCGTGCGGGAGATCGAGGAAGCGCTCGCCGAGCTGCCGGGCAACGCCTACGAGTTCTCGCAGCCGATCCAGCTGCGCTTCAACGAACTGATCTCGGGCGTGCGCAGCGACGTCGCCGTGAAGATCTTCGGCGACGACATGGCCGTGCTGAACCAGACCGGTGAGCAGATCGCGGCGGCATTGCAGAAGGTGCCGGGCGCGTCCGAAGTGAAGGTCGAGCAGACCACGGGGCTGCCCGTGCTGACCGTCAATCTCGACCGCGACAAGCTCGCGCGCTACGGCGTGAGCGTGGCCGACCTGCAGGATACGGTGGCCGCGGCCGTCGGCGGGCAGAAGGCCGGCACGCTGTTCCAGGGCGACCGCCGTTTCGACATCGTCGTGCGGCTGCCCGACGAGCTGCGCTCGGACATCGAGGCGATCAAGCGGCTGCCGATCGCATTGCCCGCGCCGGCGGCCGGCGCCAGCGCGCCGCTCGCGGCGGCGCCGTATGTGCCGCTCGCGGAGCTCGCGACGATCGACGTCGCACCCGGCCCGAACCAGATCAGCCGCGAGGACGGCAAGCGGCGGGTGGTCGTCAGCGCGAACGTGCGCGGGCGCGACGTCGGCTCGTTCGTCGCCGACGCGCGCGAGCAGCTTCAGCAGGACGTGCGCGTGCCGGCCGGCTACTGGGTGTCGTGGGGCGGGCAGTTCGAGCAGCTGCAGAGTGCGAGCGAGCGCCTGAAGCTCGTCGTGCCGCTTGCGCTGTTCATGGTGTTCGTGCTGCTGTTCGTGATGTTCAACAACGTGAAGGACGGGCTGCTCGTGTTCACCGGCATTCCGTTCGCGTTGAGCGGCGGCGTCGTGTCGCTGTGGCTGCGCGGGATTCCGCTGTCGATCACGGCGGCGGTCGGCTTCATCGCGCTGTCGGGCGTGGCCGTGCTCAACGGGCTCGTGATGATCTCGTTCATCCGCAACCTGCGCGACGACGGGACGCCGCTCGAGGCCGCCGTGCGCGAAGGCGCGCTCACGCGGCTGCGGCCGGTGCTGATGACGGCGCTCGTCGCGTCGCTCGGTTTCCTGCCGATGGCGTTCGCCACCGGCACCGGCGCCGAGGTGCAGCGCCCGCTCGCGACGGTCGTGATCGGCGGTATCCTGTCGTCCACGGCGCTGACGCTGCTGGTGCTGCCCGTGCTGTACCGCGTCAGCCATGCGGTGTCGTGGCGTGCCGCGCTGGCGGGCGGCTTCGGCGGCGGCTTCGTGTCGGGCGTGCTGCGCCGGCTGGGTTTCTTCAAGGGTAATGCGTGATGCGAATTCTGATTGTCGAAGATGAACCGAAGACGGGCGCGTATCTGCGCAAGGGCCTGACGGAAGCAGGTTATGTCGTCGACTGGGTCGAGGACGGCATCACGGGCCAGCACCAGGCCGAGACCGAGGAATACGACCTGCTCGTGCTCGACGTGATGCTGCCCGGGCAGGACGGCTGGACGCTGCTGCAGAACCTGCGGCGCAGCAAGTCGACGCCGGTGCTGTTCCTGACCGCGCGCGACGATGTCGGCGACCGCGTGAAGGGGCTCGAGCTCGGCGCCGACGACTATCTCGCGAAGCCGTTCGACTTCGTCGAGCTGACCGCGCGCATCAAGTCGATCCTGCGGCGCGGCCAGCCGCGCGATTCGAACACGCTGCGCGTGGCCGACCTCGAACTCGACCTGACGCGCCGCAAGGCCACGCGGCAGGGCGACACGATCCTGCTGACCGCGAAGGAATTCGCGCTGCTGTGGCTGCTGATGCGCCGCGAAGGCGAAATCCTGCCGCGCGCGACGATCGCGTCGCAGGTGTGGGACATGAATTTCAACAGCGACACGAACGTCGTCGATTCGGCGATCCGGCGCCTGCGCTCGAAGATCGACGATGCGTACGACCCGAAGCTGATCCACACCGTGCGCGGGATGGGCTACGTGCTCGAAGCGCGCGGCGGCGCGGCCGCATGATCGCGCGACTGCTGCCGCGCACGCTGCGCGGACGCCTGACCGCGCTGATCATCCTGTCGACGTCGGTGATCCTCGCGTCGAGCGGGGTCGCGCTTTACGAGGCGCTCGGCAATCGCGTCGAAACGACGGCCGCCGAGCAGATGGCCGGGATTTCCGCCGCGCTGGGCGCGCACCTGGCCGAAGCGCGCTCGACGGCAGACGTCACGCGCAACGTCGATATCTGGATCGACCAGTTGCACGGCCATCCGAACATGGATCTCGCGATCTACGACGCGGCGGGCACGCGTCTCGTCGGCACGCCCGGATTCCGCCTGGTTGCACCGCTGCTGACGCTCGACGCGGGGCGCGTGCCGGTCGGCGTCGCGCCGCCCGGCGCGCGGCAGCAGTATCTCGTGACGACCGTGCCGCTCGCCGGTGCAGGCGCACCGGTGGTACGCGTGGCGGTGCAGTACGACCGCAGCGCCGACGTGCTGCTGCTGCGCACGCACGCTTATACGATCGTCGTGATCGAGGTGTTCGGCGTGGTGCTCGCGGCCGCGATCGCGTACGGCATCGCGGCGCTGGGCTTGAGCCCGCTGAGGCGGTTCGCGGCGCGCGCCGAGCAGATGTCGACGAGCCGGCTCGCCCATCCGCTGCCGGAACTCGATACCGCGGGCGAGCTGAAGGAGCTCGAGCACGCGTTCAACGGGATGCTCGGGCGGCTGAACGAATCGTTCACGCGGCTGAGCCAGTTCTCGTCGAATCTCGCGCACGACATGCGCACGCCGCTCACGAACCTGCAGGCGGCCGCACAGGTCGTGCTGTCGCAGCCGCGCAGCGCGGATGAATACCGGAACGTGATCGAGTCGAGCATCGACGAATACCAGCGGCTGTCGCGGATGATCGAGGACATGCTGTTTCTCGCGCGCTCGGAACAGGCCGGCACGTCGATCGACGTGCGGCGATTGAATGCGGCGGAGGAGGCCGGGCGCGTGGCCGGCTACTACGAGGCGCTTGCGGAGGATGCGGGCGTGCAGGTGAAGGTCGACGGTCACGCGTGGGTCGATGCGGACCTGACGCTGTACCAGCGCGCGCTGAGCAACCTGCTGTCCAATGCGCTGAGGTACGCGCCGCGCGGCAGCGTCGTGACGATCGACTGCGTGGAGCAGGGCGGTGCGACGACGATCGCCGTGTCGGACACGGGGCCCGGCATTGCCGCCGAGCATGTCGGGCGGATTTTCGAGCGCTTCTATCGCGTCGATCCGTCGCGGCACAATTCGGCGTCGGGTACCGGGCTGGGCCTCGCGATCGTCCGGTCGATCATGGACAATCACGGCGGCGAATGCGGCGTCGACAGCGACCCGGGCCGGCGCACGACGTTCTGGCTGCGCTTTCCGCACCAGCCGGCCGAGCCGAAGCGGCTGGCGGCTGCCGGCGCCTGACACCGCGGGCGGGTACGCCCGCGCGTTCGCCATGAGGCGGCCGCGCGTGGCGCGCTGCCCGCGGTCGTGCGGCCGGGCGTCATTGCCGCGCGGTCAGTTCGTCGTGGTTGTCGGTCTGCGGCTTCTTCGCGCCGCCATGCACCGAAATCCCGTGAAGCTCCTTGTTGCGCGCGATGAGCTCGCTGCTCGGCGGGTACTGCGTCTTGCTCGTCGGCACGACGCCGTCATGCTGCGCCTGCTTCAGTTCATTGACGACCTGCGTCCGGGTCTTGCCCTGCGTTTGCGTCTGCGCGAACGCGGCCTGCGTGGCCATGCCGAGCGACAGCGTGGCGGTGACGAACAGTGCTGCGAGTTGTGCCGTTTTCATTGAGTGCTCTCCTTGATCAGGGCCGCCGGGTGGCGAACCGTGGACCCAGTATGCGAAAGCAGCCGTGCGTGATCGTGATCGCGAGATGAAAAATGCGTCAGATTGCGTGATGCCGGGATGTGCCGTTCGGCTGCGGCCGACATGATGCAATCGTCATGTTCGCGTCATGGGCGCGATGAGCGGGAAGCGGAACATGAAGTCTGCCGATGGTCGACCTGGCCGACGGCATTCACGCCGTCCGCGACAGCAGCATGGAATGCGGGCGACCCTTTCCGACTTTCACCCGGACCGAAAAGTGCCTCGTCCCGCCATTCGCCTCGCCTTGATCGCAGTCCTGATCGTCCCGTTGTTCGCGGGCTGCACGTCGACGCGTTCCGGCGCGACGCCCGCTGCGTCGGCCACATCGGCCACATCGGCCACGCCGGCCGCCGTGCGGAAGCCGGTGCCGGCTGACCTCATGCCCGGCGAGCAGATCGACTATGCCGGGCATCGCTGCGGCAATCCGAACCTGTACGTCAAGACGCACGTGTGCCTGTTCCCGCAGCGCAGCGGCACGCGTTGACCGCGATCGCACGGCACGCGTGCCGCGTATGCGGCGGGAGTCGTCCGGGATACCGCGCGGTCGGTCGCGGGTTCGTCGCCGAGCAAGCAGGGTGTCGATCCACGACGAGAAAAAAAGAAGCCCGGCACTCGACGAGTCCGGGCCTAACGCGTGACGTGCCGTGCGGCAGCGACCCGCTTGCGTGGTCTGGAACGGGCGCTGCCCGTCACGTTTTCGATCGTAGCGAAGCGACGCTTCGCGAACCTGATCGGGACATGAAATTTTCGTCACGTGGCGCGCGTATTGCCGCCGCGATCAGAACCGGTGGCGCAACCCGAGATTGACGATGCCCTGCGTGCGCGTACCGCCATAACCATAGGAGCCGATCGACGCCTGCGCCGTTTGCGTGCCGCCGTCGAGCGTGCGCTGTTCGCCGTTCGCGCGCTGCCATGCACCGACCGCGTAGAGATCGGTGCGCTTCGACAGCACGTAATCGGCGCCGGCGGACACCTGATGATAGGTCGCGCCCGTATCGCCGCGGGCGCGCGTGTAGCTGTAGCCGACGCCGACGAGCAGGCTGGGTGTCGCCTGGTAGTTGAAGAAGCCGCGCGCGGTGTCGTACTTCTGTGTGCTCCGAAATGCGGACATCGCATCGGCCTTGTACTGCGCGTTGCTGTAGTCGATGCCGACCGCGAACGGCGCGAAGCTGTAGCGCAACGCGCCGCGCGCGATGCCGATCGATTTCGCGGAGAGGTAGCCGCCGTTGACCAGCGACCCGTCGAACGTGCCGTCGGAGGTGCTGTTCCAGCCGGTACGGATGCCGTTGGCGAGCGATGAACGATTGGCCGCGTAGTAGTAGCCGCCGGCCACGTCGACCGGGCCGTTGCTGTACGACAGGCCGGCCGACCAGGTTTGCCCGGCGCCGCTCTTGCCGGCCACGCCGCCGAGCGCGTACATGCCGACGAACTGGAATCCGTTGATCAGCGGCGACGTGTATTTCACCGCGTTGTCGGTGCGCGACGACGTGTCGTAGTTGTCGACGTCGCCGGGTGTCGCATAGACGCTGCCGAAGTAGAAATCGCCGGTGACCGGCCACGCGACATCCGCGAGCGCGTCGTACTGGCGGCCGAGCGTCAGCGTGCCCCAGCGCGCGCTTTCGAGGCCCACGAAAGCCTGCCGGCCGAACATCCGGTTGCCTTGCCCGAGCGCGCCGGTGTTCGGGTTGAAGCCGTTTTCCAGGGTAAAGACCGCTTTCAGCCCGCCGCCGAGATCTTCCGCGCCCTTCACGCCGAAGCGGTTGCCGAGCAGGTTGCCGTTGCCGAGGCCGACGAGATTCCTGCCGTTCGCGTCGGCATTCCACACGTAGGTCAACGACGTATCGAACAGGCCGTACAGCGTGACTTCCGACGCGTGCGCCGCGTGGGCGGCCGTGAGCATCGCACCCGACATCATCGCGAGCCGAACTGGAGTTTTCATGGTGTGTCCCTGAGGTTCAAGAGGATCGATCCGTGCATCGGTCGATTCCGGCGCCGCGCGTTGGTGCGGCAAGCGCGGAATGTCGCAATCGCGCTGCCGATTCTGGAAAGCGTTCGGATCGTGAAGGTGAGGGACAAATGAGAAAAATGTCATCGCCGCGTCATCGACCTGGTAACTTACGCCCCGTTTTCATCGGGAGTGCGATGCAGGAGAGGCCGGGGCAGTGACGAAACCGTCATGCTGCGATCACGATTGCGCACCGCCGCCGGATCAAAGTGAAGGCTCCTGTCACATCTTTCCCGCAAGGAGCGAGACACATGAACATTCCGCGACCGATGATCGTCGTCGCCGCTGCCGTCCTGTCGATTACGGCCATCTCGCAGGCAGCGGCCGCGCAGCAGAAGACCCGTCAGGAAGTCCGTCAGGAACTGGTGCGTGCGCGCCACGACGGCGTGATCCCGAGCCCGAACCACGACTACCCGGCGAGCCCGGCCACCGTCGCGCGTAACCAGGAAATCCATCGCGCGACGGTACATCGCGGCGAGGCGGCGCCGCTGGTCGATGCGCACGACAACCGTCTTGCGGTTCGTTGATCGTTCATGCGCGGCCGGCCGGCACGGTGCCCGCTGGCCGCACCCCACACGAAGAGGAGAGTGCCATGCGCCATTTCGCGAAAGGAATCGTGCTCGCGGCGTGCCTGATGTCGACGGCTGCGATGGCGGCCGGCTGGCCGGAACGCGCGCTGTCGCACGCGCCGGCGCACGAGGTCGGCCGCCGCGCGAACGAGCGGATGCGTTGCGAGCTCGCGACCGTGCCGGCCGGCGAGTGGAGCGCGACGTTCACGCGCGGGCAATGCGAGGTCGGAAGCGGACGGTTGACGTTCGTGCCGGCCGATGCAGGCGGCGGGCAGGATGTTGCCGAGAAGCGGATCCTGCTCGGCGACATCCGCACCGCGTCGCATCAGTCACGCAAGCTGAAGGAGCAACTGCAACTGACGACCCGCGACGAGGTGATCGCGCTGAACGTGCTGACCGACGACGGCAGCCGCAAGTCGCGCGAACACGCGATCGACCTGTGGGCCGCGCTGCGCAACGAAGGCGTGACGCCGGTCAACGGCACGCGCATCGTCGACACGTATCCGACGGGCGCGACGACGTGGTAACCGGCGCGCGGCCGCGGCCGGCTTATCCGGCCTTCACCGATCCTTCGATCAGGAAGAACACGATGAAGCCGATGAAGAACGCGGCCGTCGCGAACGGCGTTTCGGGTACCTCGTGCGCTTCGACCAGCAGCTCCTCGGTGACGAGGTACAGCAGCGCGACGGTGCCGAGCCCGAGCAGCGCCGCGTAGATATTGGCGGGAAGCCCTGCGAACGCCGCGTTGCCGGCAACGGCCGCGATGCTCAGCAGTGCCGCGAGCCCGACCGGCACGACGATCGACAGCATGCGGCCGATGCCGGCGGCCGCGAGCGCGGCGCTGACCGACAGCGCGAGGAACAGCACCTCGAGCGTCAGCGCGACGGTCAGGATGATGCCGCTTTCGTCGCTCGCGGAGAAGGCGATGCCGAGCACGAGGCCGTCGATGACGAGGTCGATCGCGGTGACGATGACGAGGCTCATGGGGAGCCGCGCGTCCTCGAAGCGCGTCTCGATCGCGCCGGACAGCGCACGGATCGCGAGCATCAGCGCGATGCCGAGCACGAAGCCGACGACGACCGGAAACAGCGCATGCGCGCGATCTTGCGGCAGCAGTTCGAGCGCCGCGGCCGCGAACACGATGCCGCCGGTGAAATGCTGGATGACGCTCGACGTGGTCGGGCCGGGGGCGCGCCACGCGGCGGCGAGTGCGCCGAAACAGGCCGCCAGCACGGGCGGTAACGTCAGTAGCGCAAGCTTCGCGGTCGGTGTCATGAGGCCTCTCGAACGGTTGGCGTACCGCAGCGGGCTCGGCGTCCGGCTGCCCGGCCGCAGGGTACGGTTCATGCACGCCGGGCGTTGCCCCGGCATCAACCGGGGATTGAACACCCTGAAGCCGCTTCAAGGTCAACACATTCGATGCAGGGCGCACCGGCAAGCCGGCGCGCCCGTGCCGGTCACACCTGCGCGAGCGCCTGGTCGAGATCGGCGAGCAGGTCGTCGATATGTTCGATGCCGATCGACAGCCGCACCGTTTCTTCCTTCACGCCGGCCTTCGCGAGTTCGGCCGGCGACAGTTGCCGGTGCGTCGTCGATGCCGGGTGCGTTGCGAGCGATTTCGTGTCGCCGATGTTGACGAGCCGCGTGAACAGCTTCAGCGCGTCCTGGAATTTCGCGCCGCCGTCGCGGCCGCCCTTCACGCCGAACGTCAGGATGCCCGGCGCACGGCCCGACAGGTAGCGCGCGACGAGCGGATGGTCGGGGTGGTCGGGCAGGCCCGCATAGTTCACCCATTCGACCTGCTCGTGACGCGCGAGATGCTGCGCGATCTTCAGCGCGTTGTCGCTGATCCGCTCGACTCGCAGCGCCAGCGTTTCGATGCCCTGCAGGATCTGGAAGGCATTGAACGGCGAGATGGCCGCGCCCATGTTGCGCAGCGGCACCACGCGCGCGCGGCCGATATAGGCGGCCGGCCCGAACGCCTCCGTGTAGACGACGCCGTGATAGCTGACGTCGGGCTCGTTCAGCCGCTTGAAGCGGTCCGCATGCTCGGCCCACGGGAACTTGCCCGAATCGACGATCGCGCCGCCCAGGCTCGTGCCGTGCCCGCCGAGATACTTCGTCAGCGAATGCACGACGATGTCCGCGCCGTGCTCGAACGGGCGCAGCAGATACGGCGACGGCACCGTGTTGTCGACGATCAGCGGGATGCCGTGGCGATGCGCGACTTCCGCGAGCGCGGCGATGTCGGTGACGTTGCCGAGCGGGTTGCCGACCGATTCCGCGAAGATCGCCTTCGTGCGCGCGTCGATCAGCGGCTCGAACGACGCGGGGTCGCGCGGATCGGCGAAACGCGTCGTGATCCCGTATTGCGGCAGCGTATGCGCGAACAGGTTGTAGGTGCCGCCGTACAGCGAACTCGCGGACACGATGTTGTCGCCGGCCTCGGCGATCGTCTGGATCGCGTACGTGACGGCCGATTGTCCCGATGCGAGCGCGAGCGCGCCGATGCCGCCCTCGAGCGCGGCGATACGCTGCTCGAGTACGTCCGTCGTCGGGTTCATGATCCGCGTGTAGATGTTGCCCTGCACCTTCAGGTCGAACAGGTCGGCGCCGTGCTGCGTGTCGTCGAATGCGTACGCAACGGTCTGGTAGATCGGTACGGCGACCGCGCGCGTGGTCGGGTCGGGACGATAACCGCCGTGCACGGCGATGGTTTCGAGGCGCCAGTTCGAAGAGGCCTGATCGGTCATGGGTGCTCCGTCTGTTGTTGTGGTGGTCGAGCGATTATAGGAGCACGTGCGCGGCGGCCCTTAGAACGAATGGTTTGTTGCTTATGGCGGTGCGGCGCATAGAATGCCCTTTCCGCAAACAAGGGGTGCGCGATGAATCAGGATCACTGGAACCAGGTGGATGCGTATTTCTCCGCGACGCTCGTGCCGTCCGACGACGTGCTCGACGCCGCGCTGGCGGCGAGCGACGCGGCCGGGCTGCCCGCGATCAACGTCGCGCCGAACCAGGGCAAGCTGCTGCAACTGCTCGCGACGATTCGCGGCGCGCGGCGGATCCTCGAGGTCGGCACGCTCGGCGGCTACAGCACGATCTGGCTCGCGCGCGCATTGCCGCCGGGCGGCACGCTCGTGACGCTCGAGCTGAACCCCGAACATGCGAAGGTCGCGACGCGGAACATCGCGCGTGCCGGGTTCGCGGAGGTCGTGACGGTGGTGGTCGGCAGCGCGAAGGACAGCCTCGCGCGGCTCGTCGACGCAGGCGAAGCGCCGTTCGATTTCATCTTCATCGATGCCGACAAGGACAACAACCCGGTCTATCTCGACGCGGCGCTGAAGCTGTCGCGGCACGGCACGGTGATCGTCGTCGACAACGTCGTGCGCGGCGGGCGCGTGGCCGATCCCGACAATCGCGAGCCTGACGTGGCCGGCGTGCGCGACGGGTTCGCGCGTCTCGCGGCCGCGCCGCACGTTACCACGACGGCCGTGCAGACGGTCGGGCAGAAGGGCTGGGACGGGTTCTCGATCTCGATCGTCGGCGCGTGACGTGAGGGCGGCACGCGCGTGCGGTCGACCCGCGCGCTAGTTCTGGTCGGGATTCCTGTCGTTGCACTGCTCGGGATCGTCGCGCAGCACGATGCGGCGGATGCGGCCGTTGTCGTAGAACGGCACGTCGGGGCAGAATTTCATGCCGGCGCGGGTCGACGTGCGCTTCCACGCGACCTTTTCGGTGCGGACGAGCGTCGGCGCGTGGCCGGGCGCGCCCGGCTTCCAGATGTCGATGTACACGCGCGCCATCCACGGTGACGCGTCCACCTCGCAGTCTTTCAGCGCGCCCAGCGTCGAGCGCAGCCCCGTGCCGGTCTGCTCGATGCGCTGCGGAAACTCGATGTAGCCGTCGCCGTAGCCGGGCATGACGTAGCAATAGCGGCGCGTGTTCCCGTCGAGCACCGGCAGCAGGTAGCTGCTGGCGGAGTCGGCCTCCTTCACGTCGTTGCCCTGCCAGCGGTAGGTCGTCACGCCGTGCTCGCAGCAGCTCGCGCGCCAGCTCGTCCAGATGATCCGGTGCACGGCATCGAACTCCGGCGACGTGATGCCCTGCAGTCCCTGCGGCGCGTCGACGAAGCGCCGCGTCTTCGGGTCGAAGATCCACGTCTGGTACGGAATGTTCGGGCCCGCGCCCATCGATTGCGCGAGCATCAGGTCGGGCCAGCCGTCGAAATTCACGTCGGCGAAATCGGGCGTGAACAGGCCGCAGGTGCCGCGTGAATCGGTCTGCAGCGTCTGCACGAGGCGGCCGCGATCGTACAGGCGGATCGCGGCGACGTGCGGCGGGTCGTTGCACGAACCGTCGTCGTCCGGCAGCTTGTCCGCGACGAGGCGGATCTCGTAAGGGAACGGCCTGCCGTCCTGTTTCGTTGCGAGCGAGACGGGCAGCGTGCGTTTGCCGTCCGGCGACGCCCACGTGCCGGCCACCGCATTGTCGAGCGATGCCACGCGCCACGTGCCCGTTACGCGATCGGCGTCGGCTTTCGCGCCGCTGTCGCGTTCCGACAGCGTGGCGCCGTGCGCGTCGAGCGTCCCCTTCAGCGCGAGCCGGTAGCGTTTGTCGGACGTGCAGGGCGCGTAGCAGTACGAGCCCGATACCGTGCCCGCCACGCGCGACAGCGAGACTTCGACATGCCGGTTGCCGATCGTGCCGACCCAGTCGCGCGACCAGAACGGGATCTCGACCGTATCGTCGGCGCTCGCCGTGCTTGCCGCACTCATTGGCGAAAAGGCGAACGCGGTGACGGCGAGCAGCGCGAACGCAATTGCGCCGCGCCAGCCGCGCGCGCGCCGCGTCGTGGTCGCGTTGCGCGACGCGGCGATGAACGGGAGATGCATGGGTCGGCCCCTCGGTTTGTTATGGGTGTGACTGCCGGCGTGTTGCGGTGCGATGCACGCGTCAGCGGTTTCCTGGCGCATCGGCGCGTCGATACAGGCGTGGCCATTGATCGTCGAACAGGCCGTTGCACGTGCCGTGCGTGGCGATGTCGCTGAGCAGGAAGCGCCGGCCGTCGAAGATCCACGACGCGGTCGAGCCGCAATCGCCGGCACTGCGCAGCCTGACCTTGCTCGACAGCGTCGCGCGGGTGCGGTCGTAGCCCGCCTCCGTCAGTTCGTTCGCGAACGACGCCGAGTCGAGCCCCGCGTTCGCGTTCTCGCCGAAATTCATCGCCGTCGGCGTGAACGGTGCCGTCCTTCGCACGCGATACCACAGGTCGGTGCGGTTATACATGCTGCTGGTCTGGCACGGTATCGCGACGAGCGCCTCGTCGGCGGAGATCGCCACGGCGCGCGACGCCTTCCGGCGGTCGCTGGCCGACATTTCGTCTTCGACGTCGGCCGCGCATTGCTTGATGTCGTCGCCGAACTTCGCGAGCACCGCGTCGACGAGCGGGCGCTGCCCGCCGGCCGGCAGGTCCGCGACGGCCGGCGCCGGCACGACGGCGGGCGGCAGTGCCGGCGCGGCCGGCACCGACGACGCGGGCCGGTTGCCGGGGCGCAGCAGCGCCGTCGTCGTGCCGACCCGGCCCTGCGTGTCGTCGATCAGCAGCAGCGCGGCGTTCAACCCCGTCAACGGCGTCCGGGCGGTTTGCGCCGACGCCGGATCGCCGAAGCTCAGCAGTTGCGCGTTGCGCGCCGCGGTGAGCCATGCGGCAACCGTTGCCGGATCGTCGGTGCGGATCCGGAACGGGTGTGCTTCGTCGTCGTCCGGTTTGCCGCCGAACGCATGCCACTGGGCCGCCATCGCATCGAACGGGCGGCCGTCCGCGCGTGCGGTGCGCAGGTCCAGCGGCGCCGACGCATAGAGGGCGAGCGAGGCTTGCGCGTCCGGGCCGGCATCGCGCGTCACGCGCAGGATGAGGCTGGTGCGCGAGTCGTCGATGTCGTCGGCATGGCTTTCGGCAATGCAACGATTGACGTTGTCGCAGACGACCGACCAGTTCTTGAAGTCGCGCTCGACCGGCGGCCGCGTGAGCGGACGGGCCTGGGCAACAATCGGGGAAACGGCGAGGAGGGCGGCGATGGCGAGCGAAAGGCGGTGCGACATGACGGTTCGTATCGACTGTGGATGGGCGGGCGCAAGACGTCGGACTGCAAGCGCATCGTCAGCAAGCGGGGCGGTCGAAGGCAGCGGCGCATGCAGGGGCGCGCTTTGCGGAACGGTTTCGAGTATACCGCTGCAATGGGCGCCGATCGCGGCGGCGGCGCGTCGTGTGCGGGCACGTACGTTGCTGGCCGGCACGGGGCGCACGTGCACGGATGCGCAAACGGCGCGATGCCCGCAGGCATCGCGCCGTTCGCTTTTCATCGTGCGTCGACCACGTCGCGCAGGAACGCGTCGAGCATCGCCACGTCGCCCCACGGCCGCTTGTATTCGCGATCGTGTTCGGCATCGGCGAGCATCGTCTCGACGAGCGCGTGGATCGCCGGCCGGCGCGGCCCGTATTCGCTTTCGTTCGCGCTCATCTTCAGTGCGAGCAGCGCATCGAGCTCCGCGCGCACCGACGGCTCGTGCACGGTGCCGTCGACGAGCGCCGCGAAACGCATCGGCGGCATCCCGAGCCCCGCGTCGATCCAGCGCACCGCGAGCAGCGGCCGCAGCACGTACAGGTATTTCTTGTAACGCACCGTGTCGCCTTGCAGATAGCCGCGAAAGTTCTTCTTCGCCATCGCGAGGTAGTGATGACGCCCGCGCACCGGCGAGAAGAATGCCGACGCCAGCGACCTGAGCCGCAGCGCCCAGCGCGCGTCTTCGCGATACACGACGGGCGAGTCGAGCCATTCGAGCAGCGTCGGGTTCGAGCGGCGCAGCAGTTGCAGCGCCTTGCGCAGTTCCCAGCCGCTGACGTCCAGCTCGTCGTCGAGCGGCCGCTCGATCACGTCGCGTTGCGCTTCGACGCTCAGGTACCAGTCGCGCCGGTGCGCATACACGAAGCGCACGTCGTAGTCGCTGTCCGGCGAGGCGAACCCCCAGCCGCGGCTGCCCGATTCGCACGCGAACAGCACGCTCACGTCATGGCGGCGCTCGACTTCCGCGAGCTCAGCCATCACGCGCGCCCGCACGGCCGGGTCGACCGGGTGCGCACTGCGCACGGCAGTCAGTTGTTCCGTTTTCATGATTGTCGTTTCTCTCTCGTTGCGCGCGGCCGCCGGCCATCGGCCGCGCACCGCGCTATCCTTTCACGCACACCACCTGGCGCAGCGTATGCACCACTTCGACGAGGCTGCGCTGGGCCGCCATCACCGCGTCGATGTCCTTGTAGGCCATCGGGATTTCGTCGACGACGCCCGAGTCCTTCCGGCATTCGACGCCCTGGGTCGCCTTCACCTGGTCGTCGACCGTGAAGCGGCGCTTCGCTTCGGTGCGGCTCATCGTCCGGCCCGCGCCGTGGCTGCACGAGCAGAAGCTTTCCGGGTTGCCGAGCCCGCGCACGATGAAGCTTTTCGCGCCCATCGAGCCCGGAATGATGCCGAGCTGCCCCTTCTGCGCGGACACCGCACCCTTGCGCGTCACGAGCACGTCTTCGCCGAAATGGCGTTCGCGCTGCACGTAGTTGTGGTGGCAGTTCACCGCGTGTTCGTCGACCGAGAACGGCTTCGCGATCACGCCGCGCGCCGCGCCGATCACCGCATCCATCATCGCCTGCCGGTTGCGCCGCGCGTAGTCCTGCGCCCAGCCGACCGCCTCGACGTAGTCGTCGAAGTGGCGGCTGCCCTCGGTGAAATACGCGAGGTTGCGATCCGGCAGGTTCGCGATGTGCTGCCGCATGTCGGCCTGCGCGAGTTCGATGAACAGGCTGCCGATCGCATTGCCGACGCCGCGCGAGCCGCTGTGCAGCATGAACCACACGTGGTCCGCTTCGTCGACGCACACTTCGATGAAGTGGTTGCCGGTGCCGAGCGTGCCGAGATGCGCGTAGTGGTTCGTCTTTTCCAGCTTCGGATACTTGTCGACGATCCGCTGGAAGCCCGGTTGCAGCGACTTCCACGATTCGGTCACGGCGGCCGGCGTGCGGTCGCCCCACGCGCCCGGATCGCGGCGGCCCGGCGCGCGGCCGTGCGGCACCGCGCGTTCGATCGCGCTGCGCAGGCCCGCGAGCGAATCCGGCAGGTCGGACGCCGTCAGCGTCGTGCGCGCGGCCATCATCCCGCAGCCGATGTCGACGCCGACCGCGGCCGGAATGATCGCGCCCTTCGTCGGGATCACGCTGCCGATCGTCGAGCCCTTGCCGAGGTGGACGTCCGGCATCACCGCGACGTGGCGGAAGATGAACGGCATCTGCGCGGTGTTGCGCAGCTGCGCGCGCGCTTCGTCCTCGACGGCGACGCCTTGCGTCCACATCTTCACCGGCTTGCCGTTCGCCAGTTCCATCACCTGGTAATCCATTGCACTCATTTGCTTCACCTGATTCCTTCATTCATGCGGCGCGGCACACTTGCGCCGCGCCGTTGCGCCCGTCAGGCGCCCTTGATGCTGACGAGTCCGTTCAGCACCTGGTCGAGACCGCCGAACACCGAGATGCGGTCGATCCGTTCCGCGACGCGCTCGAGCGTTTCCAGCTCCTTGAGCCGCAGCGCGGTCGGGTTTTCTTCCATCACCTTCGCGGTGTTCAGCAGCGAACGCGTGGCCGCCGTTTCCTCGCGGCGGCGAATCACGTTCGCCTGCGCGGACTTCTCCGCCTCGACCACCTGCGCGAGGATCGTCTTCATGTCGCCCGGCAGCACGATATCCTTCACGCCGACGCTGCGCACGTCCACGCCCGAGTTGCCCAGGCGTGCACGCACCTGCGTGATCACGACGTCGTCGATCGACTGCTTGTCTTCCAGCAGTTCGTCGAGCGAGCGTGTGCCGACGGCCGAACGCAGGGCGAACTGCAGCTCGCGATACAGGTGCTCGACCGGCTTTTGCAGCTGGCCGAACGCATGCAGCACGTCCGCATAACACCACGTCGCCGACAGGTTCAACCGCAGCGCGACCTTGTCGCGCGTCAGGATTTCCTGTCCGCCGACTTCGAGCGCCTGCACGCGCAGGTCGACGAGTTCGACCGCGATGTCGCGGTTGAAGCGCCAGAACGCCGAGACGCTCGCGTCCAGCAGCCGCTCGATCTTGCCGTCGATCTTCAGCACGCCGACGTGGTACGCCGGCACCTGCGCCAGCAGTACGCCCGCCAGGCCCGCCACACCGCGCGCCCGCAGAGCCGGTTGCGCGATGCGTTTCACGAGCGCGGCCGGCAGCATGCTGTCCTGCGCGAGATCGACGCGCTCGAGACGGTGCGCGGTCAGGCCGCGCCAGTACAGCCGGCGCGTGCCCGGCGCCAGGATCTCGACGAGCACGTCGTCTTCATAGCGCAGGCCGGCTTCGTCGTCGGCGAGATCCATCGCGACGAAGTGCCGGGCGAGCACGTCCGGTGCGTCGTGACGCAGGTAATCGGCCAGTGCCGCATCGGCGAGCGGCGCGTCGAGACGCGCGGTCTGCACCGACAGGCGCTTGAACGGATCGAAGGCCTTGAACACGCCCGGTTCGAGCACCTTCACGAAATCGCCCTCGTTCATCAGCAGCGCGCGTTCGTTCTTTTTCACTACATGTCGCATCCACATATTCTTGTCCTTTTCTTCGATGACCGCCGGGTGACGCGCATCGTGCGGATCGCGGGGCGACGCAACCGGGCGGGCGGCGCGCAGGCCCGGCGCCGAAGTGCGCGGCGACGCATCCTGCTTCGCGTCGTCGTGCGCCTTCGCGCGGGCCGTGCGGCCGTCCGGCCGATCACGCGGAACCGCAACCGGTCCGACGCGCGGCGGGCCTTGCGGCCCGCACCGGCGGGTACTGCTTTCATTACAAGGCTGTCCTTGCGGACAGCGTTCGAGCGGGATTCGAACCCGCTACACACCGGCTTGCGCCGGCTGCTCTACCCGAATGAGCTACCGAACGGAGGGCGCCCCGGGATTCGAACCCGGGCGAAGTTCCAGTACGCGCCCGTTTGCCTTCGTCTGCCCATGGCGGCATGCGCGACCGCGACGAACCAGGTTCGACGGCGGCGCACCAGCAGGGCTTTGTGAACCCTGGCTCGCGGGCCAGCGGGACATCCGGCGCTTTCTATTTAGCGAGGAGCGTGCCAGCGGGCGGCGCAATGCACGAAATAAATCTCAAGTCGTTGAAATGGAAGGGGAAATTATTTTTCGTGACGGGCGGCGCATGAAAATCCTGCCACGGCTCGATCCGAATATTCGATACAATCGGATCGCCTCTTATCTTGTGGGATAAACATGCGCAAGACCGTCGCGATCGGTTTTCTCGGTACCGTGCTCGACCAGGGCGGCGGCTCGCAGCGTCGCTGGCGCAACTGGCGGCCGACGATTTCGCTGTGCGAACAGCGCGACATGCCGGTCGACCGGCTCGAACTGCTGCACGCGCCGAACTACGCGCGTCTCGCGAACCGCGTGAAGCAGGACCTGGAGCGCGTGTCGCCGCACACCGACGTGCGGCTCGTTCCGATGGAGATTCGCGATCCGTGGGATTTCGAGGAGGTCTACGCGACGCTGCACGATTTCGCGCGCGCCTACCCGTTCGATCTCGACCGCGAGGACTACCTGATCCACATCACCACCGGCACGCACGTCGCGCAGATCTGCTGGTTCCTGCTGGCGGAGGCGCGCTACCTGCCGGCGCGTCTTGCCCAGACGGCACCGCCGCAGAAGACCGACGAGGGGTTGAGCGGGCCCGGCACGATGTCGGTGATCGATCTCGACCTGTCGCGCTACAACCGGATCGCGCAGCGCTTCACGCGCGAGCGCGACGAGACTGTGTCGTTCCTGAAGGCCGGCATCGCGACGCGCAACGCGCGCTTCAATGCGCTGATCGAGCAACTGGAGCGCGTGGCCGTGCGGTCGCGGGCGCCGATGCTGCTGGTCGGGCCGACGGGCGCCGGCAAGTCGTTTCTCGCGAAGCGCGTGTACGAGCTGAAGCGCGGCCGCCATCGGCTCGCGGGGCCGTTCATCGAGATCAACTGCGCGACGCTGCGAGGCGACGCGGCGATGTCGACGCTGTTCGGCCACGTGAAGGGTGCGTTCACGGGCGCGCAGTCGGCGCGGGCCGGGCTGCTGCGCGCGGCGGACGGCGGCCTGCTGTTTCTCGACGAGATCGGCGAACTCGGGCTCGACGAACAGGCGATGCTGCTGAAGGCGATCGAGGAGAAGCGTTTCCTGCCGGTCGGTGCGGACGTCGAGGCGACCAGCGATTTCGAACTGATCGCGGGCACGCACCGCGACCTGCGGCAGATGGTGGCGGCCGGCACCTTCCGTGAAGATCTCTATGCGCGGATCAACCTGTGGACGTACGAACTGCCGGGGCTGGCCGAGCGCCGCGAGGACATCGAGCCGAACCTCGAATTCGAACTCGACCGGTTCGGCCGCGAGCAGGGCGAGCAGGTGCGTTTCAACGTCGAGGCGAAGCGGCGCTACCTCGCGTTCGCCGCGTCGCCGCGTGCGGCGTGGGCCGGCAACTTCCGCGAGCTGTCCGCGTCGGTCACGCGGATGGCGACGCTGGCCGACGCGGGACGGATCACCGAAGCGCTTGCAGAACAGGAAGTCGAGCGGCTGACGCGCACGTGGTCGCAGCCGGGCGGCGCGGGATCGTCCGAGGCATGCGTCGACGCGGTGTTCGGCGCGCGTGCGGCGGAACTCGACCTGTTCGACCGTGCGCAGCTCGAACGCGTGCTCGACGTGTGCCGCGTGTCGGCAAGCCTGTCGGAAGCGGGGCGCACGCTGTTCGCGGTGTCGCGGCAGAGCAAGAAGCAGCCGAACGATGCGGACAGGCTGCGCAAGTATCTCGCGCGGTTCGGGCTGGATTGGGAGGGGGTGAGGGGCGCGCTCGATGCGTCGAGGTGACGGGCATGCGCGATGCATTCCCTGCGTCGCGCATGACGGATAGCGCGTGCGGTATCGTGCACGCAAACGTCGGGAGGGTGGTGGTGGTCGTGATTCCTTCGTCGGTCAAAGCGCTGTTTGCCGATTCGGGGTGGCGTGGCGATTCCGGTTGCCGTGTGTCGTCCGGCGACGGCGAGCATCCGGGAGATGCAATCCTGCGCGAATTCGGCGGGCTGATCGTGGGCGCCTCCGCCAGCGGGCAAACCTGCGCGCGAATGGGGCTCGTCTTTCATGCGCTGGCGCGCAAGGATCACCAGATCGACGCGTGGGAACAGGCGCTCGGGACGACGATGATCGGCTTCGCCGAAGACGATCTCGGGTACGCCGAGTTTTATGTCGATGCGCAGGGCCGAGTGTTCTCGACCAATTGCGTGGTCGACGGTGTGTATCTGTGCGGATTCACGTTCGGCGAAGCGGTCGAGCGGACGCTGCTCGGGCGCGTCTCGATTCCGCTGTTGCTCGACCGCCGTGCAACGATTGCCCATTACGGCGAGGTTCTGACGATCGACGATCCGCGCGTGATGACGGTCCGTCAGCTCCTTGCCTGCACGTGATGCGGCGACGCGCTTCGGCCGTGTTTCAACCGGCCGCCGCAGCCGCCGCTTCGTGAAACGGCGCCAGGAATGCCCATTCCGGCTGCGCGGTCGCGACATCCGCCAGCCCGCGCGCGAACGCGTGCGCCGGCAGCCACGGATACCCGAACGCCGCATGCAGCGTATCGAGTTTCGTCGACTTCGGATCGTCGATCGTATCCATGCGCGCGATGTGAATGTGCAGCGCGGCG